>Ga0306888_100266_pt1 | contig 24894 bp, 20 predicted proteins | sample AntDeeMetagen186_FD_190452 | JGI IMG/M metagenome (GOLD analysis project Ga0306888, IMG submission 190452) | Saline lake microbial communities from Deep lake, Antarctica - Metagenome #186 (v2) (version 2) | ecosystem: Environmental > Aquatic > Non-marine Saline and Alkaline > Saline | place...
TAAGAAGCTGGTCCTCGTGGATTTCACCGTCTGCTTGTTTGGTTTTAGACACACCTTCAGCAAGCAGACGTTCTAACTAAGCGGCTTTGTGAAGTACTGATTCTCCGTTGCGCAGTCTCGATTTGGTCACTCCTGGCTGACGTCAGGTTCTGAATATCGTGCCAAATTAGCTCATCTTCAGTTTGAATATGCGTAAGATCCTGACCATCACAGACCATGCGAGCGGCTATTTTCGCAACCTCTGGATTCTGTCCCGCGATATCGACGATTGAAGACAGTTGTTGCTGGACAGTCTCCTGATCTCCCTTTATATCACCAACCCATGTTACAATCGCCTGAATTCCGTCTTCGTCAATTTCCGGGAGTTCGAACACACCCCTAAACCGCCATAGCTCATCTTTCCTGGATTCTACCCGTTCATTCGCTGTCCGGCTCTGCATCTCGTCGTTCAGTTGGCCATATACTTCATCACGGCACTCAATCAGCAGTTTATCGATTATTCCGTCGTCGACAAGCTCAAGCAAAAAGGAGATCTGGGACGCATCATCAACAGCAAACGCACCCACACGATAGCTCGTAAAGACAACTAACGGCCCCTGAACGGCCTCAAGAGCCGTTTTCACAAAGGAACGTGATTCTTGGTTGAACTGAGGGATGCGAACAGTATATTCGTCAGCCGCGAACTGTTGGCAGAGCCGATATGACAGTGTTGTCTTGCCAGTTCCGTGTGGTCCCCGAAGGACCTGTATTCTGGACCCAGTAAGGATATCGCGGTACCGCTGCTCCAGATCAACGTTCTGCAACTCTATGTCTTCAATCGATATCGACCCAGAAACCTGTAGGTACTGACGTTCCAACGCTTCCAATTCTGCTCGGAGTGTTTCTTGTGACGTGACCGCGTCCTGTGTTCTGGCCGAGATGAACTCCTCTATAACCGTGACGCGGTCGGAAAGCTGATCCAGATCATCTTGGAGTTCTTCGACCTCTGCTTGTGTTTGTGTAGCGATGGTTTCCAAATGGTCGATATCGGCTTCCAGCAATTGGGTGAGCTGTGAGTGGAATTCAGGGCGCGTAATGGTTCGTAGATATTCGAGCGTCATCGGAGGAACGCCCATTTCTTCTTCGAGCGCACAGCGACTTGGGGGAAGCAGTTCGTCGTCAAGTAACTCGCCAAAGAAGTCGGCAGTAGCATCACGGGACTGTGCTGTCCCATCTGGCCTCAGAAGGGCACCAATGAGGAGTGGGCCTACAATCGGAGCGGCACTTGCACCGATCCCACTAGCGATGCTAGCCGTCGCTGCTTGGATGCTCTCTTGGTTTTGCTCAAGAAATGGTTGGATAGTGTCCTTATATACTTGGTCGTAGTCTTGGAGGAATTCCAGTGCGTCTGACCCGACAGCACTAAACTCATCGGATGAGGGAATTGTGATGTTGCTGAATCCGATGCTTTCGCTGAATCGGCCAGCGAATCCACGGAGCGAAGTAAGGACTCCGTCTTCCGAAAGGTCAAGCAAGTCACCGGGGAAGATACCGCCACTCTCACCAAGTACTGACGACCTGAGCACGATGAAAGGCACAAAGGTGGAATAATCCTCCAGTGAATCGTCTTCGAAGGTGTAGACGTACTCAAGTCGGTCGATATTGGCTTGGATCTCCTCCTCGGAGAGGTCGGATGCGAGGCCTGCGGCTGTCTCAATAGCTTCGCCTTCATCGAATTGCCGAGCTAAGAATGTGAATTCGGTTATCTCAGCTACATCAGTAAAATCGGTATGTGTGAAGAGCCAGTCCAAGCTTCGTGGACGCGTCACCAAACAGACACCATAGTCTCTCGCTATCAGTTCCTCAAACTGCTCTCTTAATTCGTCATTTGTCGATGATCGATATTCCTGATATAGACAGTAGATATCGTCCAGAGCTACATACTCAGCAACCGGATCACTAAGATCAGCCAGTCGCTCAATCTGTTGAACGTCATCCGTTTCATTGACGACAGTAGACTTCCCGATATCAGCTGCACCAAAGAATACGAGATTTCCTGACTCAAGATACTGCATCAGGTCTGGAGAGCGAGAACAGATATCCGTTTCAGGCATAGCTAACTCATATAACACCATCTATTTATTGATTGCCACCACTGATTGTGAGTACGCATCCCTCGTTCCCGTAAAATTGCCCAGTTTTTTCACTTGAATCTTAGATCATCTCCTGTCTTTACTCCTCTTAACGCCGAGCAACGCTTCGACAACGTCACCACATTACTATCCCACCCCCCACAGAGTCAAAGTGAGCGGCCACTCAGCGTTCCCGCGCTGGGACGGGCTGACCGAGGAGGCCTTCCAGCGAGCCAGCCGGTAGTCCCACGGATCCCTAGAGAACGCATTATCGGAGCTAGTCTCTGAGCCGACCTGAGAACAGATGGGTTAGATGAGGCCGCCGACAACGAGCAGGCCAACGATGAGCAGTAGCGTCATGACCACGCTTCCCCCTGCCAATAGTTTGTTTTCCATCGCCTTCTCGTGGAGCGGCATCGCCGCGTACTCCTCACGGAACGCCTCGCGATTCTCCACGTCATAGAAGTACTTCGTCTTCAGTACAAACCGTTCGGTGACCGCACAGCCCGTACAGACTGGCTCTCCTTCTAGTCGTTCGGTCTCGATATGGGTGTCACAGGCGATCGCCCCACAGTTCGGACAGTAGGTGTACGTCTCGTCGACGCCATTCGTCTCGCAGTGGACGCAACGATGGATCCCATCCTCGATGGTCTTCCGAGACGGCCCTGCCGCGTAGTATTCGTACGGATACGAATACTCCAATAACTCAGTCGTGTGCCGTATCTCAGGCAGATATACCGGTTCAATCGATTGCACCGAAATATCCGACAGATTCGGCTCGCAGGTCTTGTTGTAGGTGACGTTGTTGTCGCCAGTGTAGGTCACCGTCGTCGTGTGGTAGTCTTGAAGGCGGTCGACGGCCCACTCCTTGTACTCGGTCTGGGTCTTCCCGAACCGATGCTCGTCGACCTCATCGAATAGCTCCGCAAAGTGGTCCTCATCAAGATCGACCGTCGCATGGAGGTTTTCGGAAACGAGCGTCGCAACGGTGTCAGTAGCCAGTTCGGAATACCCTCGTTCGGCGTGGACCACGAACTCCGTGCGGTCGTTGATCCGGTGGATAACACCAACAGAGGTCTCGAACACGGCGTTCGTATCGGCGGTGATTTCGACGACGGGTAGAAATGTGACCCGCGAGTGCGGTACCGAGAGATTGGCAGCTTCGATGTTCGCGATGTCGCGGAAGGCTTCCTGGACGGGGGCGTCGACATCAGCCGCTGGGTCGTAAGGTCGGAGCGTCTCGTCACAGAGGATTTCGATACGACCGTTATAGAGATCGAGACCGATCTCGTCAGCGAACCCACGAAGGTCACCACCATCAAGTAACTCAATGGGATGGGGATCGTCGTTCTCCCGGAGACGCTCGGCATACTCCTCAGCTGGGCCGGTGAATCGGCCAGTCGTCACGACCATCCCGCGGTTGGGACCGTCGAAGTCGAACGTCGCAATTGCCGAGTGGAGCTTCTGGACGACGGGTCTGCCGACCGTGTCCGTGTGCTTGCACTCGACGACGATTGCCCGGCGAGTCCCGTCGACGACCTCTTCCATCAATACGTCTCGACCCTCGTCGGCAGTTTTCTCAGCTTGCCTGACATTCTCGTAGCCGAGATTCCGGAACACATCCTCCATTACGTCCTCGAACTCGAATCCGGAGAGATCGTCTAGTACAGCCATTCCAATATAATTGGACAGTACGTTGCAACTGACAAATACGTTGCCGAATGCAGCTCCGTCCTGTTTGTCGAATCCCCAAGAGGGGTGTGGGGACCACCGAACCCCGCGCAACGAATCATGAACGGGAACACACCAGCAGTCAGTTCGGAATCGAGTTCGATAGAATCGCTTGCCGAGAAGCACCAAGAGACGGTCGAATACGTCGGCTTTCGCGTCGACGGCCGAGCCGTTGTTCTGAATCTCTCCGAGCACCGGCGACTGTCCCCAAGTCGATGTCTCGAACTGGTCAATCACAGCTCAACCTTCCAGTGGGGATATGCCGGAAGCGGACCCGCACAACTCGCCTGTGGGCTCCTCCTCGACTACTACGATGACGAAGCGTTCGCCCGAGATCACTACATCTCATTCCGAAATCTAGTGGTCAGCGAGCTCGAATGCGACGGCCCCGCAGCGTGCTGGCTCCTCACTGGCGAGGAGATCGACGCCACGATGACAACCATTACCGATGATGTCGTCGCGCTCCCTGATGGTGGGCAGCCGTCGCCGAGGCTCCCCGAAAACTGGCGAGCGGTCAGTCGAGTGGACCAATGGGTCTTCCAACGCACTGATCGAGACCATTACATCGTGCTTGGAGATGGGGTTGATGAGTCGCTAGTCGTCCTGTGTGGCCAAGGGGATCGAGCCTATCCGGCCCCGTTAGCGAGTCGAACGGTCACTGTCGACGACATCGAACAGGCCATCCGCGACCTTGCCACGGTGAGTAACGATCTCATCGAACCGCCGGGGTGGGAGCACTGATAGAAGTTCTGCGGCTATCACGAGCGGCCTACTAACTCGTCGATTGAGGTATCGACCCTCAAAAAGATCGTCGAGAACTTGAGTGGTACACCGACAGCCAGGAGCAGGATCGGGATCGGGAGCAGACCAGCGACGATTTTCATTCCTGACGTGGGCACACTCTCCAGATCAGGCGTTAGTTCATGAGATGTTGTTTTTGCGCCCGGCAGAGGGGCGCAGGGCGCGAGTCGATGCAGTCGTAGGGTGACGAGAGTTCCTGCTTCGAGGTGACCGAAATGAAAGATCCAGAGTCCAGAACCATCTTCGCTGGCGTCGACGGACGTACCGACACAGAACTACCTGAGTGGTATCGACAGCGGCACCGAGACGCAGAGCCCGTGACGTTCGGAGAGGCGATTCGAGACCTTCCTCGGGCCATCGAGACCACCGTTGCGTATCAAAACCCCTTCACCGACGAATGGGTTGAGACGGAGCGCTTCAATGCGCTCGTCGAGCCGAGTCGAGCTCGTGAGCAAGCGACCGAAGGAGAAGCTGACACGGAGTCTCTCTTTCACATTCCCACCGACTCGTACTCGATCATCAACCCAGTCGACGTCTATGGCCCGCTAGAAGAGGTCCTCCGCGAGGAGACCGTCGACGGGACGCCGCTAGGTGACGTGATGTTCGGGGAGATTCGACGCTACCGTGGTGGGGGCGAGGTTCACATGGACATCATGTTTGACGGCCTTGAAGTCAGGTTGCCTGGTCGGTTGGACCCGATCACGATGGGCGTCACGTCGGGCTACGACTTCTTCGGCGAGCACGCCGTCTACGTAGAGGGGTTCGCCCAAGACGGCTACTGCTCGAACACAATGCGCTCGCTCACCGACAAGGAGGTTATCAAGCACGTTGGAGACGTCCGAAATTTTCGAACGTGGTGGGAGGAGATCCTCGCACAGGTCGAACTCGTCGCCAACGACCTCTTCGAGTTCATCCGTGACGCCCAGGATATCGACCTCGACTTCTCGGAGCTCCCGTTCACCGTCACAGAATTCTACACACTGCTGGGCTTCCCGAACTACTTAGCCGAGCGCGCTGCCAGCGATGCCGAAGCGAATGCAGCCTCACCCTTCGAGATCAATATGTGGACGCTGCATTCCGGCGCGACGTACGCACTCACCCACTTCTTCCAGGGCAAGGAAGGTGCATCACTCGATGGCTACGTTCGCACAGCCAACGACATCCTCTTCAACCCGGAGGGCACCATCGAGTGCGTCGAACGTGCCTACGAGGAGTACCTAGAGGCGGACGGCGACGATGGATCGCAGGCGTCGCTCGCTGGCGAGCAGGCCCTTGCGAGCATCGAACGCGTCAGCGAGGACCTCCAAGAGAAAGTCGACCAGTTCGAGGAGCGCGAGGATGCGCTTCGCGAGCGGTTCCAGGACGCGATGGCCTAACACCGTGATGTGATGTAGTCGTCCGTTCTGTTTCTTTCGCCCATCGAGGGATGGAGGGCAATAGAGATGAAGCAATCTACGATTAGTGATGAGAGTGACGAGGAATTCCCACCCGAGAAGCGTCTCGAAGCACCGAATTATCGATTGATCGAGGCCGGTATTGCGACGATTCCCGATATGGAGACACTGCGGGAGTGTGTTGCTTACGAAAACACCCACCAGAATCGAACTCAGATTCTGCGACGGCTCAAGTGGAAAGCGGAAGAGCTGCGTGAAGACGAGTAGTGAACTCCGTTCTTAACCAACATCCACGAATAATCTCACCAATTGTTGGTTAAGGACTTCTGTGTTATCGATGAGAGCTGTCCGATTTCTCAGACAGAGCCTGGCTTCGACAAGCTCTAACGCCGTCTCGATGTAGTTACGCTATTCACTATCCACCCCTGTGTAGAGGCCGTGGCCAACTGATCGCGGAGGGCCCCGAACGCTGGAACTAATCAATCACCTTGCAGATTATCTGAATGACCACCAAGCACAGTGTTTAGATCCATCAGAGCCATTGTTACCGACTTTGGGAGGCAGTCGGGTCGTTGCCTCAATCCAGCGCAGTGAGTAAATCGTCTAAAATCATACGTCCAGTCACCGTATCCAGTGGGTCGTTGTTGTTTCCACAGTCTTCGCTCATCACGCATAAGGGACACCCTCGACGCCGTCCACAATCGCACTCACTGATGTGTTCTCTGGTCCGCTTGGTAAGCGACTCGAAGTGCTCGTAAATCGCTTTTGAGAAACCAATCCCACCGTCGATGCCGTCGTGGACAAACCAAGTCGGTCCTGGAATCGTTTCGTGGGGGTGGCTCAGCGTCGACAGCCCTCCGATGTCGTTGTTATCGATCATCAATTCGAGCGGGGCCAATTGGATGATGCCGTGTTCGGCCGCATGTAATCCGCCTCCGTAGGTGTACCGTGCTTCTTCAGTTGGCACGTGTTGGTCGGTCTCAGATCGGTCAGTCGGCTCTAGAAGCGGCTCATCGATCGATTCGATGGTCTTGGTGAGGTGATTTTCGAGTAAGGATACCCAAAGCAACTCAGTTCGTAAATCAAGCGGCGGAACGTTCGTCGGAAGTGGCCCCCGTTCGACATGTCCTGTGAATATATTTCGAACAAGGTAGCTGTCGTAGGTGATACGGACAGTCCCAGTCCCGAAGTAGGGGTCATACCCTTCGCCGAGCGACTGATGATCACGCACTTCGAGGTCGGTGATGCACTTTGACGAATTTGATTGGGTGTACTCGTCCGTATTGGTTTGTTGGACCGTGATCGTCGGATGGTAACCCCCCTCGTCTATCTCAACTACCTCGTACTGTTGGCCAGCTCGATGTCGAATTTGATGATGATCAGATCCGAATTAACGAAGTTCATCGACGAGCGAAGAATCTACTTAAAGTCAACGGCTAGCTCTGAAACTACTGTGTGTCTGTCTTTCGGGGACCTTGGATCTGTGGACAGAGCTCTCTCTACACTGCCTGGTGGAGCACCCCCTATAGTTTGGATTCGAGTTCCGAAGCCCGGAGAATTCTCAATTTCGTTGTCCCCACTTGGCGGCTAGATCCGCCGTCTGCTCGGCGAAATCTTCGATTACCAGTGGTCCGTACCAGTTTCCCTACGGTGAGTACTCTTTGCCGAGGTAAATGTGGTGTCAAACTATTCTGTCGAGATACTCCATCTCGTGGTTCAGCTATGGAGTGCACTCGTAGTCACGTAGAGGCAGCGTACGTGCTTCAGTCAGTACAAAGTATATTATAATTTGAGTGTGACTACCGTGACGAATGACGGCTGTAGTTATCGTTTCTCTTGTTGCCGGGGTCGTCGCCAATAGGGTCTCTCGTGACATCTCGACTGCAAAACGAAAATTCGAGGGTATAATCCGTAACAAACGCATCTCCGAAGAACTCGGGCCTATCCAAACTGAATTCGTCGATACGATTGGTAAACGCTTAGCAGACCGTGCAGACGACATCGACAGTTACGAGCTTCTCTCACTCTCTACTCAGTGGGACGTGATTGCTGCGGAGATCGACGATAAAAATGGTATCTGTAGAGATGAAGCCGAGGCAGTCGATTGGCTCACCGATCAGATCGTCCAAGTAGAAGACGTACAGTTGGATTCAGATGCCGAGCAAGAACTCCGGACAATACTGGCCGAAGAGTTGGGAACCGTCGTCGACGAGTTCCACGATCGGATCGCGGACAACGACGAACTTGCAAGACAGTTCCAGTTGGAACTCGAATCGGATATCCTCGGTGAATTGAGGATGATGCGCGGTGAGTTCGAGCGGCTTACCGGTAGAGAACCATACGATCTCTACACATTTCCGGGAGATCGTGACGCCGTCCTCAAGAGACTTCTCCCGGGACGACAGATCGATTTCGTCGACAGACCAGAGGTTCCCGACGAACCTCCGGTCGACCGAAACTTCGTCCTTGGGCCCTCGGGATCTGGTAAGACTCGGATTATTGCCGAGTGGATGACTCGCCTTCACAATAGTGCCATCGCACACGTCCTCTTTCCGCAGGATCGCCTCTTGGATACTTCTGATGCGAAGGCACTCGCAGCTGGCTCCTTCGATGGTGACATACTTTTAATATGGGAAGACGTCCACCGTGTCGATGAATCTGGAGAAAATAGAGTACTCGAATCAGTACTCCACGAACTAGAACAATCACTCTCCGAACAGGGCTACGAACTCTATACGCTCTTAGAGGCACAGTCGGGACAATTGCACAAAGTACCCGGAAATCTTCCAAAAGATTTCGATAACGAAAAGAGTCTCTGGAGTTCTTTCGACCCGATATGGGTCGGTGAATTACCAACCTCTCAACTTCGCCAAATCGCAGCGTCTCTAGCCGAGATGTACGGTATAGACCTTCCAGAATCATCAACTGAAGTTCTGGTCCACCGAACTGCCGACTTGAAATTTGCACCTGCGTATCTCAATGCCGTACTGAGTACTGCCGAAGATCAGCTCACGGTAGACGATGTCAACCGGTTGCCGGAAACGGTATCTAAAATCTGGGAGTTACAATACGAGGACATCGCGGAAGAAATACCCGAGCAATGGAAGGTACTGGCGGCAATGAAATATCTGTTCGATATCAGCGTCCCACGATACTCGAAATTAGTTCGGAGTGTCTATCTGACGCTTCTCGCTGGTGAACGTGGACGATTCCGAAGGGCTGTAGAAAAACTCGAAGATGAACGTCGATGGCTCTCTGTCCGCGGGGACGACCTCGTGGCAGAGGAAACAGTCTATCACGTACACGATACACAACTCAAACCGATACGGGTAAACGCGAGTGACGATGCAGCAGAACTATCAGAATTGCTGATAGAACGTAGCAAAAGTAGGCTTCCAACTGGTAGTAGAGCCCCGAGCCACTTTTTCGCTGGACTTTCGTTCTTCTTATCGAACCGATACGAACTCTCTCGTAATCAATGGAGGACAGCACTCGATTTCGATTCTCACCTAGTAGAGGCCCACAACAACTATGCGGTTTTACTGAGCGATCAGTTCGAAGAACACCAAGATGCAGCTAAGCATTACGAACGTGTCCTGCAAATCGATCCCGATCACGCCGAAGCACACTATAATTACGCCAACCTACTGACCAATAAATTGGAAGAACACGAGGAGGCAGCGGATCACTTTGAGCACTACATAGAACTCAACCCTGACGACGACCATGCCCATTTCAACTATGCTAACTTACTGACCAATGAGTTGGATGCTCACGAAGAGGCGGCAGATCAGTACGATCAGGCTCTCGAAATTGACGCCAACGATGCAGAAGTCCACAACAACTATGCAGTTCTCCTGTCCGAAGAATTGGAAAATCACTCCGAAGCAGTGAGACATCTGAAACGTGCTGTAGAGATTGAACCCGACTATCCAGAGGCGCTCTACAATTTAGCGAACTTGTTGGTCGACGAATCCGATAAACCAGACGACGCAGCGACATACTACGAACGGTTCCTCGACCTACGCCCCGAAAACGGCAATGCCCACTACAATTACGCTCTGTTACTGACGAATGAATTAAATGAACACAAAGAAGCAGCCACTCACTACGAACGGGCTCTCGAGATCGACCCTACCGACGCTGATGCCCACTACAATTACGCGAATTTGTTGACAAACGAGTTAGAATCGTACGACAAAGCAGAAACACACTTCGAACGTACCTTGGAAATAGAACCCGACGACGTCGATGCTCACAAGTATTATGCGGTACACTTGACCAATACCACTGAAAAATACGAAAAGGCTGCAGAACTGTACGAAAACGCAATTAAATTAGACTCTAACAACCCCAAGATACATTCCAACTATGCAAAGCTACTGTTAGAGGAATTTGACCGTCCAGATGACGCTATCGAGCGTTTGGACACGTCGGTGAGTCTCTGGATCGAACGAGGGATGATCAAGAACGCAGTCAGTGAACTACGATTATTGGTCTCTTTTCTCCTATATAGAGGTGAAGCTGATGCAGTCTGCGAATACTCTGAATTGGGTCTCGAATTGATCGCACAGCTCGGCAGAGACACCCGGGAGACGGAACTCTGGTTCAACACGGTCAAAGTACAAGCTAAATCTGATGAGGCGGGACTAAGCAAACTGTACGAATACGGTCTCGAGAATATTCTTTTCGACAACACAGGTGTTGCCAGAGGACTCCTCGAAATCGTCTGGGATCGACGAGATAGTGTCACACCTGAATCTGAGGCAGTAAGGGCGGTACGAGCCACTGGTGTCCTAATCTCGGCAGATGTAGAAGATAGATCATTAGATCTCGAGGGTATAGAAGATAGCACATTCGTCCTCGAAGAGATCGATCTACAGACTGTAGTGGATCAAAGTCCAACAGCCGACACAGTCCACGAGTATCGAGAAGAGTTGTCTCCAGCGGCCGACGCGGTGTTTGAGACACTAGTAGGCACCGAACTCACTTGTAGTCTCGGCGATCTACAAGGACATCTAGACGAATATCCAGACGATCCAACTATCGAGACGATGGAGCGAATCGTATTCGATTCTCTACTCGAACATCTCGATTCTACCTCGTAATCTCGGGAACCGCCCACAAAATCACTATTACCGCCGATCAAAATTAGATACGACCGCTTGTTCGATGCCACTCTCAGTACTGCCTCGGCGACTGTGTCTATGAACCTACTATCAATTTGGTATGCAGCCCAATCCGAGACAATTCACAGGCGACGAGATATACACTACAATCCGGAAGTCGACCCGTAACGCGCAACCCGTTAGATCACATGTAACTCCTTTAGAAAGACGACGTAGAGACGCTCAATTCACTGAGAACTCCTATGTAGTCCCCCTTACACCGTTGCTCCGAAGAAACGGGGGAGAGTTTTTCCGACCGAGCTGAGTGGGACCGTATATATCCGAGGGCAAGTATTCCAGCACAGCGAACTATCAGATGCAGATCTAGTTATCGACGCTGTCTATGAGGGGAGTGATGCCAACAACCTCTCTGCTGCTCCGCTCACCGACTTGCTCGAGGTCGGGACGAATGGCGGATTTCGACCGGTAAGGTGTCCGACTGAATCCCAAAAGTACTCGTACGTTGTGTTGTATACCACGTTCAACGAGCCAGATTGGCCGGATAACTTAGACGCACAGCGCCTTAATCTAGTACAATATGCTTGATTCGATTTCAGGAATATGTATCTGGAGTAGTTTCGATTTGCTTCAGTTACTCATACACAAGAAACTGAATTGACTCAGCTTGGTGAAAAGATGATAGTGGTGGATTACTGAATGGTAGTATGACCCGAAATATTGGTGATTACGATTGGGATCGGCTCGAGATGAATAGACGAACACTACTGACTCTGGATAATGAGTCTATTATCGATGGAATTGAAGATAACTGGATCGAGAATACCGAAATATTCGAGACGATGGTAAGTGCTTTCAATTCCATCTTCGACGGAGAAGGCAATTCCGCGAAAGTATCACTGGGGGCTGCTGTGATCTGTGCACGCCGAAGTTGCAACTACCGAACTAACAGTAAGGAACTCGCAGACGAGTTAGGCTGTTCTTCGGATTCGATATTGAATCTCGTGAAGAAGTTTCCAATCCCCACCGAAATTCCAGAGGGAGCTCTAAAGGACCTGACAGCCGGTATAGACGAGATAGACGATAGCGATTATGAACAGGCAAATACCGAACTCGAACTGATTCCACCAGAAGACCGTAGTGGTTATCAAAATAATGTACTTGCTGCCGTAGCAGTCTATCGAGCCGTGAATGAACTAGGTGAAAAATCGGCCCCGCAAGGTCGCCCTGAAAGAGACGAAGAAAAACTATCTGCTAAGCAGGTCGCAGAGTGGTTCGATGTGAGTCGACCCGCAATCCATATTGCCCACGAAAAACTCCCCAGAACGTAGAGTCCTAGTCGACGATCTGTTTTGGATCTATCTTATTACACATAGAATGATAGGTGATAAGTCCGCAAGCTCAAGGTATGACTGATGAGCTTTATCAGTGTACTGCTCGGCGGTTAGCCACTCCACATCCAGAGGCTGTGGACTTGAGTGATACTGTAGCCGAGGCACGCGAATGGTTCCAACAGAAGGGGTACGATTTTGCGCCTGTGCTAGAGACCGGCAACCCTGTCGGCTATGTTGGAGTCGAGAGATTGGCCGAAGCAGACGACGATAAGCCGGTAAAACGAGTACTGAAAAATATCCAGCTCCAGCACATCATCTCGTCTGATGCGACGTTCGACGATATCTTGACAGGGCTCGAAGAGCAATTCTTCTATTTCCTTGGTGGAAAGAATCAGGTGACCGGGATCCTCATCCGTGCAGATGTGAATACATCACCAGCTCAGATCCATCTATTCGATCGAATCTCCCTTGTTGAACGTGAATTGAGGAACTTGATTGATGATGTTGCCCCCGATTGGAAAGCTGACGTCTACTTCCCAGAGGATGTTGAAAAAGAAATTGATAAGCGCCACACTAAGGCGAAAGAAGCCAACGTAGAACTCAGTAAGATACACTATGCAGGGTTCTCTGCACTCGAAAATATAGTGACGGAATACGAGGAGTGTTGGCGTGCCTGTGGCTATAATAAGGATCACAAAGCTGGTAGTGACCTCGACAAAATTAGGAAACTAAGGAATGATGTCGCCCACTCGAATCTGATTCTTCAGACTACCAGTGATGAATATCGCACACAGGGTCGGTCGATTAGAGATCTTATCAAAATTTACGAGGCACTAACCAATTGTAACCGATCGCTTCTGAACCGTAGTGAGTAAGCTTCCGTTCATACATTGTAGTCTTCTCACTGTGACAAATACGGAGCATACTTTTTCTTGATACGGCTCTCGTGGTTTCTCATCAGTTGTGTCGTTTTTAGCTCGTGTTTTTTGTACGCCCCTGAGGGGTGCGGCGCGTTCTGGATTATCAGGATCGCCGTGAACTCGATTTGGTGACTACGATGTCCACGATCAGTGATTCGTCGGTCTCCTTCGACCAGACCGACACACGATCCGACGAGATGCATAGTACTATCGAACAGTGGATCGACGAGCTCGTCGACGGCGTCGACGATGCGCAGGCCAGCGACGAGTTCCAGGAATGGCTCGACGTCCAGAGTCGATTCCACAACTACTCGTATCGGAATACGCTCCTGATCAACCGCCAGTGTCCAGAGGCAACTCGCGTGGCGGGCTACCGAACGTGGCAAGAAGAGTTCGACCGCCACGTCCAGGAAGGCGAGTCGGCCATCTGGATCTGGGCTCCGATCATCACGACACAGTGTCCGGAATGCGAGAACGCGGCGAGCTACCACGAACAGATCGACTGTGAGTACGACGAGACGCCGCCTGAAGAGTGGTCCGAGGGCCTGGTCGGGTTCAAATCAGCTCCCGTGTTTGATATCTCCCAGACCGAAGGCGAGCCACTTCCCGAACTCGATACGGAGGCAACTGGTGAGGCTGGCGATCTCGTCGACCACCTGACTGAGACCGCTGACAAACTTGGCGTGACGGTTCGGATCGTACCAGACGACGAGTGGACACACGGTGAGGCGAAAGGCATCTGCGAGCAGTTGAGTCTCTACGATATGCAGCCGCTTGTCGAAGTTCGTGATCGGGAGAACGAAGCCGACCTCGCCCGGACGCTGATTCACGAGTACGCGCACGCTCTGCTCCACTTCGACGTCGACGATGACACTGAGCGGTCGAAACGTGAAGTCGAGGCCGAAGCCGTTGCGTACGTCGTCGGACGGTACTTCGGGCTTGATACCAGCGGCTCTGCGTTCTATCTCGCTACGTGGGAGTCGGACGATCCAGCGGTCGTTCGCGATCGGCTCAATCGGATCAGTCGGACGGCTGAAGAACTTATCGAGGTCCTCGAAGACAAATCATCTTGCCAATTGTGTTAACTAATAAATAAGTGGTTTACTTCCGTTTTTGGTTAAATCTCTGTGTAGCTGAGGCATCTCGAGTGACATCGCGTCGAATCGTGTAGTGCAGCAATCCAATCTGGCAGTCATGGTCTTTGATCCACTCTTGGAGGCCAATGACTACATCAGAGGATCGAATACAAGCCTATATGATGCCTGATAAGAACAAGTTTTTATGCCGGTTCTAAAGGAATACGCTGATTCAAACAAGGAAAAAGATGGGTACTACATACATGCACCTATCTCGGGGCGAAACCACCCAATCCCGCTTCAAACTCCGAAGGTTACTGAGGAGATCTACCGCCAAATAAACTACAAACCCACAACGAAAGGACGAAATGGCGGTGTTCATGTCCCAAAGGACCTGACGTGGACACTCTACGACGTTGGGCTTCACTGGACTGAAAACTCCGGGCCGCAGGGAGACCCCTCAGATCTTGATCCCGACGACCTTCGTGATGTAGCAGGGCCAGATCTGACAGATGAAGATATCCAGTCGATTCTGGAGTTCAGTGAGGAGTACCAAGGCCAGTACCAGTCTCGAGTCAAGAATCTCGAAGAGAAGTTCACAGACACGTCGACTGAAGACACCAGCCGGAGCACAAAGTCGGTGCGCGAGAAGATATCTGAGAGCCTTTCGAATACCCCCCGCTTTGAGGACAGAGTAGAGGAACTCTTGGATGTCTGGGAGCCAGACAGTATCGAAGACGACGACTACGAACCGGACGAAAATGACGGATTCTTTTCTCAGTGCTACACGACCCGTACTGAACACCGGGAATCGCTCTCACTTGTCCCAGATCTGAAAACCCGGCTCGAAGAATACGACGAGCATCCCTGGGAGGTAAAGAGGGTGAGTGCTGCGAGTGGAAATACGAGCGATGAAAGTAACGGACTAAGTGTCTCGTTCCATCTTGACGAAGGGTCTAAATTGAACAAGTGGGGTATTGCAGATTATCGAGGGACTGGAGACAAACGTGATTTCAGCATCTCCACCGCTATCGATGACCGAACCTACTCGTTTGAGATCGAAGAAAACTTCATCAGCGATTTCGACATGACCATCACTTATGAGCCGGTTGGGAAGTTTGATATCCCGCCAGAGGATTTCTGGGGGTACGAGGTAGAACAACAGAACCCAAACGAAATGATGCATACTCTAATCGCTGATTTTCACTATCTTATTCCGATTATTGAGGAATTCTTCGAGGGGATCTCCTCCTTTGAGCTGAAGTCGATGGATCCAACAGACTATTCGGTATATTTGCCATAGTCTAACTTGTTTGCTTCTGAGAACCACTGTTTTTGCCAGAGTAGTGCCGTTAGGTATGACTTCTATCTCTAGCCGGAAGGTCATCCCGTCGAGGAACATCTCCACGATCGGCTCGCTGGCCCTGAAACAGCCGTCGCCCCCGGACGGTGGCTGAACCGGCGACATCCGCGACCGGCTTAGTCGTCGATGATGGCCCACAACCACAGGATGACCTTGAGCCTCGCACTAAGCATACCGTCGACGAAGCGACGGACGTATCGCTACTCTCGAAAGGTGATCAACACGAGGTCCAGTCTGAGTCTGGGAACTGGTACGAGATCGACGCCGGCGGCGAATCCTGTACTTGTCTCGATTGGCAGCAGCGAGCACCCGAAGGTGGCTGCAAGCATCTGCGCCGTGTCGACCACGAGATCAAGCAGGGACGCGTCTCCCAGCCGGATGGTCAGCCCCCCGGTCGAAAGGGTGACCAATGATTAACTGGCATCGATGGATTCAATCACCATAGAATGATACTACGTAGGCTGTTCGGAGCCAGGTTACGGTAGCTCGCCGGTCATGTCGACGAGATCCTCCTCGGTTCGCCACCGATACAGCCGCCTTTCCCGGTCAAACAACTCGAAGACACCATCCTGCATCCAGCCGAACGGATGCTCCTCATCCTCGTACGTCCGCTTGAGGACGTGACTTTTTGCGAAGTACTCGGTCGTACCGACGAGCAGACCCTGCTCGACGAGGAAGTCGCTCGGATCCTTCTCGGCAACGCCGACGAGGTACGTCACGATATCGGCGATGAGACAGAACTTCTGGATGCTGTTGTCCCACTCACCGCGGATGTCGACCATCCGGAAGGCGTACCCGTCAGTGCGACGGTTGAGGCGGTCAACCACCAAGTTCAGACGTCGGATCGGCTCTCGGTCGTAGTTCCCGAGCACAAAGTACGACCGGTCGTTCTCGTAGACCGGAGTTAACTCGCTCAAAGCGTGGAGGATCTCCTCATTGTCAGCCAGCGTTATTTCCTCTTCATCAAGTTGGTCTTTGGCACTTTTGAGAACGTCCTCAGGAACAGGCGACTCCTCATCGGACATACTGAATGTCTCTCGAGCAGAGAGATATGATTTATGGAGTAAATTACTTGTTCAACTGTCTGATTTACTCTAGGGTAGTTTACCCAAGGGCAAACTACTTGTCACCACGCCGTGTACTGCACGGTATGAGCACAGAGCCTGAGACTGCTGAGGAGATGGAACCGCGCGAACTCGTTCACTTCGTCACCCAGCAGACGCGATTTGCCCTCATCAACAACATCCTCCAGCATCCCGATCAGCTCCCCTCGATGTACGAGCTCGAAGAGCTCAACCTCAGCGTGAGCGATGCCACCGTCTACAAGCACATCCAGAAGCTGATCGACGCTGGCATCGTGAAAGAAGTCGCGCTGGACGACGACGAGCGTCGACAGGGCTACCCCTGGAAGTTCTATGGCCTTACAGAGGAAGGCCGAACTTTCCTTGACGAACACAACCTCCTCGCTGCAGAGGAAACCCTCCAACAGATCTACGAGACCATCTCCGACAAGCCCGAGAAGATGGTCAAGTACGAGAACGCCCCCCGACCGGACGAAGCCTAACTCCTGCAGGACCGGCTCCGTATCAGTACTCGATCACCGTTCGATTTCGTATTCAGCCGCTGCTTAACCAACAAAACTATGCAGTCGGCCGCTGTGTTGGTTAACACGAGGCGACCGCTGATGTCCTACGAGCCACCGACGCCACCAGCAGAACTTCCGACAGAGACCGTCGACATACTCAACGGATTCTCTCCAGACCAACTCCAAGACATTGCCCGCTACGCCGAGGCACTGGCCGAGCACAAAGGTCGCAGGGCCCGCCTCGAGGAGGAGTCAGATGACGACGAGATCGAGGAACGGCCGGACGACCTTCCAGATAATGTTCCGACGAAGGCCACGATTACGATCAAGGAGATCAACGACAATCGCTACTACTACTGGCAGTGGCGGGAGGGAGACAAAATCAAGTCCAAATATAAAGGTCCAGTCAAATCCAACGATTAGGGACTTCCGTGTGCGATATGAAATCTGCCATAAACACCGACAATAAGGGTAGAGAAGGGTGTTTTTCACATCTATGACGGGGAGTGTGGGATGAGAAGTTACACTTCGATGCCGGGGTGTCAGACGCACAGCTTACACTTCGACGACGGGGAGGCCCTCAACCAATATACATCGGTGTTGGTTCTAACCCAGATATATAGAACCGTAGAATACGGGTGATAGATTGGCCTTATCTAGTGTATAAACATCGACGTAGGTTAACCTTTTTAGTACTCCGGCGTACAGAAGCCGTATGGCCGGTGGTGATCAGAATGGGGCGGATCAATCTACCCTTGATGAAAGAACTCATTCTAGAGACGACGACGAACAAATAGAAGCCGCTCACGAGGGCCCTACCGGAGACACGATGCTAGATCAAGATGGAGTGGCTGCTGAAGATAATACCCAGCGGTCAATCCGGGATATGCTCGATGATGAGGGGGAGGCATCGGTTTTCGTCAATCGGGATCTCGTTGAGCCAGATACGATTATCGATGAAGAGAGGATTGTCGGGCGCGACGATCAACTCGAATCTGTTGTCTCATTTTTGAAACCGACGCTTCAGGGAAATCGTCCTCCAAATATGCTGCTGTATGGTCCTGCTGGGACAGGGAAATCCCTCATCATTGGAGCAGTCACACAACAAATCATCGAACTCTGTCAATCGAAGGGCGAACGTTTCGGTGTGGTCGACATCAACTGCCAGCCAATCAATACGCTCGATCAAGCCGTCTACGATCTCGTTCAGACTGTCGCGAAAGACGTCGGTGCAGAGGTCGGTGTCCCTGAGACAGGTGTATCTACGAAGCGGAAGTACCGACGCCTGTATGAACTCATCAATGAACACTACGACTCGGTTATTTTCATCCTCGACGAGATTGACCTGCTAGTCGGTCGACGAGCAAATGATGAGCCAGCGTACTCGAAACTTTTGTACCAGCTATCGCGAGCGAGTAACACGAATGAGATTGAAGGCCGCGTGTCGGTTGCGGCGCTGACCAACGACCCGAAGTTCATGGAGGACATCGATGGTCGTGCCGAGAGTTCGTTCAATCCTCGAGACATCTACTTTCCTGACTACGATGCTACGCAGCTGCGCGAAATACTCCAAAACCGACGTGACGCATTCCGCCAGGATGCACTCAAAGATGATGTGATTCCACTCGTTGCGGCGTTTGCGGCACAAAGCCACGGTGATGCCCGGAAGGCAATTGATCTGTTCCGTGGCGCTGGAGATCTCACAGATGAGCGAGACGATAGCAGAGTTACCGAAGATCACGTCCGTGAGTCTCAAGAGGAAATCGACAAAGATCGCTCGCTGAAACTCGTAGAGGGATTGACGACACAGAAAAAAATCTCACTGTACGCTACGGCTGCTGTTGCCTGTCACTCGAATCGATCACGAAGTTCAGTTCCGAGTCCTGTTGGCTTCAAAGTCTACCAGTGGGTGACCAATGAACTCGATGCAGACCAGATGACTCGCGAAACCTACGTCAAGTATGTCAAAGAACTCTCTACGTATGGTCTTATCTCGACCTCTCGGAAGAGTCGAGGGCGTGGCGGTGGAATGTATATGGAGTTTACTTTCACTGGAGATCCCGCAGCGATGATGAACCGAATCGTCGACGACACTCGATTGGAAGCAATATCCAATCAAAAAGAATTGCTCCGATCTGTTGTCAACTCACAGCTCAAAGAATTTCACAATCAGTAGGGGGTCGACGCCGTGGAGGTTCTTGAGCCCCTCCCCCCATCATCGATGTGTAAAGAGGACTGTGTCCATACGTTTCTCTGAAGACCCTCCCCCCGTCATCGATGTGTAAAGACACGTATCAAAATCAACGAATCATAACTGACGAGAGATGAGTGAGAAACAGAAGATGTAGCTCATTATACCTACTCAAATCCGTGAATGAATACTGTGTTTAGACGATCTCGTGAACACCCACCCCCCGTCATCGATGTGTAAATAATAGTCGAAGGGAGGGGATCAAACACGGAATGACAGACTCAGTCGACAATAGGAGCCGCAAGGATAACGATATCAGGACGAACAGTCGGTTTGACGCTATCGACAAGAAAACAGACTAATACTCGGTTAGTCGGAGACAGTTTCCTCCTAACCTCGTAATTAGATCCACTACGGGTTTGGTTTATACGCTTACTACATAAATCTTCCTTAAATCAAAGAAGGACGTGAGTTAGTATATGGTTCGGAGGTTTGAGAGCTTCTCTCGCCTATTTACCCGGTTTCTCGCCTGTTATTACGTTCTTCACGTTCGAACCCCCACTCCCCTCGCAGGGTTTTACACATCGATGACGGGGGGAGGGAGTGGGGTCACATCTTCTGTGAAACTAATTACTACTGTCTGTCTATTGTGAATGTCGTCAAATCCGTCTTCTGAGTCTCTGCAAGTTCCCGTCGGATATCTGTTCGGTCCCACCCAAGCGGTGAGAGGACACTTTCGACAGCTCGGACGAGTTGTGTCTCGTAGTACGACGGATCATACGTCTCGACATCCTCGTGTCCAAGAGCCACACGATCTCGTCCAGGCGAGTTCCTGGATCGGCTTCTTCGAGCGCGACACAAGGTCGAGGACGCCGTCGAGGTTCGTCTTGCCGTAGAAGAACGTGTTCGACTCGTCGATGATCGCGCGACCGGGCACGTTGTACCGCGCCGGCGAGTGGCCGACGCGACCGTAGCTTGAGTACGTCGACCGACTCGCGAGCTGCTGGTAGCCGACATCGGACCACCGACTCAGCGTAAAGTCCTCGATGCCTGCACTCGTAGCCATCTCATATAAGGTGGGAATGGTCTGGCTCGTTGAGCAGACGAGAATGTCTGGATTACAGTCGTCGACCGCTGCCTCGACGGCTGTCAGAATCTCTGCTGGTGAGCCAGTGACGGTGTTGCCACCAACGGACAGTTCGGTGTACATCTCACCGCTGGTTTCAGTCATCGGGACGCTGAGCCGAAGCTTCGACAGGTCGCTCGCTGGCATTGGGTCAATCCCGCTTTCTAGACAGTAGCGGAACTCCCGCGAAAAGTCGACACTGATGCATTGGTTGCTGTTATAATCCGTGAACACGGAGCCCTGGATCGAGCGTACAAACGGTGTTCTACGCAATCAAAGAGGTGGAAGCTGCGGTTCACCGGAGCTTCTCCCTCATCTGGAGTCAGTTCAGCACACGATCCCTGGGCCAACGCAGATCGACGAATCCGGAACGATCTGTTCAGGGTTCAAAAGTCGAGTGATTCGCAGGGAGTGTTGAATCGCCGAACCGTTCTCTCCGGTGGGATCACTGCTGAATCAACGGATCCACGATCACCGAAATAGCTCTTGGATCCTTTCGAAAACGACTGCCGGGTCGACTAGGACGCCACTGAACAGGGCGGCGATGATAACAACCACGACCTTGCCGTAGCGGCTGATCAACACCCGCGTTGAGGTCGGCAGTTGGGCACGAACAATGGGGAGTGCCATCACGCCAAGGAAAATTCCCAGTCCACCGGCAAAGACGTTGGTTTCGAGGTTCGTCGTCCCGATGTAGATGATTATCAGCCCGGCGGTGTAGCTGAGAATTTTGCCTTTCTGGAGCCAGAGCCGGTCGACGAACCCGGTTCGAGTGCCCTCATCGAGTTCGTCTTCAGATACTTCAGTGTCGATCTCCTCGTCGTCGGTTGTGTCCGGGTCGACTGTCTCACCGGATGTCTGGTCGTCGTCGGTACCTGCGTCGTCTGGGTCTGCTGTCGTCTCGTTCATTGATTCGTCGTCCTCGTGGGTCAGCTCGGCGACAGTGATATCGATATCAGTCGAATCGGTCTCACAGTCGATCGTAAAGCCGAGTGTTTTGCCGGCGTCGGCGAGTGAGGTCTGATACTCTAAGACCACCGAGTGGGCTGTGTGGGCCGGGATATCGAGGGTGGCTGAATCCTCAGCCTCGTTGAGTGTGAGTGTGACTACCCTTGCACCCGGAATATCCCCTTTGTTTTCGATTGTCACGTCGATAGCGATCGTCTCACCAGCGGCCACGTCGCTGTCGGTTTCGTCGTCTGTATCATCATCGTTGTCGGCGAGTGTGACCGAACCAACGACGAACGCCGCCTGCTCGGGTTCAGACAACAGGAAGCCAGCCGTTCCCGGCATAGCCGCGACAGCCTTGGCGACGCTGGCCGGTGCGGCAGCCACAAACAGTTCGGTGCGTGAGACCAGCACGACCGCGACATACGACCCGATGGCGGCCGCACCGCCACCGAGTACTCGCGTCGGCGTCAAGAACGGCACCGACTGGATGGCCTCTGTCTCGTCGTCCTCTTCGGTCGGTGGCTCGCTGGATCCGTCGGCCCCAGACGACGGTGGGGACGAGTCCGCTGGCTCGTCTTCGTCTTCAGGAGTCTCTTCGGGTTCAGGGTCGTCTTCGGGTTCAGGGTCGTCTGACGAGGACGACGAGGACGAAGAAGATGAAGAGCCAGTAGTCGAGGGTGAACTCACCGACAACGAGATGGAAGCATCGAACCCGCTGGCTTCAGCCGAAATCACCGTCGACCCCGAATCAACGGCCGTGACCTCGCCGCCGTCATCGACAGTCGCAACCGAGCTATCGCTGCTCAAATACGCCGCTGGCTCGGTGGCCGTTTGTGTCGAGTCGTCCGACAACGAGAGCGTAACCGTCGACATGGCGGTGTCGTCGGTGTCGATATCGGTCCCGCTCAACGAGAGCGTGTAGTCGTCGACGCGCCAGACGTGGAGGGGATAGCCGTCGGTGGCGATCCAGACCGGGTTGAACGAGAGATTCGTGTTTTCTGTCGCCGCCGATCCCTGCAGTTGGCTCGTTGTGAGACCGGTGATGCCGTCGTCCGGGCCGTCGCCGACAGCCGCCGAAACGCCGCTGGTCGACGAATCGAAGTACGAATCGTCGACAGTGACGCCTGTAGCGACACGACCGGCGAACGAACCATTGGTAGCGTTGCCATCAACATCGCCGACTGAGAACGAAGTCGACATAGCAACTGTTGATGCCGTATCAGTTATTTCTCCGGCAAGCCCGCCAACATACTCATGACCAGTGACATTACCATGCGCTGAAGAGTTTCGGGTTGGCCCGTTAGTAGAACCAACCAACCCACCGATGTTCTGGCCAGAGGTATCATTCCCAATCACATCACCAGTCGCAAACGATCGGAAGATGTCACTTTCTGTCTTACCGACCAGCCCGCCGACATTCATCTCACCGCTGACAGTCCCTCTCGCGGACGAATCGGTAATAACAGCGAAAGCAGAGCCACTACCGAGAAGTCCACCGACGTTGTCACTTCGAACAGCATCGATAGAAACGTTTGCGGTAGAATTCGAAATCTCGTCAGAATCTTGGTCCCCGGACGCAGATCCGACAAGCCCACCGACACTTCCACCATCGGTTACAGAGACGGTTCCGGTTGCGTGAGAGTCGGCGATTTGTCCGCCCGATGAAAGAACACCAACAAATCCTCCAATAGAACCACCGCCATCATCCGCTGAGACATTTCCGTCTACCGTTGACTGAGTAATGTTTCCGGCATTCTCCCCAACGAAACCACCGATCGAACTTGCGTTTCCTTCACCGGGTGACCGATTACCTTGTACAACTGTAGAGACCTGGACATCGGAAATCGAGCCCTGATTAGCTCCCGCGAGCGTACCAACATCTCGATTCCCCGACACTGTCGCGTCCGTTAGTGTAACGTTTGAAATCGTGCCTGTAGAGCCAATGCTGCCAAACAACCCAACATTTGATGCAGTCGACCGATTGATCGTGAGATCACTGATCGTATGATTATCACCATCGAACGAGCCGCTGAAATCGGAGTTGTTGGCAATCGGCTCGAAACCGGCTCCATCGTTCCACTCCGCGGTCTCGCTCAGATCAACAGACTCCGACAGCGTGTAGTTCGCAGCGAGGTCGACGGTGATCGCCTGGAGGCCGTAGGAATCCTCGATGTGATACGGGTTCTGTTCCGTGCCATCACCGGTCGACTCGGCGACAAACTGCCACGTCAACGCCGGATAGCTTTCGGTCGGAATCCAGTGATCGTAGAACGCAAAGCCATCCATGGTGCCGTCGACGGTGGCGTTGTTACCGGTCAGTTGGGCGGTTGTCAGACCGGTGCCACCGTAAGATGTCGCTTGGCCGGTCGACTCGGTATCCCAGTAGGAGTCGACGACATTGCCACCGTTAGTGCCGACCAGCCCGCCAGCATCGGTCGCCAAGCCGCTTTCGTCGACCCTGCCGACGGCATACGAGGTGCGTATCTCGCCGGTAGTGGCGGTTTGGCCGACCAGTCCACCGACAAACGAGCCGCCGTCGACCGAGCTGTTGGCATACGAGTTCGTTACGGTCCCACGCAGGTGACCGACCAATCCACCGGCAGTATCGGATCCGTCGACGGTGCCGGTGACAGACGAGTTGGAGACCGTCCCACTCATGTTACCGACCAGCCCCCCGACGAAAATGTCGGCACCGACGGATGCGTTCCCAACGATGCTAACACTGTCAAGACCGACCCGTTCGATCTCTGCACCGTCAGCAGAACCGAACAGTCCAACGGCGTCATCAGTGGTCTGATTGATATACAGCCCCGAAATCGTCTGCTCGCGCCCGTCGAACGAACCGGTAAACGGGTCGGTCGAATTTCCGATCGGCTCGAACCCCGCCCCGCCGTTCCACGCCGAGGTATTGCTCGCGTCGATACTCGACGTCAGCGTGTAGTTCGCACTCAGATTCCCGGTTATGGCTTGGAGTTCCGAACTGTTGCCGATCTGGTAGGGATCCGATTCGGTTCCGTTCCCCGCTAAATCCGTCTCCGGATCGAGGTCGACGAGCGGCTCGGCAGCCGCCACCCCTGAACACAGCGTCAGCCCAACGACGACGGCGAAGATGGCATACCAGCAGCCTCGGCGACTCATTGACCACCACAGTCCCGTCGACTGGTGGTCTTCGCTGCCAGCAGCCG
>Ga0306888_100344_pt1 | contig 21062 bp, 22 predicted proteins | sample AntDeeMetagen186_FD_190452 | JGI IMG/M metagenome (GOLD analysis project Ga0306888, IMG submission 190452) | Saline lake microbial communities from Deep lake, Antarctica - Metagenome #186 (v2) (version 2) | ecosystem: Environmental > Aquatic > Non-marine Saline and Alkaline > Saline | place...
CACTAGCTCCACCGCTGAGAACTGCGTATCTGAACACTACCGCAGCGTGCAGGTGGCCGGGAACTCTTGCTCCCCGAGTCTGCCGGGAGCGCTCGACAGGACGAGCACAATGTTTACCCGACGACGGATGGTGCCTGGACGGAGCGCTGCAGACTGCACTAACCAGTAATCCGACGCTTATATCCGGGCGAAATGTGAGTTTTCAGTACCTACCCAAGATGGTGTCACTGCTAACCGTTGCCGGGATTCTCGTCGCCGTATTCGTCGGGTTCAACATTGGCGGCTCCTCCACTGGCGTGGCGTTCGGTCCGGCGGTTGGCTCACGCCTCGTTCGGAAGGCGACCGCGGCGGCCCTGTTCGTCGGCTTTGCCTTCCTCGGTGCGTGGACTGTGGGTCGAAACGTCATCGCGACGATGAGCAGTAGTATCGTCCCCGCGGTACAGTTCACACCCCTAGCGAGCGTCGTCGTCTTGTTCTTCACTGGGGCGTCGCTACTTGTTTCGAATCTCTACGGCGTTCCAGCCTCAACCTCGATGACGGCTGTTGGAGCCATCGTCGGACTGGGCCTTGCGTCGGATACGCTCAATCAAGCGCTCATGTTCGTTATCGTCTCGGCGTGGATTGTCGCCCCGCTGTTGAGCTTCGCCATTGGGATCGTGGTCGGCCGCTATCTCTACCCGTATCTCGACCGCTACGCCGCGTTTACGAAGTTCGACCTCCACTTCATCCAACTCGACCGCTCGGGGACCGTTCCACGCCCGTACGTCAATCCAAACGCGTCGCCCCAGGACATCGTTGGCTCTGTCTCGGTGGTCGTCATCGCCTGCTACATGGCGTTCTCGGCGGGGGCGTCCAACGCCGCGAACGCTGTTGCCCCCCTCGTCGGCCCAGGGGGGACACTGACCGTCGACCAGGGGGTTGTGATAGCGGTCGCAGCGTTCGGGCTGGGCAGTTTCACGATTGCCCGTCGCACCCTGGAGACGGTTGGCGACGATATCACGGAGCTCCCGATTCTCGCGTCACTGATTGTCTCGATCGTCGGTGGGACGGTCATCACGATCCTCTCCTACCTCGGGATCCCCGCGAGTCTCGCCGTCAGTACCACCTCGACAATCATTGGGCTCGGCTGGGGGCGCGCGAGTCGGGCGGCGACAATTGCGGAGATTGCGACGCCGAAGCCGAAGGGTACGGAGATGGATATCGCGACAGGCGCGTTGCTCACCTCACGGGATGAGGAGACGCCTGCGAGCCCGACTATCGGAGATCTTGCCCGGCAGGAAAAACCGCCCGAAACGCCAGATAAGATTCCGGAGGTCCCGGAAGTCGGCGCTGAGGGGCCGGCAGATCTCGACGAGCGGAGTCTCTTCGACCCCGGGGCAGCCAAGCGGATCGTGACGATGTGGGTGTTGACCCCCTCGCTGGCGGTTGCCACCTCCTACCCGGTGTTCGTGTTCCTGCTGTGAGCGCCGTGTGGAGAGGATGCCAATGTTTCGAAGCGCTGGGTCGAACTGTTTCACCCCCCGCGGGGTGTCGGTACTCTGGGCAACAGGAGAGACCGAAACCGGTTCCTCTTCGGCCGCCCCGCTCGAACTATGCGCCAGTTTCTCGTCACCGGCCACGATGCCCCAACGGACGATTCCTTCTCGCTTGACGATATCGCCGGCGGCGCCGGCCGGCTGGACGTGCTGTGTCGCTGTGTCAACGCCGCGTTTTTCCTCTCCCACGACATCCGTGAGTCGGTTCGCGTTCACCTTGTCCTGAGCGATGCGTACACCGTCCGGTTCGAGGGGAGTGACCTCCGGCGGCTCAACCCCGACGAACGCTCGACGGCAGCCCTGATTCGCGGCGCCCTCGAACAGCGCGAGGAGGCAATCGGCCACCAGCCGGTCGAGAGCAGTCCCGGCGTCTCGCTCTACCGGATGGGGTTCGAGGCGACGCTCGAGGCAGCGGCCCGGAACGCGACGGTCGTCCAACTCCACGAGGACGGTGCGCCGCTCGTCGACGCCGAGCCGCCGACGGACCCGCTGTTCGTGCTCTCGGACCACCACGACTTCGCGCCCGCCGAACGGGAGCTGCTCGCCGACGCCGCCGACCGCCGGGTCCGGGTCGGGCCGGAGCGCCTCCACGCCGACCACACCATCACTGTTGCCCACAACCACCTGGATACGGACGGCTACACGCGCTACTGAGTGCTGGAGAAACACGCACAGTTTCAGTGGATTTATTGTGGCCCCGGCGGATTTTGTGCCAATGTCGCTGAATATCGGTGAGGCACTCTCAACTGGGTTCGAGAAACTCCGCACGCCAGCAGGGCTGCAACTCGGCGGGCTCTACGTCCTCGCGGTGCTGCTGACGGGATTGGGCGCGAATTCGATTACGACTGCGCTCGTCCCCGAAACACCGCAGGGGGCCGGCCCGGCGCTGGCGCTGCCCATCGGCGCCGCTGCCGGCGCGGTGCTCATGGTCATCGGGTTGCTCGCGGGCGTCGTGATTTCGGTCGCTATCCTCCGGGCGGTCAACCACACAACCGCCGAACTCGACAGTATTCCTGACGGCCTCACCCGGGCGCTCCCGAAGACGGTGGTGTTCCTGCTGATTGCGGGGCTGATTCAATATGTGCTTATCGCCATTGGCTTCATCCTGCTCATAATCCCGGGGCTGTTCGTGCTGGTGAGCCTCTACTTCGCACAGGTGTACATCGTCATCGAGGGCGAGGGCCCGCTTGAGGCGCTCTCCTCCTCATGGTCGCTTTCGAAGGGGAATCGCCTCTCGATCTTCGGGCTGGTGGTCGTGGTCGGGGTCATCGCCTTCCTTGGCTCTGCCGTCGGCGGGCTGGTCGGCATCTTGAGCCCGCTCGTCGGCTCGGTACTCCCGCTGGTCATCACGGGATTCCTGAACGTTTTCACCACGGGCGCGCTCGTCGACGCCTACCACCAACTCGCCGACGAACAGGCCGGGATGGACGACCTGTTGGAGCACCCCACGTAGTCGCCATCGGGGAGATGGTAACCCTTAACCACACTGCGGGCCAGAGTTTTACCTGCGGGCCGGTGGGGTAGCTTGGTATCCTTCGGCCTTCGGGTGGCCGTAACCGCGATTCGAATTCGCGCCGGCCCATTTCTCACCCCACTTCGCAACGACGAGCACCAGCGAGGAGTCCGTAGTGGGTGTGTAAATCACGGCGCGCGAATTCGAGCAGGGAAGACGAGCAACGCGAGTCTTCCCGTGTTCGACATTCGCGCCGGCCCACTACCCGCATTTTACACTGTTGAGCGGTTGCTTTGTGGTGGCCGTAACCGCGTCCTCGTGAGCGAAACGAACGAGGGCAAGCGAGACCTTTGGTCTCGCGTGTTCGACATTCGCGCCGGCCCATTTCTCACCCCACTTCGAAACGACGACCGCCAGCGAGGCGTCTGTTCTGTTCACCCGAACGACAAAGCAGCGTGCGTACTGATTTGTGTTCGGTAACTCATGCTTCATTGTGAATGCGGCTGGGCGTGGGAGTGGGACGACGACCCGACTCCCTACTGGCCATTCTGTGGGAGGCTCAGTGGTGCAGGTCCGACTGCACCAGAGGAAGCGAAGGAAGCGGTTGAGGACGCAGATAGTTTGTGACTTAGCAGGGGTGCGTCGTCGCTGCGATTTCGATAGCTGCTCGCGAGCCAGAGACCAGGGGCTGCAGGCATAATTTGACACTAATCTTGGACTCGCTTACGGACAGACGATACCGCGGCCAGCTTCGGCGGCGTCGCCGACGACGAGGTCTTGGTGGACCACTCGGTTCGGTCACTCCGGAACTGGGTCGAGGCCGCTCGCGAGGAGCTGGCGTCGGCGATCGGTGAGGACCGTTGGAAGTATCTGGCCTATCACGATCTCCGACGTACGTGAGCCGGGCAATTGGCGAACGCCGACGTCGACGAGGTTGCTGCGCCGGGGTGGGTTGAACGGTTTCGAGACGTTCCTGAATCACTATCGCGGTGAAGCGACGGAGAAGGCGCAGGCGAGGGAGTGGGGCAAGGTGGAGTGGTTGTAGCGGAGGTCTAGCCGGATTGCCAATCTTCCAGCCTGCTCTGTTCCCCTACTTTCTCTCGGGCATATCTTCTACACGCCTTTTGCATCTTGCCGTACTTCTCATCGGCCCGGTATTCTTTCCACTTCTTCTTCAGCGTCTTCTCGATCCCCTTTCTGGACGTATATTGGGAGACCACTCGATAATCGGCAGGGCCATCCTCCCAGTCCCTGAGCAGGCCGATATCCTCGCCCAACTCAATTAGTTCGTTGGTGATCTCGTCGATTCGCTCGGCCTCGTAGTTTCGTGCACCCTCTTTAATTTCACATCTAATGTCCGAACAGTTAATGAAGGTATCTCGCCCTCGTGCGGAATAGGCCCGAGTAATCACGCGGAGTTGGTCAATATCTGCTGATTCGGGTAAGACGCTAACCGCTCCCGTCGCAGTCTCACGGTTTTCCAGTTCGGAATTTAGTCGACCGATGGAGTGCTGAGCTAATCTGGAGAGTTCTGCGATAGGGTCGTCGCCCGAGATGTTGTCCGGGGTTTCGCTCGGCAAACTCTTCTTGAGGTTGAGTTCCTTCTCCGCTCTGTTCACGCCCCAGACTTTCACGTCTTCCCCTCTCGCTAGCATTTTCCGAGATGCGGTGGTCGCGTAATTGTCGTATGTAGCTAGCACATACTCTGCGAATTCCATCTCTCGCCCGAGGTAGTTCTCCTCGATGTAGTCCTGGAATTCCTCGACTGTCTCCCGCTGGTGAAGGATGTCATTGATTTCGGTATCAACGTTCGTCGGGAGGGTAGCTTTGGCTTCTCCGAAGATGACCTTCCCTTCGAGATCATGGAGGAGGAAGTCGAAATTCTCGACTTCGCATTCCTCCAGCGGATCCGCACGGACGAACTGGTAGCCTTCCGGAGAAGATTCTACGAAGGGGAAGACGCAGAAGTTAATCAGCCTCCTGTGTTCTCGCTCCCGGTCGATGAAGTTTTCGAGGTCTCTCTTGTACTCCCCGCGGTCGAAATTCTCGTTTTTAGGTATTATGCACTCGCGATATGCACTTCTAAATTCACTCGTGTGATGGTCAGGTAGGTCGGAGGGAGGCTCGATATTGACCATCTATGAAGCAGCCTGAGATTCATGCAGGTCCAGTTCGGCACTCCCGTCGACGAGCTGCAACACGCAGAAGTAGAACTCGATCAGGGAAGGAAACGAGCAGTTCGTCTCCGGAACGATCCGCATCTCGTCCTCCGTGGCGCTGATATTGAAGAACGAGTTCCGGTTCTCGTCGACGACTTGTGCAGAGAAGTCGAGTGAACCGGCCTGCATCGTCACATCTGTGAAACTGAAGTCGACCCGGTCGCGGTTTCTGGTGCCCTCGACAAAATCCTCCGCTAGTACGCGAGTGAACTCACGGTCGAAGGTGACTTCACCCGCTTCAACTTTGGGCACCGTAATCGACAAATTTCCCGATTCAACCTCCTCCTCAGTAAATCGAATCTCCTGAGTGATATCTTTCAGTTCCAGAACGTTCTCAATGACTTTCTCGACAAGCTCGAAGAGGAGATCGAAGTTCCCCGAGTTCATCTTCTTCAGCGTGAATTTCCCGCGGGAGTCAATCTTTAGGGAGAGATTTTGATGCTCGTACTGGATTCGGAGAGGTACGACACCGTACCCGCTTCGAAGTTCCTCAATCGCTTCCTTTCCGTCCCTGCCTTTGTACTCAATAGAGCGCTGTACGCTGGGTCGGATATCGGCCTCCGCCAAGTCGGGAACTCGCTCGGACTTGAACTCGGTAATGCGAACATCGTTGTGCTCCAGAACGAGTTCGTTCATGCGCTGGAAATCTTCCAGCATGATCGGCATCATCGAAATGTCATCCCTCCGCCCGAGCATGGGGAGGAGGACTTGGTCGATTGCTTCCTGTGTTTCCGCAGTCAGGACGGTGATAATCTCGCTCTCGTCACCATATGGTCCGATGAAGAAGTCAGCGCGGTCTTCTGCCCCAAAGCGATTCGTATACTCGGCAGAAACCTTCGTCATCTCCCCGTAGTCCTCTGTTTCGTACCTGTCCGAGAAGTCCGCAGTCCAGTCCTCGTCTGCGATGTAGAAGTAGAACTTGAGGTGCTTGACGTGGTACTGCTCAAACGCGCTCTCAGTATGGTCTATGGCCTCCTGACAGAGCTGCTCAAGCGTGTAGCTACCCTCTTCTATCTCCATATCTGTGTGCCTCTCTCATGGTGTGTCACAGTTGGCTATTATCGTTCTTTGCGGATGGCTGACTGATAAAGGTTCTCTTGGGACCAAATTCAGTTGAGATTGCTCGCGGAAGTTGGTTGTTCGGAAACGTTGTGTATTTTATATTTGCCCTCCTGACTTACAGTAACACGCTATTAACAATAGCAAGTCACACAAATCGTCGATGATTAGAACCCCAACACTATGATTGAATTTCGACCGTGGATTAAGGGAGGGCTCTTCCTTAGTTCATATATTCCGTTCTATCTAATTATGGCCTTGATGAACTGGTCGGCAGTTATCGATTTATCTTTCATACAGTTCCACGCTGGCTTGTTTTTTGTGTTGCTCACTATCGTGTCCGGTATAATACTAGCAATCTCAATTCGTTTTCGCAAGGGTCGTGAACCAAGTAGAACTCACATTGGTACAGTCAATCGAAAAAACGAGCTCCTTACCGGGTATCTCGTAACCTACCTTTTTCCGTTCCTGAATATGGACTTAGAGGTCGTTCAAAATTGGGTGGCCCTCATGCTGTTTTTTCTCGTTTTAGGCATTATTCAGTACAGGTCGTCACAGCTTCACGTGAATCCCGTCCTGACCGCTTTTGGGTACGATATCTATGAAATTGAGGAGGCAGATACCGGGGACATTCTACTTCTCATTGCTCCGAAATCGGAGGTCGTCCGAGGAAGTGGCGATGTATATACAGTAAAGATGGGCCCAGAGACCCGTCTAGCCATTTCTCCTTGATATTATATCATATCCTGACGAAATCATTTTATGGCTACACTCTATTTGTGTGTTCATGTCAAGCGGAGATGCGGACGTTCAAACCCGTCTAGAGGATATTCGGGACTACATTTGGAATCAAGACGACGGAGAAGAAGGGTCTCCAAAGACAGTTAGCGACGATCGACTTCGCGACTTCATTATTGGGAAAGACCACGAAGAGTCGATTTCGGAATTTGACTATGAATTGGGAGAGGTTGACCTACCTCCTGAATCTCTCAACTCACTACATACACTAGTCAATACACAGATTTCATACCATATCGGGAGATTGGAAGCCAACAAAGTGTCTACGACTCCGTATGGGGAGGGATTAGGAGATCGGGATTATGTCAAATATATTACGTCATCAAAACTGCCTGTTCTCGGAGATTTTGAAGACATCTTTACCGAGGAGGATTTGCCGTCAAAGAGATACGAAAGTCTGAATCCTGACTTTCAAGCTATCAGAATCAGGGGTCCTGATGACCTCGTGATAGGGTTTCAACATTACTGGGGGAATCAACTATTGGGCAATACGAGCCTATTCAACTTTCTGACTAAAGAAGGGGACTTCGAACCAATTGATGATCCCATTATTTCGGTTCCAAAGCGACTTGATGCGGTCTATCACGACGAGGTTCTATATATCTTCGATGACTGGAGGTTTGAACAAATCTTTGGCTATTACCGAGCGTATGAGGAAGTTTCTGAAGAGGTAATGAATACTCTCGAAGACTCAGAAATCATGTTTGAGAACATGGAGACAGTAGAAAAGGCGATATTAGATAACCCGAACATGATGAGGAAGGTGAGCGATGTTCAGAGAAATGGGGTCTATGAGAATCTGAGCATGGATGATGTTGAATGGGTGATTGGCCAGCACCCTGAGGCACTTGAGGGGGTTAATGTAGTGGATGACGACGGAGAGCGGAAGATTCAGGTAGAGAACAGGACAGAGGTCTGGGGACTCGTTCACATCCTCAATGACGATCACGTGGTTTCCGAGTTGGCCGAACGTGTGCCTGAGTTAAGTGACCGAGTGTATCGTGCATCGAAAAAGGAAGAAATCTCATAATACTAGTATTAGAGGTTCGGCGGTACAGAGCCGCTATCACGTCGGTAAAAAACCCCTTACACAAACCCAGCGTACCAACCGGGCCTTACCGCCTCCGGCGGCCGCGGCGTAAGCAGCGGGCGTCGATATTCAGCGTTACTCTTCTGCTCGAAGTTTCCCATCTAGTGCCTCTATTGAGAGTTCGTCAGTAAATTCCCGTGCCTGCTTCCGAAGCTGAAGTCGAGATGCACGCTCAGACTGCTCGTACTTCTCCGTCCAAATTTTCTTCATGACGGGGCGAAGCGGGCGGTGACAGTCGTAACTTGGCTCTGAACCTCGTTCAGCAGCCGTATGCAGAACCCACGTCCAGCCGTCTGTAGCGATTCCTGCAGCAGGGCGTTTCGAAACATCACCGAGATATTTGAATGCCTCATCTCGGGCTGCCTCAATCTGATTCGGCTTCTTGACTTCGCCGATGACGACGCCGTTGGTGTTCAGCACCTCGAAATCGGGGATTTTCCCACCAAGACCCGTTATCCCTTTCGGCTGTGGTCGATAGTCGTAGCCGAGCGCGTCAGCCACATCGGTGACTAGGTGTTCAACGATGAAGCGCTCTGGGCTCTGTCGGACTTTCTCGCCCTGTAGCACTTTCTCCGTATGAACTACGTGCGAGGCGTGTTTCCGGGGTGCTCGCTCCCGGAGTGTGGACAGGAAGCGTTCAACGGCGCGAACAACCTTCTGGGCTCGCGGGTCGTTCCCTGCTGCATCGAAATTCGACTGATCCATCTACACAAACCCTACAGACGACCCGAGCCTCACGGCCTCAGGCGGCCGCGACCTACCCGCGTCCAAATTCATCTTGAACTCAAGAAACAGCCAACCCACAAGAAACCACCCCACCACCCCAACCCAAACCCCAAAGCGCCGATTATTTCTACACGCACCACCCTCCTCAACTCGAATGCTGGTCCTCGTCTGTGGCCCACCCGGAACCGGGAAATCGACCGTCGCCGAGCGCGTGACCGACCGCCTCGACGGCCATCTCCTCCGAACAGACGTGGTCCGCAAAGAGCTCCACCCCGAGCCCAGCTACACTGCTGCGGAGTCCGCCGCCGTCTACGACGACCTGTTCAAGCGAGCGCGTGAGTCCCTTGACGTCGGGGAGCACGTCGTTCTCGACGGCACCTTCCGAGAGGCGAGCCGCCGCGACCGCGCGGCTGGCGTCGCCGACGAGGCTGAAGTCGAGTTCCGGATCGTCCGCGTCACCTGCGAGGAAGCCGTCGTTCGCGAGCGCATCGCCGCCCGCGTCGACGACGAGAGCGACGCCGATTTCGAGATTCACAAACAGATCAAAGCCGAGTTCGAACCCATCGCAGCCGAGCATCTGGTGGTCGACAACTCCGGCACGCTGGCGGCGACGCTCGCGGCCGTCAACGAGGCGTTTCCCACCGTCACGCCGGCCTGAATCCGGCCGTACTGCGAGGGTTTTTCACCCACCGCGCTCCCACCTTCGGTAATGGATACGCAGACACGCGGCACCGCGCTCGTCGTCGCCGGGGTGGCGCTGCTGGTGCTCTCCTTGGGCGTGAGCGCGGCCGTCGCGCCCGACGCCTCGGTCGACGACGATGGCGAGCGGCGCACGCTCGTCGGGATTCAGGGCGGGGGGCCGGGGTGGCACGAACACGGTAGTATCCTCGAGTTCACCGGGAGCGAACAGACGTGGCAGGTCGGGGACACGGACAGCTACTTCGACGTGACCGAACTTGAGAACGGGAGCGTGATGGCCGGGTTCATGGACGGCGGCTACACCGAGTGTGGCCCCTATGAGTCGCCGTGTACTCACACTGGCTTCCGCATCATCGACCCTGACAGCGCCGAAATCACCTACGAGTACTCCTTCCCCGTTCGGAATCAGGGCAACAGCGAGGTTCACGACGTCGAGCAACTGGGCGGCGGCGAGTACCTCTTCAGCGATATGGAGAACGAGCGACTGGCCGTCGTGAAAAACGACGAGACGGTCTGGCAGTGGAACGCCAGCAGCTACTACGAGGCGCCGGAGGACCCCACTACCACTGACTGGCTCCACATCAACGACGTGGACGTGCTCTCTGCGGGGGTGTACATGGTCTCGGTCCGTAACGCGAACCAGATACTCATCGTCGAACGCGGTGAAGGGGTCATCGAGACCATCAACGCCGACCGCGGCGGCCCGGACGACTCTTGTACCAAGCGGGGCCAACTCGCTGACCAGGACGGCGATGGCGACGTGCAGTGTGGCAGCCCCGAGGTGCTGGACCACCAGCACAACCCACAGTGGCTGGGCGGTGAGCCCGGTGGTACGGGCGAGGCGGCCGTGCTGGTCGCCGATAGCGACAACGACCGTGTCGCCGAACTCCACCGTATCGACGGTGAGTGGGAGGTCGCGTGGACGCTCGAGCGCGCGGGCGGTATCGACCTGCGCTGGCCTCGCGACGCCGACCGCTTGGAGAACGGCAACACGCTCGTGACGGACACGCTGAACAAGCGCATCTTCGAAATCACCCGTAACGGGACCGTCGTCTGGTCGGTCCGAACAGAGCGCATCCCCTACGAGGCCGACAGGGTTCCCTATGGCGAGCCGGCCCGCGGCGAGTGGTACGCCGGCGACGGTCCGGCCGGCGAGAAGCGCTCTTCCTTGGGAATCCCGGTGGTAACGTGGGCGGCCGTGATGCTTCGTGGCGTGTTCCCGTGGCTGCCGTTCTGGTACACCGGCCCGCAGTTGCTGACGACGCTCGCCTCCCTCGGATTGGTGGGTGCAGGCGGGCGGGACCTTTGGAGGGCCCGGAACTGAGACGGACCGTACCGGCTTTCTACCACCCGTCATAAGCGCGGGCCATGACCGAGAAGGCCGACGGTGACGATGCCGAAAGCGACGGGCTCGCGTGGGAGACGACAGGGTCCAAAACCGCGTACCGCTGCCCCGGATTCGACGTCCGGCGCGACGACGTGCTCCTTCCGGACGGAACCCCGACCAACTACCACTACATCGAGGAGGGCGACGCTGTCGTGATTCTTCCCTTCCTCCCCGGCGGCGACGAGGTCGTGCTCGTCGAAGAGTGGCGACAGGCTGTGGGGCGGGTGAACCGTGGGCTCCCTGCTGGCGGTGTCGAGGCCAACGACGAAGACCTGCTGACTGCAGCGGCCCGCGAACTCCGCGAGGAGACTGGCCACGAAGCCACGCAGTTCGAGAAACTCTGTACGACCGAGCCTGCCAACGGCATCACCGACTCCGTCCACCACACGTTCGTTGCCTACGGCTGTAAGCCGACGGCGACTCAGGTACTCGACCACAACGAGAGCATCCGGGCCGTGACGGTCAACTACGACGAGTTCGTGGACGCCGTGCGATGTGGCGACATCCGCGACGGCCGAGCGGTGCTGGCAGTGAGCCGGTACGAGCTATAAGGTTCGGGCAGAACCACTATGCTCGCTCGGGCCCACAACTCCCCTGTGAACCCTCGTCTTCGTGCAATCGCTTCGGGCGTCGGACTCGGCGTGCTGGGTATCGGTCTCGGGTTCGGACTTGTGCTCGTGGTGGGACTGAGCCTCGCACTCGCCGGCGTCGAGATCGGACCGTTGCTCAGTATCGGGCTCTCGCTGATTCTCGTCCAGGGAATCGCACTCATGGGCGTCGGCTACGCCTATCTCCGACGGCAGGGCATCCCGCTCCGCAGCGTCGGTCTCCGGTTCCCGTCGCTCCGTGAGCTCGGCGTCGCCGCCGGGGCGTTCGTGGTCTCCATCATCTATCTGGTGGTCGTGAGCATCGTCATCCAGTCCTTGGGCGCCCAGACCGCCGAGAACAACGTGGTGTCGCTGGGGAGACAGAACCCCGAAATACTTCTGTTGCTCATCCCGGGTTCCTACATCTTCATCGGGCCGGGTGAGGAGCTGCTGTTCCGCGGGGTAATTCAGACACGGATTCGCGATGTGTTTCCGCCCGTCTCCGGGGTGATTATCGCGAGCATCATCTTCGCCGGCATCCACCTCCCGGCGCTCTCTTTCGGCGCGCCGCTCTCGGCGAAACTCACCACGCTTGCGGTGTTGATGGGGCCAAGTCTCCTCCTCGGCGCCAGCTACGAGTACACCGACAACCTCGTCGTCCCCATCCTGATTCACGGCTCCTACAACGCGTTGCTGTTCCTCGGGCTCTACGTGCAGTTGACTGCTGGCTCCTCCGCGGCGGCCCTTCTCTGACCCGTCGAACGGAACCCCTTAGGACGCGCTGGCCGGAGCAACCCCATGCGCGACTGTTTCGAACTCCGGGCGACTGACGGGATGGCCCGCGTCGGCCGGCTGACGGTGCCGCGGGCGGGCGTCACCGTCGAGACGCCGGCGCTGATGCCGGTGATCAACCCCAACATCCAGACCATCTCGCCGCGGCGACTCCACGAGGAGTTCGGCGCGGAGATCCTCATCACCAACTCCTACATCATCCGCAAGACCGAGGATCTCCACGAACGGGCACTGGAGGAGGGGCTTCACGAAATGCTCGATTTCCCGGGTGCGATCGTCACGGATTCGGGCTCGTTCCAGCTGGCAGAGTACGGCGAAATCGACACCAACACCAGCGAAATTCTGCAGTTCCAGCACGACATCGGGAGCGACATCGGCACGCCTGTCGACATCCCCACGCCCCCGGACGTGAGCCACGAGCGAGCGGCCAGGGAACTCGACCGAACCGAGACCGCGCTGGCTGACGCCGCCGAGGTCGAGACCGGCGAAATGCTCGTCAACGCGCCCGTGCAGGGTTCGACCCACCTCGACCTTCGGGAGGAGGCTGGCGCCCACGCCGCCGCGACGGACCTCGACGTGTTCCCCGTCGGCGCCGTCGTCCCGCTGCTGAACGCCTACCGCTACGACGACATGGTGGAGGTCACCGCCGCTGCAAAGCGGGGCCTCCACGCCGACTGTCCAGTCCACCTCTTCGGCGCTGGCCACCCGATGATGTTCGCGCAGGCGGCCGCGGTCGGCTGTGACCTGTTCGACTCCGCGGCGTACGCGCTCTACGCTCGTGACGACCGCTATCTCACGGTCCGTGGGACTGAGCAACTCGACGACCTCTCCTACCTCCCGTGTCCCTGCCCGACGTGTACGGACCACGACCCCGACTCCCTCCGCGCCCTGAACAACCGCGAGCGCGAGGAAGCGCTTGCCGCCCACAACCTCCACGTCACCTTCGCCGAAATCCGCCGGGTCCGGCAGGCGATTCGAGAGGGAAGCCTGCTCGAACTGGTCGAGGAGCGCGCTCGGGCCCACCCCAAGAGCGCGGACGGCTTCCGCTCGCTGCTGGACCAGGCCGAACAGCTCGAGGCGAGCGACCGAGTCTCGAAGGGGACGTTCTTTTACACCTCACCCGAGAGCGCTCGCCGGCCGGAGGTCCTGCGCCACCACGAACGGCTCAACCGACTGGAGACCCCCGAGACGGTGTTGCTCTCGCAGTTCGGTGCGCCCGAGGACCACGACTACGATGCCGTCTGGCGTCTCAAACCACCGTTCGGCCCCTTCCCGAGTTCGCTCTCAGAGAGCTACCCGCTGAACGCTGAACTGCCGGACACGCTCGAAGATGCCGCGTACGTCGCGGCTGCTGATGGGGTTGCGTCACTGGTCGAAGCCAACCCAGAGACCACGTTCACTGTCGGCCACGACGACTGGCCGGCGGCAGCGCTCAACGCGGTTCCCGAGGGTGTCGAGACCGAGGACCTCTCGGAACTTGGCGAGTAAGCACGAGGAATTTTCCCGCCAAGTGCAGTCGGAGTGGCTCACCCCGGGCACACAACGAACCCGATAAGGCGCTCGCTGTCGCAGTTCGGGTTATGACTGAGTATTTCGAGGTTCACCGGCGGGACGGCGCCGCCCGGCTCGGTGAACTCCGGCTCTCCGACCCCGTGACGACGCCCGCGGCGGTTGATGAGCACGTCGAGGACGCCGGCTCGCTTTGGGCAACGGATCAGGAGGTGCCCGCCGGCGACGACGACCACCTCACGATTCTCCCCCACCGGGCGTTCCCGCCTGGAACCCAGGAGCCCGTCCGGGAGTCGTTCCGGGTCGACCAGCCCGACATCGACGCACCCACTGCGGCCGTCATCCACAGCGAGGAGGCCCGAAACGTCGGGACCGACGCCTACCTGCTCTCGGACGCACAGGGGTTCGTGGGCCACGCCGTCGGCTTCCGTGACGCAATCCTCCGAACCAAGGAGGCCATCCCCGCAGACACCGCGCTCTATCTCTCTGGCGTCGCGACCCCGCGAAACGTCGCGACGCTTGTCTACGCCGGTGTCGACCTCGTCGACGCCAAAAAGGCGAAACTGCGCGGCGCAGAAGGGTTCTACCTCACCAGCGATGGCGAGCGGTTCCTCGAGGACCTCCGGGAACTGCCCTGCGCCTGTTCGGCCTGCGAGCAGCCACTCTCGGAGTTCACTCGGCGCGATTGCGTCGAGCACAACGAGAACGCCCTCCAGGCCGAACTCCGGGTCGTCCGTGAGCGCATCCGGACCGGGCGCCTCCGTGACTACATCGAGGGCCAAGCCCGGCATGACCAGTGGCTCACCGCCACATTCCGGGAGTTCGACGACCAGTACGGCTACGTCGAGGAGCGCACGCCGGTCATGCGCGACACTGAACTCGCGGCCGCCAGCGGTGACAGCATCCGCCGGACCGAAATCCAGCGCTTCGCCGAGCGCGTCACCACCCGCTATGAGTCCGAGTTCGACGGGCCGCTGGTGCTCGTTCCCTGCTCGGCCACGAAACCCTACAGCGAGTCACAGAGCCACCAGCAGTTCCACGACGCCGTACAGTGGCGCGGCCATCTGGCGTCGATGACCTCGCCCATCGGCGTGGTCCCGCAGGAACTCGAACTCACCTACCCCGCCCAGCAGTACGACACGGTCGTCACTGGCCGCTGGACGGCCGACGAACGGGAGTTCGTCGCAGAGGTGCTGGGGCGCTTCCTCCAGCGCAATGACTACGACCGCGTCATCGCACACGTCCCGCCGGGCGGCTACACCGACATCTGTGAAACGGTCGAACCGGACGTGGACGCACCGTTCGAGTACACTGTCGCGGACCACCCGACGACCGACGACTCGCTCGCGAGTCTCTCGGCCGCGCTGGAGGGCGAGGAAACCTATCAGAAGCGCGAGCGCGAACACCGCGTCATCCGGGCGATTGCCGACTACCAACTCGGCGAAGGCGCGGGCGAGGCGCTGTTCGGCGAGGGAACCGAGATTCAGACCACCAGCCACTACCCCAAACTTCAGCTCCGCGACGCCGAGGGCGAGCAGTTGGCGACGATGGTGCCCCAGTACGGCGTGCTCGCGTTCACGACGGCAGGCGCTCGCCACTGGGCGGCGAGCGACGCACCGACCAAGCGCGTCGAAATCGACGGCTTCGTCCCGCACGGCAGCGTGCTTGCGCCGGGCGTCGTCGATGCCGACGACGAGATCCGGACTGGTGACGAAGTGGTCGTCTCCGGCCCGAAAGCGTTCGGTATCGGCCGCGCAGAGATGTTCGGCAGCGAAATGCGGGGTTCGACACGCGGGGTCGCGGTGGAGATGCGCCACGTCGACGAACTGTAACTACACGTCGCTGTTTCTCCGGTCACGACCCGTCTTCAGACATGGGTTCGGTCGACACCGAACCGCTCGTCGGACTCGTCGGACCCGTCGCCATCGTGACGCTCCCCGCCGCGGCGCTGGCGGGGGTGCTCGTCGGCGGGGCCAGAAGCGTCCCTTGGCGGCGGGATGCTTAAGCGCCCCGCGGGATCAGCGTGGGGTATGGAAGAGATCTCGCTGGGCGTTCCGGCCGGCGTTCTGGAGTCGCTCCCCGAACAGGACGGCACCGCCGCACAGGATCTGCAGCGCGCCGTCGCGGGAATCGAACGCAGTCTCAACGATGCCATCGCCGAGGCTGACGACGAGGCCGAAGCCGTCGCGGTCGTCGCCGACGCGGTCGAGACGATGGAGGAGAAAGCCGAGGAGTACGACGAGTTCGTCCCCGAACTCCGGGCTTGGGGCCAGTCGCCCATCTACGCGATCGCGTGGCGAAACTGCTACCTTGAACTCCTTGCCCAGGTGAACGAAGTCGAGTGGGTCGCCGAACGCCTCGACCGCGAGCGGAGCTACCGCCGCTTCGAGGACGGTATCCGGTTCGGGACGGACTGAACCATGGTTCACGTCGAAACTACTGCCAGACTCCACTTCGGGTTCGGCAACCTTTCGCTAGCGCACGACCGGCTCTACGGCGGGCTCGGTGTCGGGCTCGCAGAGCCACGGTTGGTCGTCGACGCCGAGCCCGCCGAGACAGTTCGGTGTGGTGACCCTGAAGCTCGAGCGTACACCCAACGGGCCTGTGACCTGCTCGACCTGCCGGGGGCGGCCGTCACCGTCGAGCAGTCGCTTCCGCGCCACGCCGGGCTGGGAAGCGGCACTCAGCTCGCGCTGGCAGTTCTCGCGGCCGTCGCCCGCGCCCACGACCGTGCTCCGGGAGTCCGGGAACGCGCGCCAGCGCTGGGTCGCGGCGGCCGCTCGGGTATCGGCGTCGCTAGCTTCGAGAAGGGCGGATTCGTGCTGGATTCGGGCCACCCTACGGCGCTGTTCACCGCCGAGGCACCAGCCGTCGGAGAGTGGGAGGTACCGAGCGTCGCTGCGCGCCACCCCATCCCCGAGGGCTGGCGCTTTCTCGTCGTTGTCCCAGATGCGCCACCAGGGCGCAGCGGTAACGACGAAGACGCGGCGATGCGCCGGGCGGTGACCGACGCGGACCCCGAACTCGCCGATAGAGTCGCCGGTATCGTCCTCCGTCGTGTGCTGCCGGCAGTCGCGGACGGCGATGCGGCGCGGTTCGGTGCGGCGGTGGAGGCGGTCGGTCGGCTCAACGGGAGTTGGTACGCTGGTGAACAGGGTGGCATCTACCGCCCGCCGGTTGGGGCCATCGTGGAGTCACTGACTGGGTCCGCAGCAATCTACGGCGCGGGTCAGTCCTCGTGGGGGCCGGCGGTGTACGGAGTCACTGACGCGGCCCACGTCGAGGCAGCTCGTGAGGCGGGTGCGGCCGCACTGGACGCGGCAGCCGTCGAGGGCGAGGTGCTGGTGGTCTCCGGGTGGAATCATGGCGCCACTATCGAACGGTAGGGACAGGAACGCTTTATGTCGCCGGCGCCCCCCACGCAGAGTATGCAGCGGTTACCGTTCGGCGTCGCACGCATCGACAGCATCCTCCAGGGTGGGGCCCCACCGGGGAGCACGCTGCTCCTCGCCGGGGAATCCGGCGCGGCCGCTCGGGATTTCGCCCAGACCGCAGCCGCGATGAACGCGCTCTACGACGCCGACGCCGACCTCTTCGATCTCTACTACGGTGACCTGCCGGCCAACGCCGAGACGCCGCCGTCGGTCCACTATCTCTCGTTCACCGCCGACCAGACGGAAATCGCCCGCGAGATGGGCTACACGATGGACGAGGCGGTCGTCGACGTGGTCAGCGACGAGATACAGTTCCGAGATTTCTCCCCCGAGTATTTCCAGCTCTCATCCATCCCCCGCGAGTGGTATATAGGCCAGGCCTCGACGATTGAGGACCTCGGTAAACGCCAAGGGACCGACGACGTCCTCAGCGCGCTCGGGGATTACCTCAGCAAGCACGCCGCGGGCAACCTCGTCGTTATCGACTCCATCTCCGACATCGTCGGCGCGATGGGGAGGGACATCGAGTGGAGCGACGTGACGACCCTGCTGAAGGGGCTGACGAAGGCCTCTCACTCATGGGACGGGCTCATCCTCCTGTTGGTCAACACTGACATACTGACCGACACCGAGTACGGCCAGCTGATGGACGCCTCGGAGGGGACCTTCGAGTTCACGTGGGAATCGGGCGGCTCCCAGCGCGCACGGACGATGATTGTCCGGCAGTTCCGCGGCGTACTCTCACAACTCGAAGAGGAGAACATTGTTCGCTTCGAGACTGAGATTCACGAAGGCGGCTTCGATATCAGTGACGTGCGGAAGATCCGGTAAACGGCGGTTGTCGGAGTGACTGCTGAGATTTCATTGGCACGTGATTCTTATAGCCTCCCATTCAACAGCCACTAATGGCTGAGGAGCAGGCTCCAGCGCTGCCTGATGAACTCGATACGTGGCTGGAGGACCAGGCTGGGTCCACTGGGCATGACCGCGAGGAGCTACTGGCACGGGCTGTCGCCACCTACCGCCTGCTCTCGGACGAGAACGAAGCGCTCTCGGAGGACGCCGCCCCGACGCTCGACGAACGAATCGAGACGCTTCGAGAGCGGGTCGTGGAACTCGACACCGAGACCGACAAGCGCATCGAGGACGTTCGCGAGCGGGTGATTCAGGTGCTCAAGACCGCGAATGGGAAAGCCGACCCCGACCACGACCACCCGGAGCTGACGGAAACCGTCGCGAATGTCGACGACGAACTGACCGAGCTCTCGGCGTCGGTTTCTACGCTCGAGGACGACCTCGGCGCACTCGCCGAACGCGTCGACGGCGGCTTCAAGAACTACGAGACCATCCTCACGTCGCTGACTGACCGGGCCGACGAGATTGACGGGAAACTCGACACGCTCGCGGGTGCGGTGGTCGACCTGCGCAAGCGCGCGGTCGAACTCGAGAGCGCGAACGCGCGCCGGGCGGCGGTCGAGGAGCTTCAGGCCGACGCCCTCACGCAGGGCGTTCGGGCGGGGAACTGCGAGTCATGTGGCCGAACCATCGAACTGGGGCTGTTGACCGCGCCACGCTGTCCACACTGCCAGCAGGCGCTCTCGGGCGTCGAGCCGGGTGGGCGCTTCCTGCGGTCGGCCACGATTACGGTTGGTGACCAGCCCGCGATTACCGGCGAGTCGTTCGAGCCCGAAGAACCCAAGGAGCTATTCGAGGACGATGAGTGAGGAACACGACGGCGAGGAGCCGGTCGAGCGCGACGAGAAACCCATCGAGGAGGAACTGCCGGAGGAGATCACTGTCGAAGATGAGCCCATCCCCGAGGAGGAGCGGACCCCTCTTTCTTCGCTCCGCGACCGGCTCGAGGCTCGGAACGCAGCGGAAGCCGAGCCTCACGGGGCGGGCGAGAGCGACGAGGTGGACCCGGACGCCCCGCTCTCGGAGCTTGCTGCGGAGGCCAGCGCGAGTAGCGAGGCCGAACGTTCGGAGCTGTTCGAGGAAGTCGACGTGGGAGAGGTGGATGCCGAAGCAGTTTGGGACGCCGTCGTCGAGGAGGGCAACCCGCCCGAGGAAGGTCTGGGCGAGACGGAGGAGCCAGCGACAGCCGCCGAACCCACCAGGAAGCCGAACGAGCACGTCATCGACAAGCGGGAGTACTGCCAGCGCTGTGAGTTCTTCACGCAACCGCCGACGGTGGCCTGCACCAACGAGGGGACTGAAATCGTCGAACTGGTCGATAGCGAGCAGTTTCGAGTTCGGAACTGCCCGAAAGTCAAAGCCGACGAGGAGGAACTGCAGTCTCTCGTCGAGGACGAACAGCCCTAAACCGCCGGCTGCGCTCGCGGACGTATGCAGTTCTGTGACGACTGCGGCGCCATGATGGTCGCCGAGGGAGACCGGATGGTCTGTACCGACTGCGACGCCAGCCAACCCCGCGACGCCGATGCCGAGGAGGCGTTCGTCTCGACGACCGAGCAGGACGACGCCGGTCTCATCGTATCCGACGAGACCGCAGAGTACGAGGGGAAACCCACCGCCTCAGATGTGACCTGCGAGGAGTGTGGCCACGGCGAGGCGTGGTACAACATCAAACAGACCGGCGCCGCAGACGAACCGCCGACCCGATTCCTGCGGTGTAAGGAGTGCGGATACACCTGGCGGGAGTACAAGTAAACTACCCCACCCTACTCCCTCGGCGCATACGCGCCTCGGTCCTTGAGGGTGGAGCCACCGTCGGAGCAAGCTCCGACGAGGCCTCGAAAGGCTCCGCCTTTCGGTGGCTTTGATGTGGACTCCCGGCAATCAGTCTCCGGCAATAGGCCGGTGACTCTCACCGTTCAACGTCCCACCATTTATACGCAGGTCTACTTCTGCGTCTCCGCTCCCCGACTTGGGCGAGGAACGGAGTTTGTGGATTCGCTTTCGAGCGTACCGTAGCCCGATGTTCTTCGCACCGTTGTAGTCAGCGTTCACTTCGTACCCGCACTTCTGGCACTCAAAGTGTTCTCCGTGACGGTTATCGTCGTGCGTGAACCCACAATCCATTCGAGAACAGCGTTGGGACGTGTGGTTCGGCTCGACCTGTTCCACGGAAACACCCTGTTCAGGAGCCTTGTAGGAGACGTACTCGAAGAGGCGTCGGAACGCCCACACATGGTGCCACTTCGCCTGTGGAAGCCGCTCTCGGATGTCGGTTAAGTCCTCGAACACAATAACGTCGCAGTCGTGTTCAACGGCCTCCGAGACGAGTTCGTTGGCGACCGTGTGGATGTACTGTTTCCGCCACGCTTCTTCGCGCTTTCCGAGGCGAAGCAGGGCGTTGTGCGCGGCTTGCGTGCCGCGCTGTTGCATCTCTCCACGTCGCTTCTCAAACTCGCCACACCAGTGGTCGTACTCGTCTCCTTGCCAGAACGTGCCGGTTGAGGAGACGGCCAACGAGTTGACGCCGAGGTCGATACCGAGGACCGTTTGGTCGGGGTGCCCGGTATCTGCCGGAACCTCACCGTCGTCGTTAATCCGTTGAGTCGAGATGTTGAGGTAGAACCCGTCGGTTACCGCGTCATACCGAAGCGTACTCTCGCGGAACTCGTAGTCCTCGGAGAGTACGTACCGCTCGTAGGGTGTCGGACTGTCTGCCGGAAGAATGAACGAGGATTCGACCCGCCCCTCAACAGTTGCCAGCGACACCTTGTTTCGGTAGAATGTCGCGCTTCGCATGTCGTAGTCAATCGTTTCAGCGGTGAACGTCGGACACGAGATGTGCTGTCCTTTCTTCCA
>Ga0306888_100355_pt1 | contig 20691 bp, 14 predicted proteins | sample AntDeeMetagen186_FD_190452 | JGI IMG/M metagenome (GOLD analysis project Ga0306888, IMG submission 190452) | Saline lake microbial communities from Deep lake, Antarctica - Metagenome #186 (v2) (version 2) | ecosystem: Environmental > Aquatic > Non-marine Saline and Alkaline > Saline | place...
GAGTATACGGACTCGTCTCCTGCTTCCATTCTTCGACGACTTCCTCGTTGACATCATCAAACGGTTCTGGAGGGGGTGTATCAGGCATGGGTACACATACAATGTGAAGTAACATAGCTATTTTGGTACAGTACTATATTACTTCAAAGTGCGTTGAGTTCATGACCGAGAGGCCGTAAGCTACCATTGACCATCTTAACCAACAAACTGGCTAATTCCTGCTGAGTGTTGGTTAACATACAGTTCCCTGAAATTCCATGAAATCGCCCGTCGTAGTACTACTTGGACCAGATCTCAGAAACACGGAAACAACACGCCTCAGATTATCCAGACATCACTACTCTAGGAAAGTATGTCTGGAGGATATACGTAGACAATGTCGTTCACAGTCGACTTCCTCGACGAAGGTCGTGTTCTCGAATGGGAAGCGACGGTCGACGGCGCAGTCGTAACCGAGCACAACGACTATACGCCGCGTTTCTACGTTGCCTCGCGCTCACCTGATGGCGATATTGATTTCACACAACTTCGGAGGATCTACGAGAATCATCCTGATGTCGTCACAACCGAGATCGTCTACCAGCGGCCAGGATTCCGTCGCGATGAGGAGGAGGTTCTCGCCGTCGACGTCACTCATGTTGACCGGGTCATCCCACTTACTCGCCAAGCACGCCAGCTATCGGAGTTCCCGATCGGGGATCTTGCCTGCTTCAACGTCGACTTCTCGCGGGAGTTTCGCTATTGTTTAGAGAACGATATCGATCCAACCCCAGCCAGTGAGTTGTCGACACTCCGGCTTAGCGTCCCCGTAACCGAGACAACTGGCGATGCCTACACAGAGCTATCCGTCGACAGCGAAACAATTGCAGGGTCGACAGAAGATATTCTGACAGCTGTACAGGCGGCAGTCGACGAGCGCAATCCCGACATTCTTGTTTGTTCAACAAGCCAGATCATCCCCACACTCCACGAGATGGCCACGAATGCGGGCGTCGACGACTTTTCGCTGAGCCGATGGCCCGATGTCGACTATCAGCAGCTCGCCAGCCAGTCGACGTACTCCAGTTACGGGCGTGTGGGCCACTCACCGGCTCGATACAACGTACCAGGAAGAGCGATCATTGATAAGTCAAACACGTTCTTCTACGGAGAGACGAACCTCGACGGCGTTCTTGATCTCGTCTCACGGTCAAAAAAGCCGATCCAGGAGCTCGCCTGGGCCTCGATCGGGAACGTGCTAACAGCGATCCAGATCTGTGAAGCCCATGATCGAGATGTGCTGGTTCCGTGGAACTCCTGGAGACACGAATTCTACAAGTCAATGGGAACACTCCACGATGCCGACCGTGGGGGATTCATTTTTGCACCAGAGGTCGGCTTGCATGAGGATGTTCACGAACTCGACTTTTCGAGTCTCTATCCAAACATCATCTGCACGCGTAACGTCTCGCCGGATGTGATTCGGTGTGAGTGCCATCGTGATCGCGATGATGTTCCTGGACTCGGCTATTCGATCTGCGACGACCGTGGCTACCTTGTCGACGTTCTCCAGCCGATCATCGATGCTCGTGATGAGATCAAGGCTGCAATCCGTCGTGAACAGCAGCAAGACGAGCTCGATCAAGAGCGACTCGCAGAACTCGAAGGCCGGTCGGGTGCCCTGAAGTGGATTCTCGTCGCCTGCTTCGGCTACCAAGGGTTCAGCAACGCGAAGTTCGGTCGGATCGAGTGCCACGAGGCAATCAATGCGTTTGCTCGTGAGATCCTGTTGACGGCGAAACAGCAGCTCGAAGCCGGTGGGTGGCGTGTTGTCCACGGGATCGTCGACTCAATCTGGGTGACTCCCGATCCCGACGTCGACGATAGTCAACGGGAGGACCTCGATGTACTTGCCAATGAGATCACTGAGTCAGTCGAAATCAGACTCGAACACGAAGCCCACTACGATTGGGTCGCATTCGTCCCACAACGAGAGAGCACGGCTGGCGCGTTGACAAAGTATTTCGGAAAGGTCGGTGGTGAAGATGAGTTCAAACTACGGGGTATAGAGGCTCGACAGCGGTCGACGCCGTTGTTTGTCGAAGATGTCCAGCGAGAGTGTCTCGACCGCCTCGACGAAACACGATCTCCGGAAGCAGTTCTCGGGTATCTCGAACAAGCTATTGCGGAACTCCATGCTGGTGAGGTGGGTGTCGACCAGCTTGTCGAACAGAATCGTGTCTCGAAGCCGTTGGAGGGATACACGCAGAATACCCAGAACGTTGCCGCACTCAAGCGAGCACGTGATCACGATCTCAGTGTTCATCCAGGACAGGACATCGAGTACGTGGTTGTCGACGACGAGAAGTCGTCACGTGAACGTGTAGCTCTTGCTCATGAGGATGTCGAGACGTATGATCCGTTGTACTACGAGACGCAACTTGTCCGAGCTGTCGAAAGTGTCCTTTCGCCGCTCGGGTGGGACCGAACAGACATCCGGCGAGAACTCGCAGATACACACGTGGACTTATCTGATTTCACTACTGTTTGGAACTAATGAAGTCCAACACCCCTCTATCGATGTGTTTCCTTCAAGACCACACTAGTATTGTTCAGATTGATAAATTGGCTCTGGAAAGTGACTCGATATAGAATTAAGGCGGTATCTGGGAAGACAGACACCCCTCTATCGATGTGTTCTATTTGTCCCGATAGGGGACCTCAGAACCAGATCAATACGAACGAAAACGGTTGTTGTTAGAGAACAGCCGTAAGAAGGCATCAAGAGGCCAAATATAGCAGTGCATGCAAGACAACAGAATCACTGTCAGGAAAAATACAAACACGATTGGCAAAACACATCGAACACATCGATAGAGGTGTGTGTGAGTGTTCGTACTAGAAAGCTAGAAGAAGAAGGTGAAATCACCGATGATTCGATGAGTTCATCGAGAGCGAACAATCCGTGTTGCAACCTCTCTCACGTGGTATCACGTGGTTTCGAGCGTCTTGTGGTTCCTCGACCCATCAGTTTCACGGCTGAATACGTTCGATCTTTGGAGTACAAAACACATCGATAGAGGGGTGTGTGTGTCACGGCTCTCGGCTTTAAACACTTCGTCGGACGTTAGAGCTTCGCTTAACCGCTTACAGTTTAATATCCACTTACGGGCCGAATAACGAACTGAATCACACGATCACACTTCGATAGGGGTTGAGAAAATTTTTATAACTTGACTGTATGGTCCTTCACATGGGTACTGACGACTCCGATACTTCTCAAGGAGATACGAGAAAATCGGAGGACGAAACTGCAACTCAAGCGAATTTATCATCGGATTCTTCTGAACCGGAAACGAGTGTAGACCAGGAAGAATCATCGAATCCCAGTGGGAACTCGTCATCAATTGGCACCAGCTCAAGCGACAGTGCTCAGTCAATTGAAGATATGATACTTGAGTTTGATGAGCAGGATGGGTTGATTCGTGATCGATCACTTCTCGATCCGAATTATGTGGTCGAAGAAGATCGGATCGTCGGTCGAGATAAGCAACTCCAAGAAGTTACCAAGATGCTTCGCGTTGCGCTCGGTAATAATCGTCCCCCAAATCTCTTCCTTTATGGTCCGTCTGGTACTGGGAAATCGCTTATCACGAAAGCTGTCTGTAACAATATCAGCCGGATTTGTGAGACCCGCGATATTAGCTTCGGAACGATTGAGGTCAACTGCCAAGATCTCGACACCCTTGGTGTCGCGGTGTATGAATTGGCGGAACAGGCAGCTGATCAAGCTGGTGTTGATGTTGAAGTACCGAAACACGGTGTTGCGACCAAAGAGAAGTGGAATGAGCTCTATCGTATCGTCAATGAGAATTTTGATTCAGTTGTGTTTGTGCTTGATGAGCTGGATATGCTCGTTGGTCGTCGAGACAAACAGCAACCGGCGTATTCGCGGCTTCTGTATCAACTCTCACGAGCTGGTGCAAATGACGACCTAAGTGCGTTTATTTCAGTCGTGGCAATCTCAAATGACACGAAGATGATGGAGTCTGTCGGGAGTCGAGCACTGAGTTCGTTCACTCCAGAAGATGTTCACTTTGATGACTACGACGCGAACCAACTTCAAGCAATTCTTCGTCGACGACAGGATGCCTTCCACGACGACGTCGTAGACACCGATGTTCTTCCACTTGCAGCGGCCTTCGCAGCTCAAACGCATGGTGACGCCCGAAAAGCGATAGATCTCATGCGGGTTGCTGGCGAGCTTGCTGAGCGCGAAGGAGATGACCGTGTTCGCGAGGAACACGTCCGGGAAGCACAGGAGAAAGTCGAAAAGAACCGTGTCCTTGAGGTCGTTCGTGGTATCAGTACCCAAAAGAAGCTATGTCTCTATGCGACAGCAGCGGTTGCTGCCCAAAGTGACGACGGATCTGCTCGAAGTACGACCGGCTATCGGGTCTATCAGTTCCTCACAAAATCGATTGATGCTGACCAGTATCATCAAGAAACGTACGTTAATAAAATGAAAGAGCTAACGACGTATTCACTTGTCGACTTTGAGCGACGAAGCCACGGTCCTAGTTCTGGAATGTTCCTAGAATTCCAGTTCGGTGAACGACCCGAGACGATCCTTGAGACGCTACGCGAAGACTCTCGAATCAATATGGTCTCTCCTGATGAGATCGAGGCAGTTGTGAAGGCCCAAATTCGAAATCGAACATAGTGTTCTGTTTTTACGGCAATCCATTTGATACTTAGAGACACACCTCTATCGATGTGTATCGAGAAGATATCTGTGGTACACCTCCAGTGATTATTGGTATTCTATTTTGTCTGTGATTTGTATACTATAGTTAACGTCTGACGCTCGTCACACACCTCTATCGAAGTGTGATCGGTCGATAGAGCTGTTTTGGATGCTGAAAACGGCCGAACCTACATCAACCACACCCCTCTATCGATGTGTTCGACTTGCCGTCTTCAAATCCGGACACCCCTCTATCGATGTGTTCGACTTGTCGTCTTCAAATCTGGGCACCCCCCTATCGATGTGTTCACCTTGTCGTCTTCAAATTCGGATACCCCTCTATCGATGTGTTAAATTCCAGTTGAGCCTATATGCGGTCGGGCAAGGTGCGTTCTCGTATTCGAGGTAACTGCGACCTTGATCTGTGAGGCCGTAGAACTTCCAGGGGAGCCCTGTCGACGTATCTGACAGAGTTCGCTTTTCTGGGGAGTGCTGTTTCCGGACTCTTCGAGTCAACCTCGATCTAGCTTGACGCATCTAATCTATAAGCCGTCGACGACCGATCCGAAGCAGTCGAAGCGACGCCACAGATTCGCACCGACAGTCGACACGCAACTGGATGCAACCGCTCCGTGCCGGCTACCGCCTACCGACCGCACTCGCCACCGCAGGCCGACTTCGTTTGCCCCCGAAGAGCCAGCAAACCGCTTTGTTGGGTTTGATCTGGTGGTTTTCACCGTCATTCGTGCCCTTCACCATTGACAGACGGTGGGTGAACCTTCGCATCTCGCGCCAGCATAGCTATCACGAGATGTTCCATCCCTCACGGGATCAGGACGAAAATTCACTCCACCGTCTGTCTGCGGATCAGTATGGCACGAATGGAAAAACCCACAACAGAATCTGCATCAACGAAAAAACGGTTTTTCGGCACTGGCCCTTCGGAAGGCATCAACTACGAAGTCGACCTCGAAACAGGCGAGTGCAGTCGGTTCGAAGCATAGCCACGTACCACCTTTTTTATCGACCGACAGCACAGCGACTGGACGCAACCGCTCCATAATTGACCGCACCAATACTACAGAGCCAATCTCTGTATTGACATTAATTCGTCTCTAATGCCTGAAAACAGCACATTTACACTTGGACTGTGGGGTGTGTTATGGATGGATGAGATATTGTCGTTAGTGCTATACTCGGTAGGAATTTCACTCGTCCGAATTGACTGGTCCTTTGTATTTTGATTTGACTTGGTCGCCTTCTCGCCATTGCCAGTAGTAGTAGCGGTTGTCGTTGATTTCTTTGATCGTGATTGTCGCCCTCGATGGGACGTCATCCGGGAGATCGTCTGGTCGTTCTTCGACCTCGCTTCGGCCATTTTGCTCCTCAAGACGTGCTTCGCGCTCGCGGTATTCTGCCAATTCTTCGGCGTAGCTAGCGACGTCTCGGAGGAGGTCAGGTGAGTAATCGTCGAGCGTGTCGACGATCTCATCGGGGAGATCGGTTGGTGGTTTCGGTGGCTCGTAAGACATAGCTCCGGCCGTGTTAACCAACAGTATCTCCAGAATCATAGTTTTGTTGGTTAAGCAGGTGTCGTAACATCGTACCGGCCAAATCTGCTCAAACGACCCCCCTTCTTGCCGCTGTATTCGTGTTTTGATGGCCGTCTCAAACTCGTTGTCGACCATCTGGATTTGCACGAGGACAGTCGAGAGGAGACTTGATGGCAACCTATGTAGGACGTCTCGGCTACGAGGTTGGTTGTTGGTTAGGAGTAGGTCGACTACGTTAACCAACAAGATCATTGCTGCCGATTTTTGTTGGTTAAGGCTGCACTCTCCGCAGTGACCGACTAATCATCTATGAGAATATCAGCGGCTTACGGGCTGTGTGTTGTCAATCGAGATCCAAGCTTTCGAGATCAATGTCGTCGTCGACCGCTCGACGACCTAACTCAGTAATTCGGTAGGCTGGCTCGTCTGGATGTCTCTCAGCGAGGTTGTGATCGACATAGACAGGACAGCGTTGTGAGACCCACTGTCGACTGAATTTGGTGTTGATCTCCAAATTTTTCGCCGTATGCCACCCCTCGTACTTACTCAATTCTTCGAGAATATACGGATCTGCGGGTACAGCCCATTCAACCTCTCGATACATATGAATTAATGCTTGATTATTGTGTCTGAGGTATATACCCGCCGAATGGTTTCTCCACGCTATTACCAGATGGTTACCAATTCAATCAGTATTTATAGCATACGTTCGAATGTTCAAGTTTATATACCGTTTGCTCAGTAGTATCTCTTAGAGCCAATTCCATGCTTCCACGAATCTCCGACATTCCGGGCGGTAGCGGATTGGCCACTAATCACCACATATGTCACAGACTGACGATTCCTCCTTGCAGGAACATACGAACGCTCGTCCCCGTCGACCTCCTGGACTCACCTTTGGGATCACAGCACTGACGGCGATCCTACTGTCGGCGGTCGCGGTTGATCCGGTAGCTGCTCAACAGCCGCTGCAGAGCTCTGTGTGCGATGCCGAGAACCTTCCGGGCATGATCGAGGGATTCTTCCAGATCACGACAGCTCTCGGAATTATGGGCCTTGTAGTGGTCTGGCAGGCCGACTCCCTTATCGATATGTTCACGCTCGATCCCGAGCAGAAGAAGGGGCTCAAGCGACACAAACGATCTGCGATGAAGTCGGCTGTCATCCTCGTCGTTCTCGGGCCACTGTACACGGTTGCCGGAGCGATCATGGGCCTTCCATTGGCAGAGTGCGTTAATCTCTCGCCTTGGTGAGCTGGGGGCTGCTCTCAACAGACCACATGCAGGGCCATCTCTCGGTACTGCTGGGAATTCTCCTGGTGGGTTGTGTAGCCACAGGTGTCGCTACAGCAAGTCCGCCGCTTCCTGGAACAGCAGAAAACGGCCTCTCTGCGAACGAGACTGCCACACTCTGGTCAGGCGACTCTGATAACTACATCAGCCAAGAGGAGTACTACCAGCGCTACGGCCACGAGCGGTCGACCGCAGCTCAGGTTGCGAATGGGACCGACATCACGTTCAAGCGCCCACCTGCGACTGCCGAGACATGGACACGCAACGACTTCGAGGATCTCGAAGCAGGTGGTTCGGATATCTCTGTTCATCCACCACACGCCTCACTCGACAGTGGGACGTACATCAAGGACGCCCATGTGACCGTCTTCGCCGTTCAGCCGTCGACATGGGGTCACCTCGATTCCGATGAAACCCCACTCTACATTGCCCCGGAAGGGACGATGCGTGGATTCGTCGACTATCGGGTAAGAGTTCCAGAGGATGATTCATCGGGGAGTACAACGGTCGATTGGTCGCTTACTGATCACGCGATCCAGGAAGTACGACTGAAGAAAGACGGAGAGACAATCGCACGATCCGATGGGTCACACTCGCCAGTCCTCGACTATCAGATCGAAAAGGGATGGAGTGCGAGCCTCACACTGGAAGCAGACATCCACACCGAGTTGAAGAAAACAACGCGAATTGATCGAGGAAACTACACCGACATCTACGTCGACTACCCGACTGAGACACGGACGGTCTCCGATTCAATTGATGTTCAGATCTATGATCTGTGGGCGACACCATCCTACGCAGAATATCCCAACGGCGATACTGGATTTGCAATCTTCCAGTCTCAACCATGGCAGGGATATACGCTGACCGCAGATGGCGACGCAAGAGTCCGAGGTGTCTGGCGGTTCTACACCGCTCGCGATTCCAACTGGGATCGGCTCGTCAGATCAGATCGATCTGGTAGCGACGAAGTCGACTCCGAGGCGATCCCGGTGTACGTCCATGCGTACCCGTCTCGGATCGGTCCACGTGCTGAACCCGAACGCGACGGCCCAAGAATCACCGACACGTGGGGGTCAGAACGGGGATCACCTGTCGGCACGATCGGCGAGAACGTCAATATCGAGGTGGTAGATCAGTCTTACACACCCACATTCGGTATCGCCGTTCGGGCTAAAACGGTCGACCGAGATGCACTTCGTGTTGATGGAATCGTTCGGGGAGTGAGTGCATCACTTACTGAGCCAGAAACCGGCTCTGAGCGCCAACTCCGGCGTAGTAATCTCTCACTTACGGTAGTCGACAAGAATTCCTCACACGCTACATTGCGTGTCGATCTCCGCGACAACCAGACGGGCGAGCCGATTGTCCTCGACAACGACGGTCGACTGGCTCCCTTCGGTGGGGACATTCGGAATGGCTACATCACCGTCGACGACCGACGCCTCGTGACCAACGAGTCTGGAGTCGCACTGCTCACCGTCGACTCTCCTGGACTCTACACAGCAACCTACCATCCCGGGTCGTGGCTCAGCCATAACCCGGCGTATGTACGTGAGACAGCGACTACTCGCTGGCATCCACTCGGGACGCTCGATAGCTGGTTTGGATTAATCTTCAACGCAGGCTGGCAGCTCATCCCGTTCTTTGTGATGTTCTATGCGGGCCACCGATTGCTCCGGATGCTTGGCCCGGAGGACTTCTTCGAATGAGAATTATGACTACACAGAATCCACACATTAGCAGACGAACCGTCTTCCGAACAGTTGCAGGTACAGCACTAGCAGGCCTTGCTGGTTGCCTCGGCGATAATGACTCTGGTACACCCGATGACGGAACTGACCCATTGGCGGGTCAGGATCAGATCGAACGCGTCGCCGTTGAGGGGACGACGCTCGTCGTTGAACTCTCCGCAGGAGCCGAGGTCGACCAAATCAATCTGATCGAACCGAACGGCGAGTTCTTCGGACAACGTGAGGTGGCTACCGGTGCCCAACAGGTCTCGTTCGAACTCAGAACCAGTTACGTGCCCGGTGAGTACCGTGTTGTTGCGCTGAATGGAGAAGAAACGAAGGCTGAGGTTTCGACTGAAGTCCGACCGGAGATTCAGATCCTGGATGTCGGGCTCTTCCGAAATAATCCCGACAAGCCGTGGGATGATATTTACGGAGATACTGAGACAGACCGACTAAAGAATGGTGAAGCATTCGTAACAACGGCAAACACTGGGACTGGCCCTGAGGCAATTGTACAATTAGTCTTCTCCGGTGATGTCCCCAACCCGGTTGAAAATCCACGTCAGAATGGAATATACAAAACTGAACAAGTAGTACTCGCCCCAGGAGAAGAAGCGGATCTCTTCAGTAATTCGTTCCCATTCGGATCAGTAGCAGAGGAGGGTATGGGGTGTTCTCCGGACACTAACCGTGGCCAATTCACAGTTACTATCGAGACGAAAGTAGGCGACAGCGAGGTTGCGAAGTCATACAATGTCGACTACTCTGGATCTCTCGAAATGAGTGATTGTGAGATCACGATCACAGAGGTCTGACGATGGTTGATCTTGTCGACGTCGTACTGGAGGGTGTCAAAGGCGTCGTAGATTGGTTCATTGAGCTATTCATGGACGGGCTTCGGTCAGGATATCAAACACTGACTGAGGGTATGTTTGGCACACCAACACCACAGACAAATGGCGGCTTCGTCTTCGGGGAAGCAATCACTGCCCCCTGGTTGGCAATCCAGGATGCATTGGTGGGTGGCGATATCATGCTGATTTCTTTGTTACTGCTCGTAGTGAGCGTGCAGGCCCGACATACGATTCGAATCTTCAACATCGGGAACGCCTACGAAGCTCGAAAAACTCGAAAAACAGCTTGGGTTGGGGCCTTTCTCATCCTTACGTGGTACTGGATCGGCGTTCTCACACTCTATCTCATTGATGGATTCACTATCGCATTAATTCCTGATCTCTCCTCAGTAGCTGCGGCGATGATTCGCTTCCTGGGTGTTTCGATTACAAACCCAGGCTTGGGGCTGTTGTTTGCTCTTATTGGCGGGATCTCAATGTGGGCCTTGGAGGCTCTGTTCTTTATTCGCGAGATCCTCCTCTACGTATACCTCTACGGGATGCCGATAGCTCTCGCATTCGCATATGGAAACATCCCAGTCGTATCTGAGATCGCAATGGGATTCGCCAAGCGGTTCGTTCCATTGGCTGTTCTGCCGCTCCCAGCAGCAATGGTATTCAAGAGCTATGATTTGCTGTACGGAAGTGGAACCCTCGATCCGAGTACAGTGTTTCTGCAGTACCTTGTAGCGGTGTCTCTTCCGGTAATTGCTCTTTATCTCACGTGGAAGACGTTCAAATACGCAACACCGCTGACTGCCAAGGTCATCGGTGGGACGACGAAAAGCGCGGCTCTCATCGGCGGGGTTGCAGCTGGGGCGTATGTTGGCGGCGCTGGTGTTGCAACGACTGCTGCACAATGGGGACCGAGAGCCGCCGCTGGGCAAGCAGTCGCCCAGAAAGTCGCTGGGCGAAATGGTGGCTCAAACACGGAGTCGACTGACGAGAACAGTGCAGAATCGAACACAGCGCCCTCGTACCGGCGTACCGAGTACGACCGCGGAATCTACTGATAACCCAAACTAATGGATCAAGACGCAGCAGCACGACGGATCATGGATCAGTTCGGCGAAGAAAGCCGTATTCCCTACCTCAACATCGAGGAGGGTGACGTTGGAGTGCTCATCTCCTTCCCGATTATCGGGCTTCTCATCGCTGGCCTCACAGGAGTCGACTCACTCGCCCTTCCATTCGTGTTGGGTGGTCTGGGATTTGGCTTCGCAGTCATCTACGTCTCTCCCGACCACGTGAACGCGTGGACGTGGACGAAAGATGTCTACCGGTACGTCAAACGACCTCAGGTTACGTTCAACGCGCCAGCAGAGGCCGACAGTGAGACGAACGAGACCGTACGGAATGAGGGCGGCCTCGCCAACTACACACCGTTCAAGCCTGACGAGCGAACGCAGGATCTCACGAACGTAGAGCGGGCATGGCCGGGTGCCGGAGCGATTCAACGCACCGATGGCACGATGGAGGCGTTCATCGAGATTTCTCCGGGAAACATGGATTTCGCAATGTCGGCTGACTGGGCACAGCTCCAGGAGGCGGGCGAAGAGTTCGCCAACAAAGAACTCGACTCAAAGCTCAAGCTCCACGCGACGACCCGTGCATTTCCGGTCGAACAAATCACCGAGACAATCGAGGAACGGCTCAGTGATGAGGACGTCACTCAGAATACGATTTTCCGGGAACTCCTCGAAGAATATCAGGAGACACGTCCCAGAGAAATGCGCGAGCGGGGGACCCAACAGATGCGGTACTACATCGGCGTTGAGGTCACTCCGCTGGAAGTCTATGATCGATTCCGCGACGAGGGTACGCCTGCTGAGAAACTCACACAGTTCCCCGTTATCGGGTTTCTGTTCAACCCGTTCGTGACTCGGCGAGAGGATTTCACCGACGTTGAGCGCCGTGTCAAGATGTTCGAGAAGCTCGATGGCCGAGTTAATGATGTCCAGACGGAGTTCATCCAACAGGCCTCTGGCTGGTCGGCGCGGCGTCTCAGCACCGTCGAGCTGTTCGTACTGAATATGGACTTCTGGAACGGTCGCGAGCACGATCAGGACGAGGCAGCACACGTTGTTCGCAAGCAACCGATCATCGGTCACTCACGCCGGGAGGATGAGACCGATGAGTAGTGTTTTGCAGTCGAGTGGAGTCCTCGTCCAACTTAGCGAGTACCTCCAGAACCCAACGTCGACCGAGGGTGCTGTCCTCTACGTCGTACTGATCGCAGTCCTCGGGATCGCCGGCAAACTACTCTGGGAGAGGCGCAATACGGACGACGAACCAGAGGTCGACTTTACTGATCTCCTCGACGAGGAAACGCTTGAAGCCGGTCACGCTGAAGGCCAACTGCTCGATGATATCTCTGAGTCCCACAAAACGGTGACCGCACCCGCAGCCATCGAGTGGGACACACGAGCCGCTCACGTCGGCGAGCAGTGGACGTCGACGCTCTACATTGCTGACTATCCTGATTACCCGAGCGATGGGTATCTCAGCGATCTCTTCGAGCTGACCGATGTCGAGTTCGATCTGACGACTCACATCACGCCGAAGAATCAACAACGAGCTCGGAATGAACTCCAGGATCTTGCAGATGACCTCCAAGTCGACGCCGACCTCGAACAGAGTATTCGTAGCTCCTACCTCCAAGAGCGAGCCAACGAAGCTGCGTTGACGTACAAGGCCGTCGAGAACGGGGCGAACGTCTTCGGACAGGCGCTGTTCGTCACCGTTCGAGCAGACGACAAAGACGATCTGCAGGATGCCGTCCAGAAGGTCAAGAGTGCGCTCCGTGATGAGCCAGCGAACCTCACCCCAAAGACCGCGATCTGTCGACAGGACCTCGCCTTGCAGTCTGCGGCCCCAATCGGGGGCAACGTCTTCGGTCGTGAATCAATCGCGCTCGGTGGAGCTGTTGGTGCCTTACTCGCTTCGCCGCACAACGCAACCATCCTTGAAGAGGGTGGAGTCGAGTTCGGGATTCACAAGGACAACCAGAGTCCCGTCGTGATTGACCCGTTTGCCCGTGACAACGGCTATGCGATGTTCACGGTGGGCGATACTGGCTCGGGGAAATCGTTTGGCTCGAAGCAGAACTTCATCCGGTCTATCGAACAGAGCAAAGACCGAATCGGCATTATCCTCGAACCGCTGAACAACTGGGCAGGCGTCTCTGAGGCTCTCGATGCGAAGCGAATCACGGTCGGTGGGACACTCGGCCTCAATCCCTTGGAAATTCGTCGTACACCAGATCACGTCCAACGAGCGATGGGTGAGGATGCGAGCCCGTTCAACGAGAAGCTCGACGACGCCATGAGCTTCCTAACGAACTTCTTTGCGCTCCGGGGGATCTCCCTCGGAGACCGTCGAACAACACTTGAGCTGGGCCTCAAGCGTGCCTACAGACGCAACGAGATCACTGACGACATCTCGACCCACGGCAATCCGAGCCCGACGATCCGGACGATGATGGATCTCTTCGAGGAGATGGTCGACAATCCCGAGGAGTTCGTCGTCCGTTCGGATGAAGAAGCAGGGAAGATCCGCGAAGACGCGACGTGGCTCCTAGATCAGCTTCGACCCTTCGAAGAGGATGGTCGACACGCCAATCTCGGGAAGAATTCGGAGTTCGACATCCGCGACGAGAAGGTAATCTACCTCGATCTCGCCCAGCAGGAGGGAAGCGTCGACAGTAGCACGGCGCTCACAATGCAGTTGCTCATCTCGCTTGTCTACGAGCGAGCAAAAGAAACGGACAAAGAGGTCGTCTTCGTCATCGACGAGGCTCGCTACATCATGCAGGATGCTGCGAGTCTCTCATTCTTGGAGACCGTGTTCCGGCATCACCGTCACCACGACCTCTCGATTCGGCTGGTGACACAGACAGTCGACGAGTTTTTCCAACACACTGAATCTGAGGCGATCCTGGATCAGTGTGCAGTCAAGCAATTCCACCGCCTCGATGGAATGGACGACCAGTGGGCGAAGGAATTCGGCCTGAACTACGCCCAGATGCGGTATGTCCAGGATGCCGTTCCCGGCAATGAGGAGGCTGGCTTTTCTGAAGCACTCGTCGGTGTCGACGGAGAGTGGCGCGGGATTCGGGTCGAAGCTATGGCGAAAGAAAAGCAGGTGATCGACTTCGATCCGAGCAAAGGCCGGTCGACGCTTCCCGGTGCTGGCGAGACGGCTGTGGAGGCTGACGTACAGCAATTCAGTAAGAGATTAGGAACCCAATCGACCAATGGAGAGGGTCGACAATCAGACGTCGTCCCTCCGAAGCCAGACGGCGGTTTAGTGGAGGGTGAGGACAATGCGTGAGTACCTCCGTGTCACGCCCACATCTGAAGGTCTTAGTCCAGAAGGCATTCCACGGGTTCTCGATAGCCTGCACAAACTGACCACAGCTGGCTCAACAGGCATCACACAGAAGTTGAATCCCCTGCATACAGAGACGCCACTCCGATTCGACTTTCTCGCACTGAGTGATGGAAAAGACGATCCAGTCGAGTTCTTCTACGGCGTCGACGATCACCTCGATACATTGGAGAAGCGTCTCCACTCGATCTATCCCAAGACATTCGATATCGAACGAGTCGAGCTGGACGTGGTTTCACGACTCATTCAGCCGGCCGAATTCTCTCGAGAGGAATTCATTGAGCACTACAAGAAAGGTCGACTGCAGTACGAATTTGGTGACGATGAACTGCGTGCGCTTAATGAAACAGATCGGGATGAAGCGGCTGAAGCCTCTCCCGTAGCAGATGGTGGTACGGCAGCCACTTCGAGTTTTGAGCATTCTATCGCGGTCGACGATATCGAACTCAAGCTTGCACCGCCAAGTGTAATTCCCGACGAGGGTTCGCTCTCGCCACTCGAAAAGCCAACAGAGACATCCGATGGGACGATTCTCGCCCGACCAAGCATCAAGAACGTCTCTCCAGTGGGGGTACGATGGTGTGGGGCTGCCACTCGGAAGAAAGACTGGATGACGTCATTAACGCCGTTCCCTTCCGGGAAACCCGACGAATCACTACCGTCTGTCGACCAACCCGGCAGTACACTGGCGTCGCTCATCGACCACCTGATGGAGGCCGCCGCACCTGTTGCCTTTCAGGTTATCTTCCAACGGCAGAAAAGTTGGCAGGCTGATGCTGGACTTCGAAGAGAGGATCTGGTCGACGGCAGAGATACCTTCTCACAAGAGATCTTCGGCTCAATTTTCGAGATCAACGATCAGCGGCCTGATGAAAAACGACTTACCGGGTCTGTTGCGAAGCGAATCGAGTATCTTGATGCGAAAAATTCGAAGCGGTCGTTTACAGCTAATGTCCGGGCAATCGGCATCCCCACTGGAGACGAGACGGCTGCTGAACTCACAGATCAGATGGATTCGCTCTGTTCGGTATTCGATCCTCTGGATGGCCCCTTTTACGAAGTCGAAGGGGAACGAATCCGCTCTCGTGGCTTCCGCACCAAGACAAAGGAAAAGAACGCACGGGCTACTCTCAGACACATCCTCGATCGGGAGATCGTAACTGGACGCGGTAAGATTCGTCCCGAGTTCGTATTGGGGAGCAAAGAACTCGCCAACTTCGTAATCGTTCCTTCGTCAGAGCAGCTCACAGTCGAGGGGACACGAGGAACTCGTGCCGAACAGCAAAGCCGAAATCCACTCCCGTGGCCTAATCCGGATTTGATTCAGCAGTTCCAAGAGGGCATGGCTATCGGCTATGCTCTCGATCAGAATGGTGCTTCTATATCTGATCCGATTCGTGTCCCACCAGACCTCTTGACCACGCACTTCGGTCGATTTGCGTCGACTGGTGGCGGTAAATCTAAGGCGATCATCAACGATGCGCTCTCGCTGCGAGAAACAACTGGTGGGCCTGTCGTGATCGTCGATCCGAAAGGCGATGGTATGTGCTTGAACTACCTTCGATGCCACTACGAGCGATTCAACGGCTTAGATGATGTCTACCAGTTCCGCGTCCCAGAGACGCTGCCTGCCTTCTCGTTTTTCGATATCCGGCCAGCTCTCGAAGCGGGACGTAATCGCGAGGACGCAGTCCAGGACAAAGTCGACCACTTCCACGACATCATGCGGATGATCATGGGTCGTGAGCAGTACAATCAAGCGTTCGTCGCCAACGAGATTCAAAGCTACCTGATCAAGGCTCTCTTTGACAGTGAATACGGCACTGACGTCTTTGGGCTTGATGACCTCTTTGAGGCAGTCCTCGAAATGCAACGTGAGCGTATTGTGCCGCCAGTCTGTGCTGCCAATCAGAACGTCGAGGAATCGCTGACCCGGCATTTTGCGAAAGACGACCGCCAGTTCCAACTGTCGATGGATGCAGTCGGCAATCGCCTCGACAAGCTCCGAGAGGATACCCACCTTCGACGTATCTTCAGTCACGCACCCCAACGAGATGACCGCGGCGAGTACGTCGACAACCATTTCGACTTCCGTGAAATCCTCGACGAGGACGTTACGATTCTGTTTGACTTGGGCGATATTCGTCCAGAAGCACAGCGGGCGATTACGCTGTTGCTGTTGAGCAACCTCTGGGATGCAGTCCAGCTTCGCCGGCGCGATGGCAAGAAGAATTACGAGAAACTCACCAACCTCATCATAGAGGAAGCAGCTCCTGTTGCCTCGACGAAACTCGTCTCCGAACAGTTGCTGCCGAAAGGCCGGTCGTTCGGCCTTAGCATGGGACTCGTCATGCAGTTCCCCGGTCAAGTTCGAAACCGGAGTCAGCGTGCCTACGACGAGGTACTCAACAACATCAAGACGAAGCTCATCGGGAACATCTCGATAGAACCTGATCTCGCCACTTCCCTCGCTCATGAGGATTTGAGCCCAACGGATCTGCGAAACCGGATCAATACGCTTCCCAGTGGTGAGTGGATCGCTCAGTTACCGAGCCCATCCTTTGGAGAGACAGGACCATCGCCATTCTCGGTGAAGCCACTGCCAATAGCAGCTGGTCACCCAGAGAGCGACGAGCCGCTTACTGACGAACAAGAAGATCACTTTGAGACCATTGCACTGCCGCGATTAATGAGGCTCACAGAGGCCCGGTATGGGCTTACAGAGTGTCAGAGCACGACAGCTTCGTCCGAGGATGTAGGGTGGGGAAGTACGCCCAAATCCGGCGATGTAGCTTCCAGAACAACGGAGTCGACTGCATCTAACGAGTCGACCCAGTCCTCGTTCATTGGACAGGCGACCACGGGTTCAGATGTCGATGAAGACGAAGAGACAAGCGCTGATGCCTCCAAATCGATCTTTGCTCTCGGGGGTCAACCAGAGCCGAAGGAGCCTGTAACAGAAGAAGAGTCTGTCTCTGAGATCGAAAGTACATCTTCACCGATCAAAGCCGGTGGTGTGACGGTCCCTGATGAAGAACTGCAACAGCGCGGACTTACCCACGACGACGTTCGGTTTCTGACTCGTGTTCTTGAGGTGATGAACGGCGAATCGACGGAATACACGCTGTTGGACACGATGAGTTCATTCAAAAACGAGTTCGAGGACCTAGACGTCCAGCGGCTTGTCGACCAATCTCTGTTAGATGAGGGACGTGCTTGCGGTCGGAAGTACTACACTGTCCTTCCAGCAGGACGAGAGCTCCTTGGAGAGAAACTCAGAGTCGGTCCTGGAGTGGGTGATGTCGGCGAGAAAACTCCACACAAGGTTGGTGTGAGGCTCCTCGAACTGTGGTTGAAAGCTCAAGACGACGTTGTAGAGGTCAAACCCTACTACCAATACGACGATGAGACGGTCTTCGATGTCGCTGGCTTCGATGCCGAAGGAACACTCACCTGGGTCGGAGAAGCAGAGCTTTCGAGCAATAACAAACATGCGCCCGTCGACGACTACGATAAGCAGAGTAAGGTAGACGCGAAGGTCATCTGGGCGTTCAATCGGAGGGAGACGGCAGTCGAAGTATTAGATTGGTTGGCGGAGGCCGACCGGATCGAGAGCAGCGTCAGTGGACGTGCAGCACGCTCATTCAGCGACATTCGTGATGCTGTCGAGGAGTTGGATGCATCGGGGCTAACGACGATTCGCAGCTTCAACAATCTCGACAGGGAGCTCAACCTATGACGTGGCGACAGGCGACACGTGAGGAGATCTATACCTACTATGCAGACGAGTTCCCTTCGTACGTCGACCAACTCCCGTCGTTCATCACGGCGCGTGGACCGAAGCAGTATGCCATCGCATTTCGAGAGCCCCATCCAGTTCGGAAAGACGGAGTCCCAGCCAAAGACTTCATCCGCCGAGATACATGGCAGACGAATGCGTCAGGAGAACGCACGACAGCCGCATTCAACGACTTTGGGGAGGTGGTCGAATTCATCCGCCACCCGGCTCGGAATGACCCACTCGGAAAGAGTCCGTTCGCACTCGCCGATCCCGATCTACTGGAGAAGCCTGCACCCTGCCCTGATGCCGTCTACTATGCGCTCGATCACTGGGACCGTCCGTGGGTACTCCTTGTCGACATCGATGCCAAGGAGATTGCCCGACAACGAGCATCACAAGCAGTACCAGACGACGCTGGTGAATTAGACTCCGAGGACCTCCTAGATGCTGCAGGGATTCTAAAGGCGGACCCAATGGGCTATCCATACGCATTCGAGGATGTTGAGCGTACTATCGAGTATGGGTTCGAGCTCAGAGATATCTTCGAGGACGACTTCAACGCCGAGGAGACGATGGTGGTCTACAGCGGTCAGGGTGTCCATATCTACCTGCTCGATACCAATCTCGCCCATCGGTACGACGCTAAGAGTCGAGAGGTGCTGAATGACCTCCTACAGGAAACCTACGAGATTCCGATTGACCCGGTAGTGACTGCTGATCGTCGACGTGTTGCCCGTCTCCCCTATTCATTACACGCTGATGTCTGTAGTGTCGTTCAGCCAATCGAGAGCCCGAACTTCGACGTTCGATCTGCAACCCCAGAGGTTCTGCAATGAGTGTGTCGACGCCTGCTGATGACGAGGGTGATGCCTACCGAGTCGCTGCACTCCCACTCGAATACGGTCCTGCACGCATTAATCAACTGTTCACGCGAGGCTACAACCGTTATATCGTTGATGGGAAAGACCAGCCCGAAGATCTATTGAAAGACCTCGAACGGTTTGGAACCGCAGCGTTCAAAGAAAAGAGTAGAACCAACGCTGCAGAGGAGCCTTTCGTCGACGAACCGGGAATTTTGGCTGTGCTTGCGACACTGAGTGCGATCTGTGTCAAGGCACATCCGAAATTCGAGGATGTCCCGCCGCGTACGATTCAGGTACTCTACGACGTTCGAGAACTCTATGTCAACAATCTCGCGTCGCTTCTTCGAGAATTCGGTGAGGCAAGCCTCCAACAGGATATTGCCGAGGTGCTGTATGTGAAGGGTCCAGGAGAGGACGGCCCACATCCCGGTCGTGTCTGTACAGCCATTACAGAGATGCCAGAGTTTGGAGAGGGGCTGTATCTCGAAATCCCGATGGCTGCTGCCTCTCGCAAATGTCTCGTTCGTGCCAAGAGTGAGATCGGCGACCCCGGTGAGTTACTCACTCAGGTGAAGAACAACCGAATCTATGTTCCGGTCAGCGATTTCGATACCAAGTATCGAGAGTACGCTAAACGTGCGTTCAAGAAACTGCTGTGGGTTCACGAGAAGAACCTCTCTGAGGATCAATTAACATGGCTGACGACGAACGAGACAGCCATCTCTGAGCGTATTGACCGCTTCATCGAAACCGGACACAACGAGCGTATTTGGCGAAATTGGGACCCCGGTGAACGGACGATCCGTGTGCTTCGGGATGCGATTCGGGATGCCCCAAATGAGACCGTTATGCTTGGTGAGTTCTATTCAGCGAAGACGCTCTACGAAGCGGTGAAAGCATACGAACCGGATGCAGAGTGGAAGCGAACCGTCTGTAGCCGGATATCCAGTCCACGAAGCCTCGGAAATATTCTTGTTTCACAGCGTGAGCACCGAAGCCTCACGATTCGACAGGAGGGCAATACCAACCACTATCGGATCCAACAGTCGACGGGTAGTGTTCAGCCCATTACTGTCGATGCAATCGAGGACCTCTTCGAACTGCCTTGCATGGCGAATATGGCTGAGCGACTTGATGAACAGAAACCAGTCCGGAAAGACCTCTACAATTTCGCTCGGATGGTGATGTGGCTCCCTCAGTACCAGGATAGTGATCTGGATACGATTGTGGAAGATCTCAAAGGCGTCTTTTCGCGCTGGTCCTGGTATGACGAACAGGTCACCGACTACCAACTTCGCTACGAGTTCTCGAACACGATCGGTGGCGACACTCCGCTTCCGATGAACTGCGACAACGACGATCTGCAGCGGTACTGTATCGGACAGGACCAGTGTCCATACTCTATCTGGGGAAGTCTCCCCTTCCCAGATGAGATGTACGACCAGCTGGATGAGGCCA
>Ga0306888_100420_pt1 | contig 18345 bp, 20 predicted proteins | sample AntDeeMetagen186_FD_190452 | JGI IMG/M metagenome (GOLD analysis project Ga0306888, IMG submission 190452) | Saline lake microbial communities from Deep lake, Antarctica - Metagenome #186 (v2) (version 2) | ecosystem: Environmental > Aquatic > Non-marine Saline and Alkaline > Saline | place...
TTCCTGAAAATGAGTTGAAAAGAATAGAGATTAGCCTACATCGAAAACATATAGCGAGTAGAGATATTACCGAACTCAAAATAAATGGAGGAAAAATAGGTAGAGATGAAAAACAGGTACTAAACCGGTTTGAAAGAATCTGGGAACAGAAAGATCCTGATCTAATCCTTATAAACAGGTCTCAGGTTTTGAAGCTTCTAAGGGAGAAAATAAGCGAGTATGACAAAGATTTCTCATTAGGCAGAATCAGTAATTTTCAGAAGCTTGCAGGAGAAAACACTGTTTCAAGCTACGGTAAAACGGTTCATAGCTCAGCAAGGTACAATATTCCAGGTCGTATTGTGATTGATAGATCAAACAGCTTTCTTCTAGGAGACACAACAGTTGGAGGTCTCTGGGGTCTGGTTGAAAGAAGCTATAGACCTATGCAGGAACTTGCATGGGGGTCGATAGGAAGATTGTTGACAAGTATAGAGGTCAAAAAAGCATATCTTGAGAAAAACACTCTAACACCTTATAAAAATTGGAACGGCGAGAAACCAAAGAAAGCCTCAACCCTTCATAAAGCAGATAGAGGCGGTTTCATCTTTAATCCCGAACCATCAATCCACTACGATGTATATGAGGCTGATTTTGCCAGCTTGTTTCCAAACATCATGGTGAAGAAAAATATCAGTCCTGAAACCGTCTGCTGTGAGTGTTGTGAGAACAATCATACTCCGGAGTTAGATTACAGTATATGTCAGAAAAAGAGAGGTTTTATCTCGGAAGTTCTGAAACCTCTGGTCGAAGACAGACAGCAGATGAAAGAAACTGTCAAAGATATCGAAGATAAGAGACGAAAAAAGAATATTCAGGGAAGCATAGATTCTATAAAATGGCTTTTAGTGTCTTGTTTTGGATACATGGGTCATTCTCATGCTTCTTATGGCGCAATCAGATGTCATCAAGCAATCCAGGCCTTTGACCGAGATATAATGGTAAAAACAAAAGAAAAGTTCGAAGATTCCGGCTACAGCATATCTCATGGAATAATAGACAGCATATGGGTTCAAAAACAAAAAGAAGCTGAAGACTTTGAGAAAGTATGTCAGAATATAAGCGAAGATATAGGTATTGAGCTTGAACCAGAACACAGATTTGAATGGTGTGCTTTCGTCCCCAGAAATAGTTCAGATGCAAATATAGCGACTTTGAACCGTTATTTTGGAAAAAAACAAAACGGAGAGTTCAAGACTGCAGGAATAGAAGTTCAACAACGTTCAACCTGTAAGTTTGTCAAAGATGCACAAATGGAAATGATAAGAAAACTGGATAAAAACATGAGCGCTGAACCTGTTATCAAAAAACTGGAAAATTATATTCAGAAACTGGAATGTTTTGAAGTAAATGTCAAGGAATTGATTAAGAAAAAGAAGGTCTCAAAGTCGCTAGAAAACTACAGGGTTGAAAACAGGTCTGTATCCGCACTGAAAAGAGCCAAACATCATAACATAGATATTCGGCCAGGCCAGTTGGTCAGCTTTGTAGTAAGAAATGATGAAGCCGATTCAATGGATAGAACCCGACTTGGATTCGAGGTAAAGGAAGCTGATTATGATCCAGACTTCTATAAAACCCAGTTGATAAGAGCGGCTGAATCTGTTCTTTCTCCTAAAGGAATTGACAGAGAGGATCTAAGAAGGCGTCTGGATACAGAAAAACAACAGCGTATAATGAGAAACTGAATAATATAGAATTTTTCTATAAGAATAAAATGTAAAATATGTTGAGCTGGCAGGAACTTATTCAGTACTTTGATTTCAACAGCTTAATCTGCATTATACATTTGTTCTTGAGGCTCAAGATTTCCAGAGCTTATATCAGAGTAGTAATCTGTCAAACCTTGCTCTAGGAGTCCTAAATCCTGTTCTAGCTCATCCATTGATTCTTGATCTGGTGATGCTAGCTCAACTTTTATGTAGTGATATTCGGTATCCGCAGGTTCGCCGTACTGAAAGTCTTCTATTTCGCCTTCAAATGCTATAACGGACGGTCTTTCAAAGCTTAGAAGTGGTTTTTTCATAGCCCTGAACTCAAATATTCCATCTAAATAACCCGAATCAGAAATATGGTATTTTTCAAGAGCATCTCTTACTTCGTTGGATGCCAATGCTTCGTAAAGCTGTTGACCTGTTAAATGGTCTTGGCACTCAGGCATTTGTTCAAATGGAAGGCTTACTTCTCGGAAGCTTAAGAGCTCTGAACGATTTTTGTAGCCAAAAATAGATGATTTAGAGTAAATGCTCATAGATATCTCCCAGCACATAGCAGATTAAATCTGCTTTCTAAAGCAATTTTGTAGGATTTTCGATACTTTTTCTGATTAAAGAGGCTTTTTAAAGCCTTTCTAAAGTTTTGAAAAGATAAAATGAGCTTATATAACATATTCAACTTTATCACATCGTTCACACATTTCTAAGTTTTCTAAAATAGTTCTTTTTGTGTATAAACTACCTAAAGTCCTCTGATGTATTATCAACTCGATCATCTTAGCTTTCTGTTCGGAAAAAGGCTTTAAAATACTTTTTAGTAAAACAATCATTAATATAAGCTTTAGAAGACCTATAAAAGTTCTTTATAGTTCTTTATAGTTAAAAAATGTTCAACAAGGTATTAAAACAACTATAAAACATGAAATAAGTTAGAATCTTCAAACTTCTGAGCACAAAATCTGTTTTTCAAAGAGCATAATAGAAATCTTATCTTCAAAGTACCGTGAAAAGTTCTTATCCCGATCTGAAACACTTTATAGTCAAATAATCAGAAAATATAATCTCTATTTGTCTAAAGTTGCAGATATATACAGTTTAGAAATATCACAAAAACTTTTCATAAACTCTAGAATATCAATAAAAAAAGGAGGCCAAAAAGGCCTTGTTAAAGTTGTTTCAGCCGATCACGGAAATAATAGATAGAACCTATCAAAACAAGAACAACCCCTATAATAGGAACTAATAATGCTGATGAGGATCTTTGCTGTCTTTCAACTACTTCGGTACGTACTGTCTTGTCTTCTACGAATACTTCAGTGTCTTTGACTCCTCTAATTTCGAAATCAAGTAGATAATCTTTAGAGACTGCATCTGAATCGACATCTACATCGAAGACAGCTTTGCCTGATCGACCCGACTGAAGTGTTCCTATATACTGGCTTGATGAATCAAAGCTGAACGGTAGATCGCTAGAATCGACCAGTGTTACTCGTGTTGATCCTGATTCTACAGAACCGATATTTGTAACTGTCATTTCGATCTTTCCCGAACCTCCAACTCTGAGACTTGAGTTTACTTGATTTAGTTCAAACTGTGGTTTTCCTTCCAGAAAAGTTGAGAAATGAAGTTCTTTGGTTGTTCTTCCTGTTTGTTCTCCTGCAGAGTAACTGACTTCCGTAGGGATCTCTATTTCGCCATTTGGAGCCTTTTCTGCTATATCAAAATTGAATGTAGCTGACTTTATCTCCCCGGCAGGAATGTTTCCAAGAGCCTGTCTGGAGGAGAAACTGCTTGTCTGTTCGAAAGCTGAAGGCAAATCAAGATTTAGAACCACATTTTCTGCAGTCTTATCGCCGTTGTTGGCTAGTTCTACCGTGATCTTGTTGTCATCCGTGTCCGGCATAAGTGAAGAAGGGCTAGTCTTTAGGTTCGCAAGGTTAAGCTCTACATCACTGTTCTGGACGTTGATCGGGACGTTTCGTGTAACTGAAAAACTGTTTCCACCATTAGTTTCTATTTTCAGATCATTCTGTCCATCCGGAGCATCTTGGGCCACCAGTACTTCGGCAGTTATATAATATTCTTCTCCAGGATTGACTTTTCCGAGCTCATAGGTTCTTTTCCTATCCGGTTTTAATCTAAATGGGAAACTATCTTTGATGTTTACTTCAACGTTTTGTGCTGCTGTATTTCCTGTGTTACGTACTTTGAAATTGATTTCTGCATCTTCACCTGATTGTACAGGTACTGGATCGGTCTGTAAAAGCACCGGCTCCAGATTTGTTGTTGGTTGTGTTGTCTGTGCTGTTGCACCTCCAATAAAGAAGGCTGTAACTACAAATGCCGCGAGTGTTTTTGTGTTCATTGTTGAATTTTTCACCTAGTATTAGTTTAATCGTATTTTAGACAGTGTAAATCCTGATGTACCGTTTTCCGTGAAGTATCGGTCATATAATATAAGTGCAGGCGGAATAACCGTAAAAGCCGAGATATAAGCCATTGTAGTGGTTAAAGTAAGCAGAGTACCAAGATCTGAAAGGAAAGTTACCCTTCCAACATTTAGCGATAGGAACCCTATGTTTGCTGCAATCAATCCAACAGTCATAGGTGTTATAACTCCCTTAATAGTCTCGGAAACAGATCCTTCAATTTCCAGTTGCTGTCTTTCCTCTATATAACGTGCGATCGGCTGTATGCCAAAATCTATTGCAACTCCTATACCCATCGTTATAGCTCCTGAAGTTGCCGGACTCATGTTTAATCCCAGCCAGCCAAACAGCCCAAATCCTGTTGCTACACCGAATATCAATGTTATAAGCGATGTAGCACCATAGAAAAATGATCTAAACAGCACTACAACTACAATTATAACGCCTAAAAGCGCTGCAATACCTGTTAAACTCATAGTCTGATTGGTCTGATTCTGAAATGCTTCATCGATGTATGGTTGACCAGTATAGCCAACATCAAGCCCAGAAGGTTTTTCATGTGCCTCAACTGTAGTCCTGATTGTATCTGCCATCTCCATCTGTTCTTCCGCGGTCAGATCCACAGTATTTACCCGGACTAGTCCATTTTGATAATCTTCTGAAATATAATTTTGCCATCTCGGTTCTCCAAGCCTATTGAAAACATTCTGGACTCCTTGTTTGTCTGAGGGTATATCCTGGAACAGATCAGAACCAGAAGATACTGAAGAAACTCTGTCAACTGATTCTATGTCATTTGATACCGCTCTCATAAACCTTATAGCCTCAGGATTCCTCAAGTCTCTAATTTCGTTAGAATTCGAGTATTGAGGATTTGCCTCAACCAAGACAGTATAGGTTGTACCTGAATCTGACGAAAACTCCGCACTTATAGTGCTGAAAGCCTGCATTGTAGGAAGCGAATCTGGCAGAAGATCTTCCTGGTTTTGTTCTACAGTCTCTACGTTAGATGCTCCCGAAGCAACTATTGCTGTAAATATTACTGCAATTATTAGAACGGTTCCAGGTTTCCTGAACAACAGGTTAGAATAGTTATCTATTGTGTTCTCTACTTTCTCGTTCACTGTTCATCACCTTTTTCGGAACTGTCTGTTTTCCATCTCTCATATTTTATGATCAATGCCGGTGTTAGAACCAGAGCTGCAGTTAGTGTAAGAACTTCTCCAAGCGCTAGAGTTATACCCAGATCACGCATAAACGATATTGAAGCCAACAAAAGTGCTAGAAAACCAACTAGGTCTGTAGTTGATGAGCCCAAAACGGCTTTACCCGTATTCGGAACTGTAGTTGTTATTCCTTCTTCCAGGCCTCTTTCTTTTGTCTCTTCAGCTATCCTTTCCGAGATAAATGATCCATATTCTACTCCTAGACCCAACAACATAGAACCAAGTGCAATAGTTGCAATTGTCAGCGGTATTCCCAAAAGACCCATTGCGCCTAGAGTCCATAAAAGTCCAAGAAACAGAGGTGCAAATGTTGCAGCTCCATAAGCAGGACCTCTAACAGCCATAAGAAGTACGAGAATTAAACCTGAGGCTATTGCAATTATTTTTACAGTATCTTCTACCAAGACATCGGAGAGAACGTTTCTCATAACAGGTGTGCCCGTAGTCTGGATATCTATACCCGGATATTTCGGTGCCTGGTCTATATTTTGATTTATTGTCTGAGTTGCTTGCCTTATATTTTCCTCAGTCATGTCATTGTTTAGTTCTACATACATCGTTGTTGCAGTATAGTCTCTGTTTGTAAAACTGGCTTCTGACAGACTTAAGACGTTTTTAACCTCTTTTTTAGAATCAGGTGTTTGTTCAAACATAGAGGCCATAGAGTTAACTGAAGATATCGAGGGTTCATTCTGTAATTGGTTTTCGAGAAAGTTCAATGTCCTTATCATATCAGGATCTCTGATATCTGTAACAAAACCCTCTTCAATAGGTTGGCTGTCTGTCTCGAAAAGAACTATTATCGCATCACTGCTACCGAAGTTGGCTTCGACCTTATCCTGTGTTGCTATAGGATCTAGTGTATCTGGTAGGCTTGATTGGAAATCAGTCTGAAGCTCTATATTAGGTATACCTGTAGCCATTAGAGCTGTTAGAAGAACACAACCTACTATAATATGGTCTGTGTATTCAAGCTGAATGTTTGCCAGGATCTTCAGCGGCGATATCATCTACGAAAACTATAATATTGATCAATGTTATAAAACTGAACGAACATTCAGTTAGTGAAGTTGGTCAAATGTCTCAAGAATCTAAACAGGAAATAATGGATGCTACCTATATCGCCCTCTGTAAACACGGTTATGCAGAGCTTTCAATACAGAAGATAGCTGATGAGTCCGATAAGGGAAAATCATTGATCTACTATCACTACGATGATAAACAGGATCTGATACTTGCTTTTCTAGATTACATGGGAAAACACATAGAACAAAACCATGACCGGCTTGAAGATGCACCTCCACAACAGAGACTCGATAATCTGCTTGATATGGCTCTCGGAGTTAAAGACGATGAACAATGGGAGTTTCACAAAGCATTTCTTGAAGTAAGATCTCAAGCACCTAAAAGCCCGAATTTTACTGAGAAGTTTCAGAAAATCGATTCTCTTATATTGGCGAATCTAAAAGAGATGCTTGAAGATCTAGATGTTGAACAACCAGAAGTAATAGCTGATATACTTGCATGCTGTATAGAAGGAGCGGTGATGAGAAAAGTTTCTACAGGCGATAGAAACGGTCTTAAAAACCTGAAAAATAGCATTAAGTCCATGGTCGAACAACACATAGTAAAAGGATGTGAAACCTAGTGAGCATAATAAATTCTAAGAATTTGGAAAAGAGTTTTGGAGATCTTAAAGCTCTGAAAGATATTTCTTTTGAAATAAACAAAGGAGAGATAGTCGGTTTTCTTGGACCGAATGGTGCTGGAAAATCAACTACTATCGAAATACTTACAGGTCAGATAGAACGTGATTCTGGAGAGCTTGAAGTTCTAGGACAAGATCCAGAAGATGATCCCGTAGAACTTAGAAGCAGGTTAGGCATACTTCCAGAAAGAGAGGACCCTCCGAGCTTTCTGACCGGGAGAGAATACTTTGAGTTTATCTCCGATATCCGGGATGAAGAGGTTGATGAAGCCAACTGGATTGAAAGACTGCATCTTGAAGGAAAGTTAGATAAGTTAACACACAACCTTTCAAAAGGTGAAAGACAGAAGCTGATGATAGTTCAGGCATTTTTCCATAAACCCGAACTGGTTTTCATCGATGAACCTATGACAAACCTTGATCCTGTTATTCAGGAAGAGGTCAAACAGATCTTCGATGATCATTCGGAAACTATATTTTTATGCACTCACAACGTTAATCTCGCCGAAGAAGTCTGTGATAAAGTATTTTTTATCAAAAACGGCGAAGTAGTCGAAGAAATCGAAGACACCCAGAATCTCAGAGAGAAATTTTTGAACAACTATGATTATTAGAAGAATGCTTAAGGAAGAGTGGCGGATGCACTCTGAAATATTCAATGGCCGATCCTTTGCTATGTTTCCTCTAACAATATTCCTAATATCGTTTATAGGAAGCTATGGTTTAATCGAACTTTCAACCCTAGGAGCCAATACCTTAACACAGATACTTGGTTTCCTAGGTTTGTTTATGGGTCTATCAGTCGGTGCTATAGGTTTTTGGTCCAGAGACGCAATGAAAAATATTTTAGGATCCTACAATCTACTAGTTTATTCTTCTAGAACACTTCCTCTAAGCCGTAGAAAATTACTGCTATCTTTCCTGTTGATGAATATAATCTACTATACTGTATTCTTTTTGGCACCTCTGTCCATAGGAGCAATTCTTGTATCCGGCCTCTCAGTGTTTTACGGTATAGGGCTTTTGTTCGGTGGTTTTATAGCCGGTGTTTTGGCAGCTATAGTTCTAAGTAATTTATCGACAAAGGTTCCAGGCTATAGTATAAGTTACAGTAACCGCTTTGGACCACTAGTTGGTAAGAATATAGTTGATATTATGCGTTCGACCGGAGGTATATTGAAGGTATTTTTCTCATTAACAGTGTTGACAGGCCTCTATTGGTTTATTGTGCTTTATTTCCCTTTTGCAAGCTATTTTCTACAGAATCCATTAATATCGTTTGGAGTCCTCATAGGCACAGTATCTCTAACCGTATACAACTGGATAAACAGGTTCGACGATGCAAAAGATTATATTTATCTACCAATTGATTCTAAAATGGTTCTAAGAGCTAAACAAAAATCTTTCCTTCTTGTTTCAGTACCATTAACCTCCACATTCTTGTTTGGAGCTTTCTTATTCTACTCTGGTTCATATATTGAAATTATTCTTTCGCTAACAGCTAGTCTCTCCACACAGATCTATACCGTTGGTCTAGGATCTTACCTAACAGGTCTGAAACCTAACTACCGGCTTTTCAATCCCAAAGTTTTCCTAAAGTATCTAGGAGCTAACTCTATATTTATTTTGCCGCTTTTGATGATCAGTCTATTCATAGAAAATGGATTCTATCTTGAGTTCCTAGGTTTGTTAGGTTTAACCGCATTTATCGGTTTTGTTCTAGCCAAGACTGCAAAACCCTGATTGAATATAACAGAGTTTTTAATTATGACTTGCATCAATTTTGTATAATGTCTGGAGAACAGATTTCTGAACAGAAACTACAGCAGGAAATTGCTGAATTGAAAGATTTTAACTCTAGACAGTTCCAGATTCTAGTCGATAACTTCTATCTCATAAAGGCTGCAATCCGTTATTTTGGTATTAAACAGGGACTATCATTTACCTCAGTTAAGGTCTCAGAGAACTTTCCACTGGCTTCAACCACTGCAGGTTCGTGCCTAAACATGCTAGAAGAACTTGGAGTTGTAGCTGTAAGAAAACAATCAACATCGGCCAGCCGTTATATGCCACAGCAGGTCAACATGGAAAGACTTACAAAGGTAGAAAAGATTTTGACTGAGAATTTTGAAATAAAAGAATACTAAAGCTGTCTTTCATAGTTTCTAGCGGTATAAGATGCAAAAACTAGTATAGAGCTCGTTGAAACAAATGCTATATACCCGAAGTTACTGACTCCTGGAGAGGCGAGCAACAACATCAGGTTTGTAATTTGAAGGCCTGCCAGCGGCAACAAAAGCACCATGAAAATATTTCTTCTAATAAATCCTGTGTGAATAAAGCTTAGAAACCATAAGAAAAGCAATATACCAAAATTAAGTCCGACCGTTTCCACTCCAAACTTTGAACTTCCCTGGAATATATAGAAAGATTTGAAAGTCAGAAAAGCTGCAGTCATTGCTAAAGTGTATGAAACAAGGTATTTTAGTCTAGTATGATCTTGTTTCTGACTCATCAAACAGGTTTTAGTTAAGGTCAGATTTAAATGATCTCAGTAAATCTGATCAGTTATATATTCTCAAATGGATATAGAATCAAGAATTCAATCGACAAAAGACTTGTTTATCATCCGAGATATTTTCAACCAGTATTTTGCTCTATATCTTCCATATTTGATAAAAGACGTTTGAAAGGAAAATTAGAAGAATATGTAATTTGCTATCTCATAATTCTCATAGGTATAAAGTCTATCGAGTAACTGATTTCTTTCTCAGGCATTAGCATGGTTTTCAATTCTTCTGATTGAGCTTGAAGCTCGGTTTCAAAGTTTCGGTTGTTAGCGCAAATTTTAGACACCCTTGGTTAGTTTATCTCTCCATCTTCCGATGATGATTCCTTAGTATTACAATCCCTCTCCAGTTTATAACCTATTATTACAGAGAGATGCATTGTTCAAAGCAACTATTTTAGAAAATACTCTAGAAGTTGGTAACATATTTTAAACCATAATTATTATACTAGGAAACATTTTAAACTATTAGAAAGAAATATGGGTTTTAAAACAATCAAAAAAAGACTTAAATCCGGCCTGAAGATTATTTGTTTATTATAGAGTCGCCTCCAAGCTTGTTTAGACCTTCCTCATCTTTCCCATCAGGCCTTCTTTCGATCAGATCAAGCAGGTCTATAAACAGATCTGCGTATTCCTCTCCTTTATCAGTAAGTTCCAGAAACTTCCGCCCTTTCTTCTTACTTTTGATTAAACCTTTGTCCTCGAGTTTTGAGATTATTTTTACTGTGTGTGCATAAGTTGTGTCGATCCTTTTAGATACTAAGCTGCAATAGACTTCGTCTCTGTGTCTTCTGATGACTACTAATGTCATTACAGGTTTTTCGTTCAGGAATATATCTTTCATTATTGAGATCACCGTTGAAGTTGATTGAGTGGTTTTTCATGTTTGATCAAAGTAGTTGACTTGCCTTCTGTTTTCCGTTAACTGCACTTGCGTTCTTGCCTTCCGTCTTTGTTCCAATACATAGAGCTAAAACATTCTCCGCTCCTTCCTGTTTCAAACGATTAGCTCCATGTATAAGAGATATACCGCTTAATGCGATATTGTCTACAAGTATAATGTTTTTTCCTTCTACATTTCGGTCTATGTCGATTGAACCTTCTAGATTCACTACCTTTGCTTTCTCATCCTGTAGTTCATGACTTTCTCTGACTGTGTGGCTTCTTTGGAGTATCTGTTCAAAACTAATACCTGTGTCGCTTGCCACATCCATCATTAGACCTCTCAAATTTGGATTGATTACACCTTCAGCATGTGATGGATAAAGTGTCATCAGATCCCATTCTATACTATCATCAGCAAAATGTTTGTTTATAAGATCTACAAACTGTGATCTAAACTCCTCCTTGATATCTTCGTCCCCATAAGTGTAGAACCAGGCCTGTTTGCGTGAAAAATCATCTTCCCCATGCGAGTCTGGTTTGTACTCATCAAGCGCTAGTAGAGGTACTTCGTACTGATAATGAGGTGAGCTTAAACTCCGGAATAGATAACTATTTTCTGTCATACCATGATTGTGCTCTGGTTTATATTTAACCATATATGTGGTTTTCCGCATTAATAGCCCGTTTTTCATGGTTAAACTCACTCTATACCTTGAAATAACTTTTGATTTCATCTTGATTGGTTTTGAACTGTGATATATAGAACTCGCTTGTTGATAGAGCAAAGCTGGATCTTTCTAAAGAAATAATCTCATCGGCCAGACCCATTCTCTCCAATCCAGTATCAGATACAGAAGCCGACACCATTATACGTTTACTAGATCCCTTTCTAAGTGCGGCTCCGAGGCTTGCAGCCTCCTTCATCCCAGAAGTAATACCATCACTTACCAATACGACTGTTTTTGAATTTAGATCCGGTTCATATTCTAGGCCTATACGTTCCAGGCTTTCTTTCATTTCCTCAAGCCTATCGTTTTTGATTTTTGAAATGTATTTGTCCCCGACCATAAACTCCTGTCTCATTGCATCATCAATCCATATGGTATCTTGCTCTGAAACCGCTCCAAAAGCCAGGTCTTTTCCAGGTACTGTAAGTTCACGGGATATCATACTAGTTAATGGCACATCTAGAGCCGAGGCAACTTTCTTGCCAATAGGAAATGACTCTAGAGACGTAAGTAGAACCATGTCAGCATCCAGATTTTGTTCAACTAAAGCTTCAGCTAGAAGCCTCCCCGCATCTTCCCTGTCTTCGAACATAGTCCCAATTAACTCAATCCTATTAAAACCAATATTTACCTTGGCTCATATGCGAAAAGTAACAACCGTCTAGACAACACCCTTTTTTAATAGCATAGCTGTCAAATTCTTGGAAAATACTTGCAGACCACCTAGAACTCAAACTAAAGAAGGCACCTAACATCTACACTTGCTCGGAGGGTTCAACAGCAATATTGAACTATAAATCAAAGCGACTTTATGAATTATTGAATAAAAATTTGTACTGGGGAAAAGACAAGACGGAAACTGTTAGTCTAAAACCTAAGAGAGAATTTAGTAAAAAGTTCAAGATAGGATTTGTAAGAGGTTTAATAGATACTGACGGATATAGAAGACCCGATCATAGAAGATATGTCTTTACTAGCGCTAGCGAAAGCCTCGTGAAGAATAAGAAAAATATTCTCGAAGAGCTCAATATCTCATTCACCGAATTTAAAGAAAATGATCCTAGAGGATATAGAACAAAATACAAGATAAGGATAACAGGGAAAGATGTAGTAAATTTCAACGATAAAATCCAGCCTAGAAATCCTAAAAGACAATATTAATGCGGCGTCGGGGATTTGAACCCCGGTTACGACCACATTGCGCATTTAACCCCTATATTTAGGATTAATTGCTTGGCAAGGTCGTGTCTTAGCCACTGGACCAACGCCGCATACATTGGCCTTACAAAAAATAAGTTGAGGACTATAGTTAAAAACCTATTTCCGATAACTAGTTTTGTGACCTCTGTCAAACTCTATACTGCACCGATGTGTTCAAGATGTATACGTGTTAAGGAATTTCTAAATTTCATCGATGTAAATTATGAAGAAGTTAATATAGAAGAAAAACAATCTGCAAAAAAAGAACTGGGAAAAACTCACAGGTCAAAAAGAGGCTCCAGTACTTTCTGTTGGCGATAAAGTAGTTGAAGGATTTGATAGAGAACTTATTGTTGAAGTTCTAGAGGAAAACAGTATAGAAGTCGATCAGGCACCGACTCCAAGGTAACTAAAACCAATAAGTAAGTCAGGGACTTAACTTTCTAACATGCGTGACTTAATTGTTATAGGAGGAGCTTCTGCAGCTCAGACAGCCGCAATCTATGCAGTAAGAAGCGGCATGGATGTTATGGTTGTAGCAGACGAATACGGCGGACAGATAAACAATACTGATATAGTTGAGAACTATCCTGGGATAAAATCAATTTCAGGCCCTGAACTCGCGGACAAATATGTTGAACACATGCGAGAATACGATGTCGATGAGGAACTAGGCCAGAAAGCAATCGATGTAAGAAAAGAAAACGGAACTTTCGAAGTAGAACTTGAGGACGGAACGGTTTTCGAGTCTTATTCTGTTATACTTGCAACTGGCGGATCACGTAGAAAACTAGGTCTTGAATCGGAAGACGAGTTTGCAAACAAAGGCGTTGGCTATTGTGCAGTATGTGATGGGCCGCTATACCAGGGAGAGGAAGTTGCTGTAATCGGGGGAGGTTATGCCGGAACAGAAGCAGCAGTCTATCTTTCAGATATTGCGGAAAAAGTTTATGTTCTAAGCCGATCCGGAGTCCTGAAAGGTGAAGAAATTACCATAAACAAGGTAAAGTCAACAGAAAACGTTGAAGTCATCACAGGAACAACAACAGAGTTCTACGGCGATAACCTGCTTGAAGGATTAAAATACGAAGATGAAGACGGAGATATCCAGGATCTAGAAGTCACAGGAGCATTCATAGAGATCGGGACAGTACCAAACTCGGATATAACTGATCTGGTCGAGACCAATAAATCCGGACAAATCAAGGTTAACCAGAAACTGGAAACTGATACAGAAGGACTATATGCTGCAGGAGATGTGGTCAACTGGGGAGCCCAGCAACTAGTTGTTTCAGCAGGACAGGGATGTGATGCGGCGCTTCATGCCTCCGAATTTGTCAAACAGCAGAAAAACGAATAGATAGTTAGAAATCAATCAGTTTCTCTTCTCTCATCTTTTCTTTTACTTTTTCAAAAATCAGTTGATGACCTCTATCGTTAGGATGACATCCATCCTCGAGTTTCTCTGACCACTCTTCTTTGGTTTGTTCAGATCGATTATCCACATAAGCTATGTTATGATTATTACATTTTCTTCGAACGGTATCTGTATAGTTTTTCAACCGGCTATCGCTCAACTCCTTGTCTTTTGACCAAGGAATAGGTCCTTCAATTGTGATAATCGGATCGCCCACAAAGATAATATTGTCGGTATATTCTTTTGCTTTTGAGATTAGATCTAATATATTCTGTTCAAAGTCTTCTTTAGGAGTTCTGAGCCTATATTCTTCGTTAAAGTACTGTATATCGTTGGCCCCAATCTGGAACAAGATAATAGTTTGATTTTCTTCCGAAATTCGGGCGTTTACCTCAGATTCAAACCTTTCTAAAAGCTGTCTTGAATCATTTCCTGATACTCCCAGATTGTAGACTTCGAAATAATATTTGTCCGGATTTTCTAGGCTTTTAGCATCTAGAAACCTTCTTAGCCTCTGAACCCATCCTCCTTCATTATCCCAAAACCCCTGGGTTATCGAGTGACCAAAGGCAAATACCTGAGTCATATGAAAACATTATGGCCTAACTACAAAAATTCTCTGATCTAATGATATTGTTATGCCACCACAAACTAAATCTACTAAGTGTGTTTTCTGTGGAAAACCAGCGACTAAGACTAATTCTGCAGGTCAACCTATATGTAAAGAACACAGAGACACCGAGCCTAGAGAAGTTGGATGTCCCGAATGTGGAATGCCTATGAAGATTAAAGAGGGACGATACGGTTATTTCTGGGGCTGTGAAGGATATCCCCAGTGCCAAAAGACTTACCAGATTGAAGCTCTAATACAAGAAGAAGAATAAAGCAAAATAAAATCAGGCTTAACGCCTGGAATGAAGCGAGTATATCTGATCTGATTTGACAAATACTTCGGTTTCCTCACTGTCATAAATTACATGCTGAGGTTTCCCGTCTGAGTTTTCATCTACAAATGCATTGTAACGTCCTTCATCAGAAACTATTCCATCTAGCTCATTTTTGAGTTGGTAAAATGTATCATACATGAATTCGCAGGCTTCAAGACTTTCATCATCATCTCTATGAGCTACACGAACACCTCTGTGCTCGTTATACACTAGCCACGTATCCTGGCTTATTTCACCAGCAGGTAATTCAATATTATCTTGGTTTTGTTCTATATAATCTTCAAGAGGCATTCCATCTTCTAATTGCTGGTTTATTGACACTTCAACAGTTTACAACAGCGCATTTAAAAAAGTTTGTACTTATAGATTTCTAAGAGTTATCTGTACTCCAATTAAGACATAAATAGTTTTTCCTATATCAGTCCGATTAAAATCAGGTTCCCGAGCCCTTTTTGAAGATTACCTACGAACACCAAATTACACACCACGCGGGGGTAGCCAAGTGGTCAAAGGCGCAGGATTTAGGCTCCTGTCGGTTAGCCGTTCGCAGGTTCAAATCCTGTCCCCTGCATCCACATATCAATACATTGTTCTACTATCTCAGGACCTTTTTCATCTTAAATCGGATAAAGTATAAGGATTCTATACTCTAAACTAATACCAATCAGTTATGAGATACGAACAGATACTCGATGAACTCGGAAAACTATCTGATGAGTATAGAGAGGATTTTCAACTCGAACTGTATGATTTGGTTGCAGAAGATACGGATCTAGAGGAAAGATCCAGAGATGAGTTTAACTTAGATGGTTTAGAGATTTTCGAACATTTTTACATCGATATTCCTGATGAAGCAGTTGTTGAACTGGAAGGAGAAAACCGGATAGACAGAGAATATCTGGAAACTGAGATCGGAGAACATGTTAGGTTAGCTTCCTTCGAGAACTTTCTAGAATATGTACCATTGTTGAAAAGAAAGGTAGATGATGCTAAGCTAGGAACATATGGTTCATTTGAGGAAAAATCAATCCGCCCTGATAAAAAACAAGAAGAAACCGATAAGGAATACATTGAAAGATTTTGTAAACAAGCAATCGAAGAACTCGAAGAACATGCCAGAAAAGCACAGATGCTACAAATAGCAGAATCTGAAAACAATGAAGTCAAAGAAATAGTTGAAAACGAGTTTATGGAAGCTCTAGAAACTATTGAATGATAATACAGTTAGTAGGTGACTTAACTCATCCAATTGGATTACTTTAGGTGTTCGACCTATGGATATTCTTGATTATTTCTAGCTTTCTACGAGATTCTTGATTGAATGCATTGTTTAAAGTGCCTGTTTCGCCTCTCAGAAGCCTTTCAGGAGAGTAACTCATTACGTCAGTACCGTGGTTGTGAGGTAACCCTATTAGATGACCTATTTCATGAGCCAGAACATATTTGAGCGTGTTTGGATCCTCTCTGTTAATCAATATACAGTCTCCACCTCCTGCAGATCTTGGCTGAAACAGTCCTGCCCCCATCTCGGTTATTATACAGCAGATATCTTCATTTTGTTTGAGGGTATTGGCTAGAGTTCCTAGCGTATCAAGAAAGTTTTGAACTTCCCTATCGTTCATGTTTCTTAGATTGATATCTGCTATGCTAGACCTCAAAGTGACAGGGTTCTTGACATGATCTTCAGTTAGTACGTTATTTTCCCACTGTATATTTGTTTTTATCTCCAAACCTTTCCAGAACTGGTTGCGTAGATAACCGATGATATTACTCTGCGGATAATTGGGTATATCATTTTGGCCAATACCTAGGTTATAAATCCTTATTTTTACTTCTTTTCCCTCTATAACCTTGTTAAAAGCCTCTAGTTTTTGTTTATCTACAACATCATAATAGTATGCTTCGGGATCTGTAGATTGTTTAGCTCCCATCAGTTCAAACGCGACGTTGTTTGCTGCACGATTGAAATCTGAATAAATTTTCTGGTCCAGATCTGTGAACTTGTTGATACCTATTCCGGTGGCTGCAACAGCAAACAGGAATTTTCTTCTAGTAATAGAAGATCCTTTTTCCGTGTTATCAGCATATTCTATAATATAAATTACTTCTTTAGCCAGCTTGTGTTTCTCAGTCGCTAACTCACCTTCCTGACTCGATGTCTGGCGGACTATAGTTTCTGCTAGTTCTTTGAGCTTCTGAAGCTTTTTTGAGTTAGAACGAAATCTTTTATCTATCGATTTCTTTTCTGCTTCTAAGTTATCTAGGCTTTCGGCTAATTTTTTATGATTTTTTTCAACATTTTCTAGATAGCTTTGTGCTTGAGAACTGATTTGTCTTTTTTCCTCTAAACTCTCTAAGTTTTGAGCCTGTTCCAACACTGTTTCAATCTGGTTTATTGTCAAAATATTTTGCTTATTTCCTAGAGATTTTATCCTATCTCGGCCATATGGCATATCAAATGTGTTAATGTCTCCTTTTATTCTGCCTTCTAATACGGTAAAATCATCTATCAAAGTATCTAAATTCGATATGATAGCCTCGTAAATCTGAAATATTTCATGCCAGTATTCTATGGAGTTTTCAACTGCATTCAGATCCTCTTCCAGAACCTGAAAGATTTCAGAATCAATTTCAGTTTGCTCTCCTGATCTATAATGTTGTTTGACTTGGTTATAGTGTCCTTGAAGAGTGTTGAATATGTTTTTCATAAGTATCTCAGTGTTCCTTTACTATTTTTGTTTAGGTTTATTTTTGTATAAAACTTCTGAAATTGTAAAAGGTCTCAAATACCTTCGAAAAAGGCTATTTAAGAATTCCAGATCAACTTTTGTTCAGGCAACGGCATCTTATGTGGCTTGAGTCTATACAGTAGAGGTTGTATCTACTGGACCCGTAGCTCAGCTTGGACAGAGCGAGCGGCTTCGGACCGCTAGGTCTAGGGTTCAAATCCCTACGGGTTCGTTTTATTCTTGATAATATTCTGTTTTCTACCGGTTCAAATTCTATTAGAGGAACTTGAATGTAAGAATTCTTTTCAACTGGTTGTTGAGCCCTAAAACTTTAATTTATAAAGATGAGTTGGACATGTTCTCAGTGTATGGTAGGGATGAAGCGTGTGAACAAGTTCTTCATCCGGATTCGAAATCGAGTTCAGCGTCTGAGAAGACAGGTGAATAAAATGGTTGAAGAAAATAATAACTCTGAACAGACTGAAGAAAAGAAGCAAAAGCAGAAACAGAAGAAGAAAGGCAAGGAACAGAAAATTCAGTTCCCACAGTACTTCCAGAAGAGCCAGGCTTCACAGACAAAAAACCCTCACGGAACCAATCTGAAGACACCGGTTCTCAGAGGAGTCATCGTTTCTGAGTTCGATGGAGAAAGAATCTGGGTAGAAGCAAGCGGAAATATGAAGGGACGTTACGGAGTAGAAGTTCCAAACAACTACAGCCCAGAGGATTTCGCCCCTGGAACAGAAGTTG
>Ga0306888_100447_pt1 | contig 17511 bp, 19 predicted proteins | sample AntDeeMetagen186_FD_190452 | JGI IMG/M metagenome (GOLD analysis project Ga0306888, IMG submission 190452) | Saline lake microbial communities from Deep lake, Antarctica - Metagenome #186 (v2) (version 2) | ecosystem: Environmental > Aquatic > Non-marine Saline and Alkaline > Saline | place...
CGGCCTAATGCGGTGAGAAACGCAGGGAGAAGGGCCGATACGTAGCAACTGATAGCATGCCCTGGAGACTCTCAGCACGACCATCCCGCCCGTAACGAATGGTCATTCAAATCCACCAGTGGGTGTCATAGGTTTCCGTACGTTTTTGCTGGCGTGCGGTAAACTATCACGTGATGAAGGTAGTCCCGGACACGAGTGTCGTTATCGACGGCCGTGTCTCTGAATACGTTGGCCGTGAATTAGATACTACTCCGACGGTTCTGGTGCCAGAACCCGTTGTTGGTGAACTGGAAGCACAAGCGAACGACGACCAGGACCGCGGGTTGGATGGCCTGTCAGAACTCCAGCGCCTCGCTGAGCTTGCCGACACCGGCGAATTGGACATGGAGTACATCGGTGACCCTGCAGGCCCGGGAGAAACCGCTCACGCCGCCGCAGGCAGCATCGACGCGATCATCCGAGGCATGGCCGGCGAACACGACGCAACGCTCCTGACAAGCGACCACGTCCAAGCAGAGGTCGCTGAAGCGAAAAGCATCCCCGTCGAATACATCGCCCCGGACACCAACACGGACGGTGCCCTCGCCATCGAGGACTTCTTCACCGACGACACGATGTCCGTCCACCTCAAAACCGACACCGTCCCGAAAGCCAAACGCGGCGGGATCGCTGACCTGGCATACGAAACCATTCGTGACTCTCCAGCATCCAATGAAGAGATGCGGGAATGGGCCAATGAAATCGAAGCGAGTGTCCACACCAACCCGGACAGTTTCAACGAGCTCTCCGAACCCGGTATGAACATCATCCAGTACGAAGACTACCGGATCGCCGTTGCCCGGCCACCGTTCGCAGACGGCATCGAAATCACCGCCGTTCGCCCGGTCGCCAAAACCACGCTCGACGACTACGACTTCGCAGACGAATTCCGCGACCGGTTCTCCGACCAGCAACGCGGCGTTCTCGTCTCAGGGTCACCAGGAGCCGGGAAGTCAACGTTCGCGCAAGCCGTCGGTGAATTCCTCAACGACGCCGACTACGCCGTGAAGACGATGGAGAAACCGCGTGACCTGCAAGTCGGTGACGAAATCACGCAGTACACTGAGCTTGGCGGGTCAATGGAGAAGACAGCTGACTCGCTTCTCCTTGTCAGGCCGGACTACACGATTTACGACGAGGTCAGGAAAACCGACGACTTCGAGACGTTCAGCGACATGCGGCTGGCTGGCGTCGGAATGGTCGGTGTCGTGCACGCCAACGAAGCAATCGACGCGCTTCAACGCCTCGTTGGGCGCGTGGAACTTGGGATGATCCCGCAAATCGTGGACACCGTCGTGTACATCGAAGCCGGCGGCATCCACACCGTCTACGACGTCACAACTGAAGTGAAAGTGCCTGAAGGAATGGAGTCAGAGGAACTCGCTCGTCCAGTGATTCAAGTCACGAACTTCGAGACCGGCGACAACAAGTACGAACTGTACACGTTCAACGGACAAGTCGTCACGTCACCGCTCGACGAAAACGAAATGCAGGGAGATTCGGACGCGCCCGCCGGTGCGTTCGGACTGGCAGAAAACGAGATTGAACAGGAAATCCGGGCGATAACGGACGGGTTCGTTGAGATTGACGTGCAGGACGAGCAGACCTCGATCGCGTACGTCGAGGAAGACGAGGTGAGTTACGTCATCGGGAACAACGGGAAGCGTATCCGCGAGCTCGAAGACCAACTCGGCATTCACATCGATGTCCGGTCACTGGCTGAACAGCCGAATGACGAATCGAACCGGGTCCCTGATAGTGCGTTGCCCGGAGTCATTGTTGAACCGGACGTGTCCGGGCAGAGTATCACGCTGGCGTTAGACCAGTACGATAGTGGTGAGACCGTTGAGGTTCACTGCGAAGGCGAGTACATCATGACCGCAACGATTAGTCACGAGAACGAATTGAAGGTGACGCGCGGGTCCGGGCTTGCAGATGACTTAGAACAAGCAGCGAGGAACGGCAGGGTTCACGTTACCGCTACGGGTAACTGAAAGCGGAAACGAGGACGCCGGTCGCGGCGAGATTTTATGGTTGGCCGTCGCAAAGAACTGGTAATTGAGTAGCGCATGCCAGAGAACACGTCCAACTTCACCACGAAACCGAAGAAAATCACGAGTAGTGGTGAGTTTGCATGGGGCGGTGAAGCCGGGTGGAGCGAGGATATTGCTGACCGGACTGGTGTAACGATTGAATCCGGGGTTGCGGTGCCAACTCGATTCCCGACAGACGGGCTGCTCGCACGGTGGAAATTAACCGAATCCTCGGGTGACGCGATCGACCACGCGAACGGTCACAACGGAACCGTGTACGGGCCACAACAGGGAGTGTCTGTGGACGGACGCACGGCATACACGTTCGACGGGGATAACGACTACATCGTCACAGCGGATTCTGCGCTTGACTTCACCGGAGCGTTCACAATTAGTCTCTGGTGGAAAAACGGGAGTGATTCAAACCGACAACGGGCGCTTGACAAACGTGATGATAGCGGGTATGGGTACGAGGTTGTCCCGCGGAATGATGTTGTCTCCGTCTCATTAGGTGATGGGAACGTTGAGCACAACGACGTTGGAACCACTGTCATCACAGATGACGAATGGTATCATATCGTCGCAGTCGTCGAGGCCGCATCATCTGGAACACGAACCGTGACTGCATTCGTGAATGGAGAAGTCGATGGCGAATCCGAATTCTCGATTGGTAATGACCTGACCTCGTCAGTACCGCTTCAAATAGGAGGTGACGGGTTCAATGACCGGGGGTACTATCCCGGGTCGTTGTCGCATATCCTCATGTACACCCGGACACTGAACGGAAGTGACGTGCAACACATCTACGACGCAACGAGGTGATCACTAATGGTAGACTCCCATCGCTTCACGACGAAATCTCGCAAGATCAACAGTAACGGAGAGTTACAGTGGGGTGGCAGAGAAGTTACGAGATGAGCAGTGGCTCCGGAAACAGTATATTGATAATGAACGGACACAACAGGAGATTGCTGCTGAACTTGAGGTGAGTGAGTCGGTTATCGGTAGGTGGTTAGGTAAACACGATGTTGATACACGGTTGTACAGGGGTGGCGGACCTCCTGCAGAGACAGTGAAACAATTACGAGATGAGGGGTGGTTACGAGAGCAGTACGTTGATCAACGCCGAACAACGTACGAGATCGGTGATGAACTCGGTGTGTCCGGTGACCTCGTCGCTACCTGGTTAGGTCGGCACGGTATTGAAACACGGTCGAATTTAGAGAGAAAAATGCCTGCAGAGGCAGCCGAGAAGTTACAGGACGAGGATTGGGTCAAGGAACAGTACGTTGAGCAACGCCGATCAACGGTTGATATTGCCGATGAACTCGGGGTTTCTACTAGACCTATTTTCAGTGCATTAGAGCGGCACGGTATTGAAAAACGGTCAGTTTTGGAAAGCAAGCTTCCTGCAGGGGTAGCAGAGAAGTTACAGGACAAGGACTGGCTCCGGGAGCAGTACGTTGAGCAACGCCGAACAACGGGCGAGATTGCTGATGATCTTGATGTGTATGGCTCAACTGTGAGCGACTGGTTGGAGAGACACGGGATTGAGACCCGGTCCGGAATACAGGACCCTGAGCATCTGGATCATCTTGTCCGGTCTACGTGGGAGTTGGAGATTGCTAACCTGTTGCGAGATAACGGTGTCGAGTACAAGTATGAGGCGTTGGAGATTAATTGGGTGGATGACCGTGTGTATACGCCTGATTTCGTGACCGAAGACTACGTGATCGAGGTCAAAGGCCAGCTCTTTGATGGGAAGAGTGAGGATGAGAAGGCGCGCGCTGCGATGCAACAGTTAGACGATCGTGACTACGTTGTCGTTGGGACGGAAATCCCGTGTGATATCCATATTCCGTGGGGAGAACCTGAAGACGCTGGAGACAACGGACGCGCACGAGTTTCAGATGCACCCTTGTGGGATTGAAGCGTGCGTGGCTGCAACCTCACCACCCGACAACACTGTTTCAGATGCACCCTTGTGGGATTGAAGCCTCCAGTGCGAGCTGATGAGCGCTGACTGGTGCCGGTTTCAGATGCACCCTTATGGGATTGAAGATACACCCATCCCGGCTCCACCTGCACCTATCGTGATGGTTTCAGATGCACCTTTGGATGATTGAAACCTGACTCGTGACGTTCCTATTGAGATAGTAGATTGGTTCCAGATGCGCCCTTGGAGGATTGAAACGCCACACTCCCGGTTGAAGACCCCGGCGTCCAATGGTTCCAGATACGCTTACGACAGACTGTGTATAGTGGTTTAGACCGTGATGTCAGGAGTCAATCCCATCGAGACGGTTACGTCCCTGGTCCTCACATCCGTGTCATCAGCGCCCGGTGTGTCGTGGTATTCTCGGATCGTGTTCCAACGGTACGTGCCCGTGTCGCCGTGGTAGATGACTGCGTCAGTGACTTTGACAGCAGACACCGCGTCAGCGTCGTAGTCGGATGAGTAGTACCCGCGGACATGCGTTGCCCTGAGACTGTAGCTCTCCTTGTCGTCCTGCGTGGTGACGTCGATTGTGATTGGTGCAGCGAGGTACTCCACCACGACCGTTTTGAATCGGTCGAGAACGTCTGCGAATGCCTCGGGGTTCACGAACTCGGGTTCCTGGACGTTCGTCGTGATGCAGTTGCTGTCAGCGGTACTGTTGGGCACGGTCCTTGCACGGTAGTACGGTACGGCGTGTCTTCAGTGATTGCGTTTCAACCAGCAGTCCGAAAACTATGACGGCGAAAAAGGAGTGTGAATGAGCTCGAAGACGAGAACGTTCACGGTCGTGTCTGCAGTGATAGTGTCTGTGTAGTGCGTGTTGATCGTGGTGACCGCGTCTTCCGGGGACGTCGAGGAGTACTTTGCATCGACCATGGTGACGAAGTCGTGGATGTTCCCGGCGGGGATGCTTGCGGTGTGGGTGATGCGAAGCAACCCGAGCGCGTCACCGTCGGTTGTTTTTGCAATCACGGTATCCCCGACGTGCAGTGTTTTGTACGCTCCGTATCTCGTTGTTGCTGTCTTCGCCTCGGTGACGACGTCGTTCACAAGCTCGTCGACGAACGTGATCTCGCGTAAATCATCGATTGGAACGTCGATTCCAAGAGCACCCCGGTCAATGTCGGCGTATAGCCGGGACTCCGTTGCGGACTGCGTCATGTACTGTGTTCAGTGGGAAACCCGTTAACAATTTGCTTTTCACCACCAGCACCACGATGCTCACGTGTGAATCGTGTTCGGAAGAGAAAACCGTGAGTTGAAAAGCCGGTCTCTCATATGCACTGTGTATGAGTGAATGCATGCAGAGCGCGTCACTGCCAAGTCACTACGGTGAAATCGAGACTGCAATTGAAAGCGGTGTTGCGTCGCTTCCGGTGAGTGAGTCAGTTGTCGATCGTGCAGTAGACGTGTTACGGCCATTCATTCACGACGTGAGCGATGCGGTGGGTGTGGAGTGTATTGCAGCTGGAGCGGTGTACGCGGGGTGTTTACTTGAAAAGGAGAAGCAACGGCAGGCTGACGTTGCTGACGTGTTCGGTGTTGGTGAGGTTTCTGTTCGGAAGTATTACCAGGAGATGCTGGATGCGAAGGATGAGCAGTGCAGTGACCCGGAGTTAGTGTCGCGGATGCGTGTGTTGCGTCCCTGACGTTGAAAAGCGAGTACAGTTTACTACTGTGTATGAGTGCAAACGCTGACGAGGTAGACGCAGGTGTTCCTGAGGTGAAGGTCCCGGCGGCCGTTGATGCTGGTGGGATGCTTCGCTTCGAGCTTTCTGAGGAACAGGTCGAGCAGATTCACGAGCAGTTGGAGGAAGGTTACAGTGATGCGGATGAGGAAGGGTTTGTACCGGTCAGGTTCGTGATGGACAGGGCGGCGTATTCGTCGATGTCTGAAGGGTTGAATGAGTTGCAGGGCGGGTTGCCGCGTGTGGGTGTGAAGCAGATTCCGCTTGTGCCTGACCCGGAGTTTGCGTTGACGGTCGTGATGAACGCTGAGCAGATGAGTAACGCGATCACGACGACTGAGGAAGCCCTGGCATCGTCAGGGCAGGAGGACAAGTACTCGCAGGAGTTCCGGTTGTCGGAGAAAGGCGCGTTGCTCGTGATTCGGCAGCTCGAAGAAGCTCTCGATGGTGCGTCGGACCCGGTGGACGCGATTGATGTTGGTGAGATCCGGCGGAACTACTCATAACCGCAACCGTCTTCAGTGAACCCTCTGTTTTCATCGACCCCGGGGGGTTTGCGGGGTATTGCGGGTCGACGGAAACATTGAAGCGTGGACGGGGAGTACACCATGGTGTGCTCGGTGGTTCGGGCATGGTTTCAGATGCACCCTTGTGGGATTGAAGCCGACTCAAACAGAACCACTTTGCCCTGATCGTTTCGTTTCAGATGCACCCTTGTGGGATTGAAGCACGCTCTCCGGAATCGGTCTCTCGACCGCGTGGCTGCGTTTCAGATGCACCCTTGTGGGATTGAAGCGAGAACTGCGCGACTGGCGAGACCGCGACCGGCTCAAGTTTCAGATGCACCCTTGTGGGATTGAAGTCAGCTCATCGAGTTCCGCATCGAGGTCGTCCTCGTGTTTCAGATGCACCCTTACAGGATTGAAGTATCGTTAGCGACGACGGGACAGTCTCGATTTACTTGTGTTTCAGATGCACCCTTGTGGGATTGAAGTAGTATTGGGTCGAAGAGGCCGCTGTCAGTGCAGTTGGTTTCAGATGCACCCTACAGGATTGAAGCGAGGGCTTGGGTGGAGTGAGGCTCAGGTTGAGGAGCGTTCCAGATGCACCCTTGAAGGATTGAAGCCTGCAGGGCGTGGTCGGGCTCGTGGTAGATCTTCCCCGTTTCAGATGCAACCTGGAAGGATTGAAGCTAACTGAAACAGGACTTGCTGGATGCGAGTCACGCGTTCCAGATGCACCCTTATAGGATGTCGTGATTGGCATGATGGAGTACAATCCCTGAGGGTGAGGGGCGACGTTTCGAACTGGTGAGTACGATCAGAAATGACGTGGTTGTCTGTTATGATCGGAGGGTGTTTTTGAGTGCGTTAATGTCGGTCGGGAGGACAGCGACGGGTGCAGGTATGTCTGCGTGGTTGATGGAGACCAGCGGTGGGAGATCAGAATCGCTCTCGGTTGGGGGAGTCGTAATCGGGTCTGCCGGAGGGAGCCACGCAACTTCGAATCCGCCCGTCGTCGTTGTTGGTTCGGTTGGCATCTTCATCGGTGTTTTGAGCGTGTCACCAGGTGAAGCACCGGTTAGCCAGTCCATGTACTGTCTTTCACCGTTCTTCCCTGCTTCACAGTTCTCTGCTCTCGATCCGCGTCCGGGACTTCGATGAATGAATCCCGTCATGAACCGGCCTTTGCGGAACCCGGGTGATTCCTCCCCGCATTCCGGGCAAATGAACGGCTTTTCAAGTTCGCCGTGTCTCTCGACTTGCTCTTCCGGCATTGTTGAAGAGAACACGTCCGGTGAACATCTCCCGCAGCGGTTTGCAACTTTCATAAACGGACCGTGCTGCACAGCTTGGTGCACCGGTATCAGGTACGTGTTTTTACCCACGGGGAACGATATGTCGTCAGGAAGTTGTTCGTCGGTTTGATCCGGGCCACGTACCACTCCGGGGATCCGCGTTTCTGATGTTCAAACGTTGTAGCTACAGTCCGTTTCGTTGAAGAATTGGACGTGTTCTTTCCGACCGTTGCTGACGTAGAATCGGGTGAACCACTTGTACCGGTCACCGATTTCACGGTAGAGTGCTTCACACTCTTCTTCGGAGAGTTCCACACTTCCAGGAGTTTCGCCTTCTAGTGACGCGATAGAAGCAACGGTATCGGAATGACGGTATGTGATTCTGCGGTTGACCGCGTTTGCGAGTGTTTCAGCGGTTTCGGAGGTGATAGTGTCATTCCATGTGTTCCGTTTGATTGAGTGGAGTACAGAACGTTTACTATCCTTGTTTCGCATGCATTCATCTCGGCTCTGTTTCCAAATAAACGCTCGGAGTTCCAGGTGCCAGACAAACGCATTCTACGTGATTCAGCGGATAACGCGACGATGTCCGTGTGTCTTTGGTCGCTGCATTCTATTCATCATGATGGGAGTGTCACAGGCCAGGGAAGTCGTGATTAGCGAATCCTTCTGCTATTGTGGATCGCCCGTGGTTGTTTGAATGCTGCGTGTCGGTGTTTGTTTTCTCATATTCATTCTCGGTTGTGAATTCCGTGAGTTCAGCCTGTCTACTATCGTTATCGGAGTTGTGGCCATCGGTTGAGTGCTGCATTACACCCGGATGTTTCGGTGAGACGTGTTTAAGTGGGGGTTCGTGGGAATTGCTGTGTGAACCGGTTGGCGTCTGAGTTCCCGAGTATTTACAGGAATGCTCTGCGAATCCACACCCGACAATGACATCGGACCTCTTACTCGATAAGTTCAATGACACCGCGTTAGACGGGTTCACTGACCCGGTTCAACGCGTGCTGCAGGAACTACCAGCATCGGTTCTCCCGAATAATGGCTGGATTCTGTGGGCCGCACCACAGAAGCGCACGCGATCGCGGTACTACAATTACCGTATCGGCCCGATTCACGGACGGAATGCACATGCTGACCCGTATGACCCGTCACCATTTTTCGCGTTAGAATACATGCCGTACGGTGAACGACCGTCCCGTCTCCGTAACGGGTGGGTTGAAGCAACGAATTTCATTTGCGTCGAACACACCGCTCGGTACAACCGTAGGCACGAAGAAACTCACGGTGACTATCTTCACGTCACCGGCGATTGCACCGAACCATGACGATGTCGTGCTCGTTGCGTTTGACCGGGCAGACGACCTGAAACCTGCGGTCTACCTTGACGGAGAAGTTGATGACACGGAATTCACGTTCAACTTCAATGGCGTGATCACCGGCACGCAAACGTACAGAGTAACAGTCGCGTTCAAGGGAGGGGGTGGTCGGGCTGACCTGTTTTTCAATCTCGCCGGGGGACAGGTGAGCGTTGAACGGCTCGTTGAACCGTGAGTTCAGACCCCGCGTGTCGCCGTAATGTGGTGAGGTTTCCGGGTCTTTACATTGATTCGACCGGAACAACAGTACAAGAGTAATCTTATGGGTGCGAACGGACCAAATGACGAGTCTTCATCGGACCGAGCGATGCGATCACCGGGTACTGGTGGTCGGCGAGTTGAACCGGAGATAATCGGGAGCGATTCCAGCGACAGTGAGAGCCCCGACTCGACAACGGATTTCGGAGCCGGGTCGAAAACCGTCCAGTTAGACGAGATTGACGGCGAGTGGACGGATTACTTCCCGTTCGATGAACCGTACGCTGACCAGGTGGACGGTATCGAAGCGTACATCGACGCGCTCACCGGCAACGACAACATGGTGATGGAAGGCGCGTGCGGAACCGGGAAAACGCTCGTCGGGCTCACCGCCGGCATCCATCATCTCAGGAATCACGACACGATCGCGGAGCAAACGGACGGTGACGTCGCTGAGTATTCGCGTGTGCTCGCGGTCACGCCGGTGAAACAGCAGCTCAAGCAGTTCATCGAGGAGATGGCCACCATCAACGAGGACCTCGATGACCACGCGCCGCTCAAGACGGTCGTGATGCGAGGGCAGGCCGACGTGCTACCGTACGCGCACGTTGACTACCACCCGTTCAAGGACTACAGCGTCACCGCGAAGATTGACGACCTGCGGCAGATGACCATCGAACTGATTCGCTTCGGGTCGGACGTCCCGTTGGACTGGCCGGAGGACATGGACCCGCCGGAGTGGTCGAATTACACGTACGACTGGTCTGAGCCGAGTGATGAGGCCTCGGACGCCCGTGACCTGTACAAGTTCGATCCGAACCGGGCGGCGTGTGTTGTGCAGCAACTCAATCAGCGCGTAGCGGCCGGTGAGGACCCGCTTGTCGTTGACGGGGTCGCTGCCCCGTACCCGGACGGCATCCCGCACACGAGCGACGTGGTGGACGAGAAGCGCCTGCAGCGCTCCGGGACCGTGCAGTTGCCGGCTGACCAGCAAGGAAAGTTCGATCCGTTCTACGCCGGGTTCTTCGCGCACGAACGCATGCCGTTCTGGTTCGGAGACGCCCCGAACAGCGTCATGGACTCCGATGCGTTGTTCCGAAACGGTGTTGAACACGGTATCTGCCCGCACCAGGCGATGGCGGACATGATGGAGCACGCTGACGTGCTCATCGGGAATTACTATCACCTGTTTGATCCGGACACGCGGCTGCTGACGGACATGAAGACGAAGGTGTTGGACGAGGAGACCATCTCGATTCTCGACGAGGCGCACAACATCGAGGAAACGGTTCGGTCGATCCTGTCGGACTCGCACGGCATCAACAGCTTCCGGCACGCCGTGAACGACCTGCGGACCGCGCTCGGGTACCTGAACGGTGATCCGGGCGAGCTCCCGCGGTCAGAAATGAACGATGTGAGTGCTGAAGACGTTGACTTCGCACAGCCAGAAGCCGAAGGTGTGTTCGAGAATCCTGCGTACAGCGGCATCACGCCCGATAACTTCCGGGATGCGATGGAATTCTTCAACTACCTCGAAGGCTGGCTGAAGGAGCGGAGCGAACAGCACCTGGAGGAACGGTTCGATAACGGATGGGAGTACGTCGTGAACAACCACCGGTCGTGGATCAGCACGGAAGACATTCCGCTGGAGGACCCTGAAGAGGCTGACCCGGACGAGTTGTACGACCACATCCAGGAGAAGTACGACGATGACATCTGGCAGACCGCGTACACCGTGTCGCGGGCTGCACAGCACATCATCGACGAGGTTGGCGTCACTGACCGCGTCGCGGAGTGTGAGAACGTTGGCGAGTTCTTCTACCGGTGGGCGACGACGTCACGGACGACGTTCTTCCGTGAGATCGTGATGGAGGCGTCGTACAAGGACTCCCCGCTCTCGGATACGCACCGGTGGACGTCAGAGTGGACGCCGAAGTTCCAACTGTACAACTGCATGCCAACGCAGAAGCTTCGGGAAGTGTTCAGTGAGCTCGGGTCTGCGCTGCTCATGTCCGCAACGCTGGAACCGATTGAGGAATTCAACCGGACGACTGGTATCGGTGAGTGCGTCAGCCCGGCGGACATCGAGGATAAGGAGGAACGCGCGATGGTGGTTCGGTCGGGTGAAGCGGATTCCGAGGATGATATCGGGTTCCGTGACGTCACGGTTCGCCGGTACCCGCTGCGGTTCCCGCGAAAGAACCGGGTGTCCATGACGGTTGACACGGAGAAATACACGTACAGTAATCGTGGCAGCCCGCCAACTGTCTCCGACAACATGGAACCGTCACAGGACTCGTACGAGCGGTTGCTCTCGAACATGACGGCAACGCGCCAGCAGTACACGAAGTTGCTGGTGGACATCGCATCTACCCGCGGGAACGTTCTCGTGTGCATGCCGTCGTATTCGGAGGCGGAATGGGCGAAGTCAATGATAGAAATCGCCGGCGTCGGTGACTCGAAGGATATCGTGTTGGACCAGTCCAGCTCGTCAGAAGAGACGGACGAGAACTTGGAATCGTTCTTCACGTCTAACGGCGCGGTGATCGTCACGTCGAGTCGCGGCACGATTACTGAAGGCGTGGACTACGACGGTGACAAGCTTCACACGTGCGTTGTCGTCGGTGTGTCGTTGTTGCCGCCGAAGGACCGGAACAAGGCCGTGGAGCACGCGTACGATGAGAACCTCGACGGGATTAGCGGGTTCGATGCGACGAACAAGATCCCGGCCGTCCGGAAAGCACGGCAGGCGATCGGGCGCGTGATTCGCGGGAACGACGAGATCGGCGCACGCATCTTCATCGATGAACGGTACGCGAAGACAGGGTGGGGTGGTGTGAAGGGGTACTTGAGCGAGCAGGAGCAAGAGGAATTCCGCACGGTTCGCCCGGAGAACGTTCGGCAGCGCCTGGACCAGTTCTGGCAATCCTCCAGATAACAGAAGTCCGGAGGTATTTGTACCGGAGAATTGTATCGGTGAACATGGCAGAAGAGCCGACAGCAAATCCAGAACCGTTACCGTGGGGAACTGAAGAAACACCGTTCCCGGTTGGAACCCGGTTCAACGGTCCAGATGATTTCAGCGCAAAGGTAACCCGGGTCGATGAAGGAACTCAACCCATTGTGTTCGTCGATGGAATGGGTCTCATGCCAAAAGAGATCCAAGGACGCATCGAAGAATCGGGATGGGAACCACACCCTCCGGCATAGCCGCGTTCGACAGGTTGCTTGGTGCGGTGTAGTCAGGTGAATTACGAACGTTCACGTAGGGCAGTCACGTTGTTCAGTACATGCAGAGTTGTACCAGTGGCCATCAAATGGAGTGTGATTCCAGTGAGTGATGCGCTTCAAGAAGCGTACGAGGAAACGGGATACGATGTTGTGGAGACAGGGGCCGGTGTCGAGGTCCCGACGTCCACAGCTGCGTACTTCGAGTACAGTGACGACGGGTGCGTAACTGACGTCTCGGATGCTCGGGCCGCGATTGAAGCCGGAGATTACGCGTTGATCGCACCAGCGACGGAGGAAGGCGAAGGGGACAAGTTCTACTTGTCGTCGAAGATCCTGGCATCCGGGACGAACGAGTTCTTGCACGTGAAGATGAACAGTGCAGGGGTTCGCGTGTTCCCGAAGGATGATGACTTCAGTTTCGAGACGTTGGAAGCTCTTGTTGAGCACCTCGAATCTGAGCTTGGAACTTCGCTCACGTTCGTTCCATCGGACGACGAAGACGACTGAATTCGTGGCGGGAGCAGACTTTCCAAAGTATTAGAACGCAGTGGCGTGTTTACGAATGTGTGATTGAGTGTACTGAACCAGCTCGTATCGGGTCGGATGGCGTGACGTTCCGGTTACGGCAACGTGACGAAGGAGAGGAGGGCGACGATTTACTGACTGTTGGGCTCGACCGGCGAGGGGCAACGCTCCGATCGTTAACGCTCACGGACGACCAGGCGTCGTTACTGGCGGCGCACACGGTGTCACCGGAACCGTCGTGGCGGGCACCTGTCCTCGATCAGGAGGCAGTGGAGTTCAGTGTCACGTTTGAATTCGATCTGCCCGAGGACAAGAAGCATGACCGGATGGCGGTTCACGACTACGGTGAAGGTGCGTTATTCCTCACGTTGCCGGATGGGGAAGAATTCCGTTTTGGTCTGGCTCCGGATCTCGCGCAGAAACTTCACCGGTTGACCGACGACCAGTGAGCAGCGTACACGATTGGTTCTGACGATAGTTCGACCGTTGCGGTGAAGGCGTAGTGTTACGAGTGGGAGGGTGTAGTTTTTGCATGAGAAGTTGTGTACTGACTTGTGACGGGGAAGTGTTTGCACGGCTAAGTTTAATGCATGGTCAGAGTATAGCGTCACAGTAAGTGCAAGCATGACCACGACAATCTCATTGCAAGACATCACGAAAGCACAGTTAGACGAAGTCCTCGCAGATGAAGGTCACACATCACAGGACTCTGCGGTGAAATCTTTGCTTCTGTACAGAGAACTGTACCTACAGTCCCAAGACGGGACGAGTGCACCGACGCACACGCCGTCACGAACCAGGAGCACGACGCAACCACCGAGTCAACACGCCAAGAACAATCACAGTGCGTACATCGGGAAGCTTGGGTCAGGGAAAACGTTCACATCGAAATACCACATCCACTACCAGCTCGAAGACGACTCCGACCACGACGTCATCGTTATTGACCCGATCGGCTCATACGGAGAATTCACCACTCGTCACGGCGGCACGAACATCACGCCTGAAACCGTGATCGGTGACCCGTTCACGTTCGAGACGGCAAAGTCAGTCGGCCCGAACGACATGGTGACGTGGGGGAAGAAGGCAGGTGTCCCGTTTGTCCTCCAAGTGTTGGCTGACCGCGGGTACGACGCTACGGCCGAGGACGAAGCATTACTGAAAGAGCGCGTTGAGGACGCTCACGAACGGGATGGAACGGTGACGCTGTCCGATGTAGCGAATGTGAACGGTCCGGAGCTCCCGGCAGCTCCCGGCCGTGATATTGACCAGGCGTTGGTCGATGCGATTGCCGACGATGATTGCCAGGCGCTGAATGTGGGGTTCTCACCGGGGTTTCCTGCTGACGATCTCGTTACCATCACGCCTGACCGCGTGGCCGCAACCGACATGTCTCCGTTAATGGGTGCAACGTTGGTAGCGTTCAGTGCAGCAGCACAGCGAGAGGCGACGGTGGACCTGTACATCGATAATTCGCATTATCTCATGGCCAGCGACAATCACCGGGAAATCATGAGTTTCTTGCTGCGGATGGGGCGTCACTACGGTGTGTACTTGAATTTCATCTCGCAGACCATCGAGGAGTTCCTCGTCGAGGATGAGGAAGCCACGATCGCACTGTTTGGCCTGATTGAAACCGTGTTCATGCATCGGATGGACGACATATCGGAGGAGACACGAACGAAGATTGGGTTGACGGGAGCGCAGGCAGCGTATATCGAAAACGCTCGTGTTGGGAACGTCAACGACCACTCTGAAATCCTGGTCAGCGCGGACGGGTCGTGGAGCCCTCGGCGCGTGGAGGTGTCGGAGGATCTGCAGAAACTCATCGATCCAGACGAGTCGTAGTAGCGTTCAGCCCCGTGTAGACGTGAAGATTACATTTCGCACACGGGGTGTGTCCGGTCTCGTCAGCCCAACAGTTTACTGCACAGTTACTCCTGGTTCCCACGTCACCGAGACAAGTGCCTGTGGGCAAGGTCTTACGTTCACTCCTGTATTTTACTCAGGTAGTAATGATTGACGAGTGCGACCCTGTAGGTATTCCTGCGGATGCCGTGACGTTCCGATACGAATCACCGGATGATGAACCGGATCTGTTGTTCATTGATTACGACACAGGTAGGAAACCACGCAGGACGTTGACGTTAACTGAGGAGCAGGCACGTGTTCTGCGGGAGCATACGGTTGAGGCGAAGCACGAGCGTCTGGCACCGATCGTTGACCGGGAGGACGTCGGGTTCGGTGTGGTGTTTTCATTCGATCCGCCGCCGGGGAGATGTCATGATCGCGCTGCAGTGTACGAGTACGGGAAAGGAGAGTTGCACGTCTCGGTGTGTGATGGTGAGTCGTTCCGTATGTGGGCGGGTCCGGCTCTCGCACAGGACCTGTACCGACTTACTCGGTGAACGGTTGCTTTCGAGACGGGGATGGAGGCCACGGTGTTCAGTTCTCTGCGGTTTGCATGAAAGGGGAGTAACGTAGGGAGACTTATTTATTAAATTCAGGGAAGAGGTCGGGTGTTGATACGCAGAAGTGAAAAAGTAAACTCGGTTGTAGCGCCGGTGAAATGCATACTGTTTTTACCCGCCATGACATACACTATCATGTGTTGGTCACAGGGCTTCACCAGGCTCGCCACAAGCGGCCCTGGTCCCCTCGCGCCTCAGACACGTTTGCTTCCGGTCTGGTAGTGGGTTCCCGCACAACTCACAGTAACGGCGTTGGTACCAACGCGCTTGTTCAGGTGTCTCAAATGTCCACCAGAAGACCGCAACAGCACCGCGAACTGCTTCACGAAACGACACCAGAGTCCACCCTCGTCGACACAGAGCCCGACGGGGTTGAGACCGTGATTATCCATGCAGACGGTTCCTATCACCAGGAGAATGACCGGTCCGGAACCGGGTTTACCCTCGAAAAAAACGGTCGGGATACCTTCCGTGAGGGCTGGCAGACCGCGCCGAATGCGGACACAAGCATGGAAACAGAGGCAGCTGCCGCGCTTGCCGGCGTCCGTGAAGCCTTGAAGTTCGGTCCGTCGTACATCATCCTGTACTCGGACTGCAAGCCGTTGGTGAGGATACTCGATAGCGAAAACGAGCCCGGTGACGACCGTGCCCCGGTGTACAAACGGACGCGAGAGATGCTCTCGACCGTTGAGTTCACCACCATCACGCACATTCCACGTGATCGGAACGAGCGAGCACACGATCTTGCCCACCGTGGACTGCGTGAAGCGAAAGACCAGGATAGCCCTGGCCAGCTTGACCGTAGAGTGCCGTAACGCCCGGTGCTTCCCGGGGAACTGACCGGGATCGGAGTACCGGTTCTTCGTGTGGAGTCACCGTTTTTCATTCGTGTGAGGTTGTCGCATTGGGTTTAACCGTGAGTCGTCACTAGTTGTACATAACGGTGTGACGTTCAATGCCCGAAGACCCCGATGACACCCCTGAATCCGCGGACAACGTAGACAGTTCACAGGCCAGCCTCTCGCCGTGGGAGTCACCGGACCGGGCAGGAACGGAGACGACACCAGAAGACAACGACACGGACGATACTGCCGGCGACGACGCAGAAGCGTCCGTCGACGTCAAGGACAACAACGACGACACCGGTGATTCAGCCGCATCGAACGGAGACTCGAACGAGTCCATGGGAACGAGCTCGCTGGATTCCGTGAACTGGAGTCGGCGTGAACTCGGTGAGTCGTATCCGGCTGACGCAGCGTACCACTGTAACGAGTGTAACGACTTCCACGCTGACAGCATCCGGGAGTTGAAAGATCACATCGAAACCGACGAAGACGATGTGGCGTGGGGTGAGTACCTCAAGGATGCCGGGTTACACCGGTGTGCCGGGTGCGCGGACCCGTTATCCTCGCTCGGTGATTTGTACTGTGACGACTGTACACGGAGCGGTAATGACCGTATCTCGTGTCGGAACTGCGGTGAGGTTCGCGTCAACGTTTCCGATCCGTTCTGTTCGGCCGGGTGTGCCGGGGAACGCATTGAAGCGACGAGCGGTGCGCCGGCTCCGTTGAACGAGCCGAATAACCCGTCTGACGAGTGGTTATCGCACCCGCATCGATTACCGACCGGGATCCCGTCCAGTGCACCGTTCATCGAGAATCACGAGATTGCATGCCGGGAATGCTACGAGTACGGCGCGGATTCGCTGCACAGTTTCGCCGTGCACGTCTCAGAACGGCACGACTTCGGATGGGACGGGTACATCAACGAGTACGCGTTACGACGGTGTCGGGTGTGCGGTGAGCCGTTGTATTCGTTGCTGCCGTTGTACTGTAGTGACGTGTGCCAGCGGTCTGACCCTGACCCTGCCCGGACGTGTAAGCGTGAGGAGTGCGAAGCAGCGGTTGAACGCCGGCAGAAGTACTGTACGTGGGAGTGCTACAAAATCGCGGATGCGTAGTTCAGCGGCGACTTCATGACCTAACTCAATGGTAGACTTACCTCTGCAATTCATGCAATTCCTGTGTGACATCCTCCCCGGCGTGAACGCCGGGGCTTCCCGTACCGCAGGTGGGATATTTGCTGGTCTACGACACGGCTTGTTCTCTCGTGTGAAACGTCCCGCTCTCGCGGTCGAACAAGTATGTCGA
>Ga0306888_100460_pt1 | contig 17086 bp, 18 predicted proteins | sample AntDeeMetagen186_FD_190452 | JGI IMG/M metagenome (GOLD analysis project Ga0306888, IMG submission 190452) | Saline lake microbial communities from Deep lake, Antarctica - Metagenome #186 (v2) (version 2) | ecosystem: Environmental > Aquatic > Non-marine Saline and Alkaline > Saline | place...
AGGTTGTCGTGGGGAGTCGTCACTGGTCTGTGTAGGAGTTGGCTGTGAATTCTCGCCAGGTTGTCTGAGAAGTGCGATTTGGTAGTCTTTGGTCGGATCAACATAGCCAACGTCGACTTCCTGTTTCGGAATCTCAACGACGTACGACTGGTCGTGTTCTTCAACCTCAGCAGCGAATAGACAGGTGAGTTGTTCGGAAATCTCCATTGAGAGTTCGTAGCGAGTACTGATCACACAAGTGAAATAAGACTATCGAGAGGTCTAGAGAATCAGTCAATATAGGGATAGAGCACAGAACTACTCCCAGCGTGTGATAGTGAGCAGGTGATGTGACTCAGGGCAGTGACTCACAGGCGACCCCATTTCCATCCCCGTCGAGGCCGTGTGGATCGCCTGATTCGTTCTCAAGTACGTATTGTGCCTGTTCTTGCGTTTCAAAGTCGCCACAGTTGTAATCGCCATCCGACGGTAGCGGTGGGATCTCAACGTCGCTGGTGGCGCTGTCTGTGTCCAACTCTGTATCGGAGTCCTGGAACTCCCACAGTCCGACGTTGCTAGCTTGGGCTTCTTGCTCGACTGCTGCAAATTTTTTGCGCAGCGAGAACTGACTGTCATACATCCGGGCGTAGCCCTCTGCCAGCAGTCGCTCGTTGAAATTCTCACCGTCGACATACAGATACACCAAGAGTCGACCAAAGTAGCCGCGTCTGTCTGAGTCAGGATCGAAGACCATCTGAACCTGCGTTCCTTCCAGTTCGTCCTCAGCGAAAATAGTCGCTTGCTCGCCCCACTCAAAGAGGTGATCGTGGCCAGCCGTTGTATCAGGGATGCCCGTAAATTCATCAGGCGAAACCCGCGAGAGCGTGGTCTCAGGCGTGTCGACGCCGAGTAGGCGGACTGTGTCTTCGGTCCCATTGGGATACTCAATTGCCATTGTATCGCCGTCGATCACGCGTGTGACAGTGACGGTGACCGACTCGCCGTCGACGGCATCGAGCGTCGTGGTAGTCTCGGTCGATTCGGTGTTGGGTTCCTCAGGTGTCGCAGGCTCGTCGACGAGATTGCCAGTACACCCTGTGAGAGCAACCAACAGGACGACGCCAATGAGGGCCACCAGCCGGATTCGTCGCATACGTGGGTATCGGAAGTCGGTGGGATCAATTAGTCGGTTGGGTCGACGATGAAAATAATCGTGTTGACTACGATTGCTCAGCCCTCCACAGACTATTTCAGGTCCAGTAGGTCGATGAGGCTCCGAGGACCCCATCATCTACAGGGAGCGGTAATGATGTGGCCTGCGAGATAAGGAGCAGTACTGGGTATACTATCTCATCACAGAGTCTCATGATCTCACTGTTCAGCGATTCTGAAATGACGCTAATGAAAGAGAATCAGGCTTGGCAAAATCTATTTTTTGCCATACGTATCGAGGGTAGCTTCGAGTTCCATCAAATACTCCATTCCTTCTTTGAGATCGTCCACCGTCTGTTCAGGATTCGAAAACTCAATTGGAACCTGTTTCGAGTAGACGTGGTAGTCGTTGATTTTCTCGTTCGGGAGATTATCACGTATTATCTCAAACCCACCCACATCTAGTATCTCTTTGTCAGTTGACGATAGATGAGCCAGTAGTCTATCTCGCTCATCGATATTGACACCCGAATAGCTCAATGTTAGTTCTATGTGTGGCTTGAGAGTCCGGTACTGATTGTGATCACTAGAGTGGTTATCATGTGCAGTCATTCGTTTCTCTGTGGCCTGGATTTCGAAGCGTAGTCCCTTCGGCCACGTACTCTTCGGCATACGAAGATATTTGGTACGAGATTGAATCTGGGAACGCTCGGTGTCCCATCCCTCTTCTCCGTTTGCCACATGCTCATAGTCTACCTGTAACCACTGCCAGAATGAGGATAGAATCCGCTGACGACTTGTTTCGACAGCAGCAGAATCAATATCAATATCATATTGATCGACTAGTTCGGGGTAGGCGAGCTGAATCTCAGTCGCTGGTGCAAGCCGCTCGGTCTCACTCAGCTGGGATCTTAGGTAATTCACCCATTCACGAAGGCGGATCGCATCGGTATCCCGATCGACACTGCCTGCATGAGTCCTGATGGAATCAAGAAGCTCAACCCATGACACCCTGTGTTGAACATACTCCGGATTGTGGTTGGCATCAGAGGCAAGGTAGATATATTCAAAATTATCAAACTGCCTGTCGCTGCGACTCTCAGTACCTGCAACTACATCTTCTAGATAGCTCACTTGTCGGTTACACTGTGATTCACCGAGCAGCTCACGGGTTTTTACCTCAATACAGATGATTGTCTCATCAGTCTCAATCACGATGTCAAGCTCGGTGTTTGATGGGTCCTGATCGAAGGTGCCCACCGTAGCAGTCTCCAGTCCCTCGGGAGACGAGACACCTGCCTCTGAGAGAAAACAAGAGAGAATTTTGGTATCAAGCCCATGGCTTCCATTAGGCTGGAGTAACCATGCGAGAAAACGTGAGTGGGAACGTTCATCATTACCAATCCCAAGAATATCAAAAGTACCTGTTCGTTCGGTGTTGAGTTCGTCGACAAGATCAATGAAGTGCTCGATGTCTTTTATTTCAGGACTCATACTCAACTGCAAATAGAAAAGTGATTGTAATAAATCAAAGGTGTATGTCTGACAGTATTTGACGTTGATAGATGCCCAAAGTGCTGCTATCTCTGTGAGTCTCACCGCAACAGCGGCTACAGTGTGGACTATATTGCTTAACCAACACTGAATGAGTTTGGCCATCATCTGTTGGTTAAGGTGATCCCGGAAAATGCGGCGCGAGGGTTCACTCACTACCCCATGCAAACAGCAGACCAGCCGAAGGGGTTGGAAAGAGCCTCTGTAGGGAATCGTCTTCGTTTCGCTGTCAGTCGATACACCGCTGGTGCTCGAAGCAATGGTACCAAAGGAGAGGTGGTGGGTCGACGGTGACAACGCCGTTAGCTGGTCTGCTCGACACGCCATGTGGTCGCACCCGTGTACGACCAGCGTTCAATCGACAGGTCGTCGACCGAGTCCTGGAGCTTGACGATCAGCGCGCCGATCTCCTTCGACGAGAGGCTGACATCATCGGCAATGAACTTGCTTTTGAAATACAGCTCACCATCTTCGACACGGGATCGGAGATAGTTAGCGAGTCGCTCGTCTTTTGGGTCGGAGTCGTTGGTTGCGGCGTCAGGCTGTGGTGAGGCGCTCATTGGTTGGAGTTGGTGTGGTTGTGTCCGACGAACAGTGCGATCAGATTCACTGCGAGCAGGCTGATGAAGATGAAGCCAGTCTGTGAGCCCAAGCCACCCGAGAGGAGTGGCAGATAAACCAGCGGCAACAGGATTGCCGCCCAAAAGCTCATTCCTCGAACGGTTGCTCTGAGCGCGAGCGTTCCCTGCTGTGCGACATCTGCAGCCCAGTTCGTCACTGCGCTCGTTTTCTGTTCGTGATTTGGCGTAATGTTCGTCATCAGGTGGTCACCGTCTGATTGCATCCATAATCCGGATACCAATATAATACGACGAGCATTCGGGCAGATTCAGACTCTTCAGACGTGAAATGAGTTCCCTCCCAACATTTTATGAAAGCTTTAGATCTCTTTAGATACTTTATAATCTTATTTCAATCGTTTTCTGTAACGTGTGCTGAATCGGATCAAAAATCGGGTTTTGCCAACAGAATCTCCGATATGAGCCCATTCCAGTATCCAAAGCCCCACTGACCATACTCGCGCGCACTCACTGCTCAGTGGAACAGGGGTCGACTGTCATCTGCACAAATCACCTTCATCAAGATCTCCAAGAAGTGAGATAACAGATCGTCATGCATCTCGGGTTGAGAAGACAGCCGTCCTCACGTGCCCAACCAGAATAACACGTAGTTATTCATTACACAGACTGCTGACCATCTGGGTTCTAGAAGAGAGCCGGTCAACACCGTGTGATGTATTCGGCTTACGAGATTTTATCGGTGAGATGTAGGTCAACTACATTAACCAACAGTTCTGCTATTGCCGTATTTCGTTGGTTAAGACAACGCCACTGTTGTGGTCATCAACGAACCATCTCAAGAGCGCAGACGCCAAAACTTGAAACAGCCCAGCCACCTTACTAGCAAACTACGGATTCCGAACGCAGCAATCGGCCATGGGAGGAGGGACTGCTTGGGAGCTATCAAAACCGATGGGGACCGATCTGTATCAGTATATAGCCCACTTACATAACTACAAATCCCCGCATTTATGACATTATATACGCGTGGTCACGGTCCCTACCGTGGCGACGAGGTACCCATGTCCAAGACAGACGAGTTTTTCGCGGAGGATGCACAAGAGTCGATCTACGAAGAGTACGTACTGGACGTTCAAATCGTCGAAACGACGAATGATAATGGTGAGCCCCGGTATCGGTTTGAGGCGGGAACCCACCGTGGGAAGGAGTTCGAAGACCCCGAGATAGCTACGCTGTACGCTGACATCTATTTCTGTACTAATGGCTTCGAAGAGGAGGGCACCGGTGACCGCGGTGTCCCGCCAGAGATCATCGGGGCCGGGCGGGCCGTCCTGGCGTCGTACTTCCTCACCCAGCCGAGTATCGACCAGCACTGGGCCGCCTCATTTTTCGGGGTGAAGCCCCACCGTATCCGGGAGTACACGAACTGGGTTCGAGAGAACGCCGAGCAGATTCGTGAGGGCGCCGCGGACCGCGGAATGGAGTAGTTGGCGGAACTTTAGAGAGCCTCAATTCGGGAAGGCGCCCTAAACGTACTCCCCTGCCAATACAGGAGACCTATCCTCACGACAGGCTCAACAGAAAGGGGGTCCGACAGCGATACCATACTGCTCGTCAGGACCGATCTGTGGACCAGCTATTGGTAGTAGTCGTCGCATCGAACTGTATGTCTGGTGGGGCTCGGACTCGCGAGTTTGCCGTTCTCGATTAACTAAGTCGACTATAGAGAGGTACGGGAAATATCAGTACTCCATAGCAGTATCCATCGAACAGTCCGGATATGCATTCAAACATATCAATATATAAATATATTATAAAATGGTTTTATCAAAGAAATATGCTATTCATCCGCATGGTAGACCTCCAACGACGAAACCTGATGTCTTCAGCAGTTGCCGCCGCACTGGGAGCCAGCGTGGTAGGAACCGGAATCGCGAGTGCAAGTGAAAGCGAGATTCCGGAATCGGACACTCCTGGTGCCCCGAGTGTCCAAGGCGAACTCAAGCGGTTTGCGAACACGGCGTTCGGTGCGGAAGTTACGGGCCCGTATGTCTTCGGCGACGGGACACTCCTCTTCAGCAACCAGCACCCCGAGGAGAACAACCAGGGTGAGTTCAAGAACCCCGGTGTTGGGTACTTCAGCGGGTTCCAGTTCGAACTCGACGGTGACAACGACGACTTCGGTGAGTTGGGCATCCCGAATACACAGGACAAGCAGACTCGGATCCGCAGCAGTGCCGGTACGTATCGGTACCTCGGTCAGGGGCGGGATGAGATCAACAGCGGTGCGGAACTCCTTGGCGTGACACAGACGCCCGACGGCACGAACATCACGCTCGATAACTTCGAGGGGACGCAGTACGGTTCGGCCGCGACGAACCCCGACTGCAACCAGGTCGTCGAAGCCAGCGAGGACTCCGACTACGACGGCTTTCTATACACCAATTGGGAGAACAGTCCCGGCAACGTCTCGCGCATCCCGCTCACGAAGACCGAGGATGGCGAGTGGGAGGCCGATCTAGACAACGCGATGAACCTCGCGAACACCGACTCGCTCCGGAGCCTCGGTGGCACACGCATCAACTGTTACGGCGATAAGACGCCGTGGGGCACGATGGTTTCCTCCGAAGAGAACTACGCCCACCCGCGCGTCAACTACACGAATAAAGTCAGTGACATCGTCGACGAAGGCGGCGAAGGTCTCACCGGGGCCTGCCAGTTCTGGAACCGTCCGAACCCGAACGAAGTTGGCTCGTCAGCGTGGTTCAACGAGTACAACGACGGTGTCTATACGCAGGGAGCCTTCGCGTTGACGGGCGTTGAGTTCCTTGCATACTACCTCGGTGCGGAACAGGTCGACCAGGATGCCGGCGGGAACACTCTGGAACCAATCAGCGACGTCTTCCCGAACCCCTATCGGTACGGCTACCACCTCGAGTTCCGCGAGCAGGGCGAGGACGAACCGCCAACGGTCATCAAGCACTACGTGCTGGGCCGGGCCTCGTGGGAGTCCCCCGATTTCCAGAACGACAACCGGACGGTCTACGGCTGCTCGGACGGCGACTCGAAGGGCATCTACAAGTTCGTTGCCGACGAGGACATGACGAGCGTCGACCCAATGGACATCTCCGGGACGCTGTACGCGCCGAAGATTACCAATGACACCGCGAACGTCGAGGAGTCCGGAACCCGTGTCTCGCCTGCCGACGTCAACCTCGAATTCGAGTGGATCCCGCTCGGCCACGCCTCGAACGCCGAGTGTGAGGAGTGGATCGCCGAGTACGACGACGTCACGCAAGCAGAGTACCTCGAAGCGCACGCGAAAAGTCAGGCCTGGAAGAAGATCGCCGATAACCCAGGGAAGGGGAATGGAAAGGAAAAAGCCCAGCAGAACGCACTTGAGACGGCGCTGCGACAGGCCGACAGCTACGTTATCGAGAATGGCAACCAGAACTACATCACTAACGAGGAGATCGTCGAGTGGGCCGAGCAGTGGGAGGAAAACGGTCCCAACGGTGTCGACGAGGAACTACGTAAGGTCCCGTTCCTCGAGACACGCGCGGCCGCGAAAGAAATTGGTGCCTCCATCGAGTTCAACAAGGCCGAGGGCGTCGACAGCAAGGACGACGCCGGTCCCGGTGACTACGTCTACTTCGGCATCTCCGAGTTCAACGACGACCTCGCCGACGAAACGGGCGACATCCAGATGGACCGTGTCGACGGTGGCGTCGTCTACCGTGCCGAGCTCGAAACTGACTACAACGTCTCGACGCTCGAACCGGTGATCGTCGGTCCAGACTTCAGCGACGGTCCGGATGACGCGAACGACGCCCTCCGGAATATCGACAACGTCTACGTGATGGACGACGGACGGGTCCTCTGCTGTGAGGATGGCTTCGACGAGTCGAACCGGTCCTACCCGAACGACTGTCTGTATGTCTACGATCCGAACCCGGATAACTGATCGCGGGCCGGAACGCTTCGGACCTCGGCATCGGATTCGTTCCCGTCAGTAAACTGATCGGCGTGGTCCGTTTTTATTTGCTGTGGCGTCGGTCGATCATCAGGCTTCATTGCGTATCTACTCACTGTCGTCGACGGTTTTGCAGATTCCGTTGGACGCCTACAGCGATAACAAACTGGTCGACATCGTTGAACGACGAGTTCCCTCGGCGCTTCTCAAGAGCGTCGCCGATGCTACGGCGCTGGGGGTTTTGAATCGGGTTCGACGGCACGGGTTACCAGTGGTGGTGAACGTGTTCCCGCACGTACTCATCGTACACATTTTCGACCGCTGTGTGGGCGTTGGATCCAAGCGAGTCGACATCGGAGGCCGTAACGTTCGCGCGAATGTGTTCGGGCGTCGTCGATCCTGGAATAACCGTCGAGACGGCCTCGTGATCGAGAATCCACCGGAGCGAGAACTGCGCCAACGAGAGATCCGCTGGAACATGCTCGCTCAGCGCGTCGACGGCATTGAGACCGACCTCGTAAGGGACGCCAGCGAACGTCTCGCCGACGTCGAAGGCCTCGCCCTCACGGTTGTAGTTACGGTGGTCGTTTTCAGGGAACTCGGTCTCCTGCGAGAGCGCTCCAGTTAGGAGTCCCGAGGCAAGCGGCACCCGGACGATCACACCGACCTCTCGGGCCGCAGCCTCCTCAAAGAACAACTCGGCGGGCCGCTGTCGAAACGGATTGAAGATAATCTGTACTGATTCAAGGCCGGGATACGTGATCGCTTTGAGCCCCTCTTCGACGCGTTCGACACTGACGCCGTAGCGTTCGATCCGCCCTTCATCACAGAGCGTGTCGAGTGCATCGAAGACCGAGGGGCGATAATAGACGTCGGTCGGTGGGCAGTGGAGCTGCAGGAGATCAAGCGCGTCGACGCCCAGGTTCTCCCGCGAGCGGTCGACGAATCGCCGGAGGTTTTCTTCGGTGTATCCCTCGGTTGTATGTGGATCGAGGCGTCGGCCCGCCTTCGTCGCGACTGTGACATCAGAGCTGTCGATGTCGTCTCGCAGTACGTCGCCGAGAATGCGCTCGGACCGTCCGTCACCATAGACATCCGCAGTATCAAAGAAGTCGACACCGCTTTCGCGAGCGGTTTCGACCGCCTGCTGTGCCTCGGCTGATGAAACATCGCCCCAGTCACCGCCGATCTGCCACGAACCATACCCTATTTCGCTTACCGAGTCAATCGTCCCAAGCGTTCTGTGGTTCACGTATATTCCTCGTACTCCGTATCTAATAGTGGTGGCCCTCGTTATCGAATATTCGTCGCTCGATAAGAAAACAAGGCCGAGTCACGGCAACAAGCAGCCATGGAGAGATTCGACCAGCTCTCTAAACGGTTTTCGGACTCTTAGGAGGTCGAAAAACAACGAGTCTTCGGACAGTATTGGATTTGCCCCTGTGTTTCGAGGATGTCCTGGAGAACGATGGCATCGTGAGGATCAATCCCTTCTGCGACCAAACGAAAATTCAAGTCGACATCTTTGATGGGCTCGTGTTCCTCGATTACTCGTCGGACCACGGTGGATTCGTAGGTGGACATGGTCAGCCCTGAAAGCAATATCTGATTTAAAATTCGGGATTGAATCAATCAATAGCAGCTGGGGGAAGCCAAATCCAATTCTGGAAATATCGTCTTTCCGGAAAGACTCCCTAACAAACAACGATAGAGCGTGTGAATCCTTCTCGAAGACGTCGAGTAGAGTGCTTGGCTACATACTAACCGGATTGTTTCCGGAAACGACCCAATCACCCTTATACGACTGACGTAGAATCTATCCTGTAACAAAATGATTCGTGATGCTCGCGTCCTCCGTGCTGGGTTCATCCCCCAAGAAGTCGAGCACGTGATCCGGAGGTCAATCATCTCTCCAGCGTCCTCAAACCGATCACCAGCGGAGAGCCAGCCGATACCGCTGTTGTGACTGGGCCGAGCGGGGCCGGGAAGACCTGCGTGTCCAAGTTCGTCACCGAACGGCTCCGCGAAGAGGCCCTTGACGTCGAGGCGACCTACGTCAACTGCTGGCGGAACCATACCCGGTTCCGAACGCTCTACCAGATCCTGGACGATATCGGGAAGACAATCGACATCCACCGGCAGTCGACACCCCACGACGAACTCATCGACCGACTCCAGCAGTATAACGACTCACGAACGGTGGTGATCCTGGATGAGGCCGACCAACTCGAAGATCCGAGTGTCATCTACGACCTTCATAGCCTCCCACAGTTCGCGGTGATCTGTATCGCCAACAAAGAAGAGGAGCTGTTCAGCCAAGTCGACGACCGGCTGGTGAGTCGACTGCGATCCAGCGAGCACGTCCAGATGGACAAATACCGCGACGAGCAGCTCTACGATATTCTGCGAGCCCGAGTGCGGTGGGGACTCGAACAGGACGCTGTCACCGAGGATCAATTATACTGTATCGCTGATGCGGCCGCTGGTGATGCCCGACTCGCCATTGGCATTCTTCGAACTGCAGCGGGTAAAGCCGACCGTGAAAACAGCGAGCGAATCACCGACGAAATGCTTCAAGAAGCCGCAGCAGACGCCCGAGCCCAAATCAGACAGAAGAGCCTCGATTCACTCACCCCTCATCAGCGGGTCGTCTACGAAATCATCCGTGAACAGGGAGCCCTGGGGCCAGCAGAGATCCACGATCGATACACAGAGCGGGTCGACGAGCCCCGAACGAAACGGACCATTAGAACCTATCTCTCGAAGATGACTCAGTACAACCTCTTGAAGGCAGAAGGAACCAGTCGAGATCGAAAATACACGCTCATCACGAACGGCACCTCGCCGTCGACTGACTAATTACGGCCACGGATTGTTCAGAAGAGACAACCACAATCGACTATAGATGCGCCTGAGTGGTGCGTCAACCGTGGACTTATGCGTTTCAGACCAGTATAAAATATATAATTTGTTTTATATTCCTCAATGTCCGTGCAACATACAGAGGTTGAATGCAGCAAAAGTGCGGTCAAAAAACCGAACGACTTAGATCGTTGCTCTTCGGTAGACCAGCGCTCATCGCTGATTTTCTCGTACAATCACGACGGAACATGGTGCCCGGCGTGCAACGGACTCGGCGACGCTCCCAAGCAATACCCTGACTGCTCCCGACCAACCCGTACTCCCCATAACGATGTAATCGATATCGTTCTCTTCGGCATATCTTACAATCGTTTTCGCGGCGTGGCCTTCCTTCATTGCCGTTTCGATCTTCCGATTGTGTTTGCCCGCGATTTCGTCGGCCCGGGTGAGTATTTCTCTCCCTTTCTCGACGGCGAGTTCGTACGCCGATTTGTTTGGGTCCTGTGGGAACTCCGTGACCTGAACGACGTGAAATGCGTGTATCTTCGCTTCCGGGAAGAGATCAAACGCTTCCCTGAGGGCAGCTTCAGATTCCGAAGATCTATCCAACGGAACTAAGATCCGTTTCATGACTCCTGCATACGTAGCCGGCAGGCTTAATGGCACTTCTATGATATATCTTCTGAAGCGTGGCAAAGTCAGGAATATTAGTTTGTTGGTCAGGGGCAAGACCAACTGCTGAACTTACGCTTGAACTCTTGCACTCGGATCTTGACGTGGAGGTCATAAACAACGGTTCACGGCGTTAGATCATTACCCTCTATTGACCGATCACAGCAATTTCGAAATGACCGAACCGTAGAGCAAGATACGCGCTGTGCATCTTGCACAGTACTTGTGTCAGAATTGTTATTATCGGCTTGTTCATTAAGCCGATGAGCTCACAAGTCAAGACTTGAAGCACTACTGAGTCATTGCTCAGTGACGGTTCCATCGCGGACATCGAGATCGTCCTGTAGTGCTTCGAGCAGCGTCTGTCCTTCCTCGTGAAGTTCTTCGGCTTCTTTGAGTGAGACGTCGCCGTTTTCGAGCGTCTCGACGATAGTTTCGATACGATCCACCTTGTCGCTGATTGGAGTGTTCTGTGTCATGGTCAAATCAGGTACAGCGCAGCGAGTATGAGGACGAGCAATACGAGCCCTACAATCACGAGACGGTATCGCCATTGTGTCGCTTCGATTCGAGCTTGGGCCTCTGTTTCCGCTTCATCGCGTACTTCCTCAACAGTCTCTTCGAGTTCTTCTTCGTGTTCTTTCTCTTGTCGAAGCGTCTGATATGCGGTTTTGAGTCGACTCTCAAGACTGAGCAGTTCGGCCTCGATATGCCGCTCAGCTGCGTGATCAAGCGAGGCACCTAATTCCTGTAGACGTACCGTGATAGTCGACTTATACGCAGTATGCAGTGAAGTACCGTAGGCCGTGAGTTGGTTCACGACTGTTGTCTGGTATGCCGTATTGAGCGTCGTCGACAATTGCTCGAACTCGCGTTCGAGAGCAGCACGTTCAGGGACGATCTCGCCAGCGTGGGTCGGCGTCATGAATCGATGATCGGCGACCTCGTCGGCGAGTGTTCGGTCATCCTCGTGACCGATACCGACTGCCGTTGGGGTATCAGTGTTCGCGATCACACGACAAATCGGTGTTTCGTTGAAGACTCGGAGCGTCTTATCGGCTCCCCCGCCACGTGTCACGATGATCACGTCGACCGTCGCATCCTCGTCGAGAGTGGCCACACCACTCATCAACTCTTGGAGGGCATCTGGGCCCTGGACGCTCGCGTGCTGAACTTTGATGTCGACATCAGGGTAGCGACTGTGAAGGGCAGTGACCATATCCACCCGTGCATCGCTGTCTGCTGATGTGACAAGCCCAATCGTTCCTGGAAGCTCCGGAAGGGACTGCTTTCGCTCGTCGGCAAGCAGGCCATCCTCGGCGAGGAGTTGTTTATTCTCAGCATAGATTTGGCTGTAATCGCTTTCGCCCATGTCGACGACACCGGTCACGAGGATCGAACAGGAGCCCTGTGGCTCGTAGAAGGACAACTCGCCTCAAATGGCAACCTGCATCTCTGCTTCGGGCTCGACAGTTGTCTGACTTCGCCGGAAGCCGAACAGAACGCAGTGGATCGAGGCATCCTCGAACACGAGATTGAAGTGGACGTGGCTGTTTGAGTCATTGCATCCAGAAACGTCGCCGACACGCAAGCAGCTCTGGTCGACGACTAGTACGAATTCAAAAACGACCAATGAATACGATCCGCGTCAGTCGTCGACCGTGACATCCTCCCGTGAGTGATGCAGTCGGAGCAACGAGGGCGACGGGGACGACGAGTCGTTTCTCGGCGCACTGTCGATCATCGGCGCAATCAGCTTCTGCTGTATCGGCCTCGGGACAGTCGTGGGAACCGCAGCCCTCACTGGTGGGTTCACTGGGACGACCGTCGCAATCGGAGCCGCAAGCCCCCGCGGATCGCTTATTAGTGCGCTGGTGACCGCGCTGATTATCGTTGCGGTCGTGCTCGTTGCCCGCTGGTACTACAACTAGAGTCGGACTCCGAGGCAGCTGTGGATGCGTATACGAGACACTGCAGCCCAAATCGTAGGCCAGAGGAGGATTTAAGGCGCGTTTACCGGAGTATTCGACTCGTTGTCAGTGAAGAGAGTGGCAGTCAACGGAGTGGTATGTTTCGGCTACCGTGTCGAGTGCATCCCACAAAACGCAGATGGTCCGGTCGCGGTACTGGCGTCGACCTGATGAATGCAAACCCTCAGCTGTCACACATTTCTATCTTTTTCCAATTCACCATCACCGGTGTGTTCTTGGGCCTCCATATCGCTCGATTTCGATGTCCGGTAGGTCTCCATCGGTGTAACCTTGGTGAGGTTGCCGAAGTCAGTCCACGTCTCTCCGGTCCGATCGTAGCCTTCCCCACGGACGGGAGTCCACGTATCGCCTTCAACGTGTGCGCGAATCCGGTAGCGGTGGTACTGTTGTGGCTGTTCCGATGCCAGTTCGAGACGGAGGGTCTCTCCAGGAGTGTACACCGATTGGTTGACTCGTGTTTCGATTACAGTCCCATCGTCAAACGAGAGCCTGACACGTTGCTTTTGTCCGAGGTTGCCGAGCGTCTCAATGAAATCCATGGGCTATATATTAGCCTCGGCGACGCATTAAGCATTAGTGCAAAATAGTGGATAAATAGTATACAAACCACGTCTTCTACTCGTGTCGAACCGCATATCATCAACCGTGACTCGTCCGTCTCTGTCTAGTCTAAAACAGGGCTGTATCGCGTCGGGAATTGTAATACGGGTCGGAACTGTTTATTTCGTAATCGGTGATACAACCTCGAAAACAGCTGAACGTATGTGTGATTTGGTACAGTAAGCAGTTCGATCTCTATCTTAATTAGCCTAATCAATGGATAAAAATAATACATAAGTGAACAGCGGACAACGGGAAACAGTAGCCACGAGTGGCTACACAGTGAAACGGAGGTGTTCCCCCCACTATGCAAATATATACCCCCTCCCCCCGATTTGATCTGGTCGACATCGAGGTGACTTGGTACGGCGAGCCACAACACGAGAGAGACTGCCACATGGCTGACTGCCTCTACGGTCCACCACAACACGACCCGCCCGTCGAAGATCCGGACTGGCTGATCGCTATCGCTACCTCGGCGTTTCGATCCGGCTACGAAACCCTACAGCCGGCTTTTGGACCGCAAACGGAGTCCAAACCGGGCGTTACCACTGAAACCAAATTCAAACGAGTCTCCACGAAAGCTAGACTGTACTGAAAACCGAATTCCGATCGAGGATAGCTAGCCCTACGGTCATCAACCATCCTCTTCTTTCCAATCACCTGATTTCTCACCGTAGATTTCCCCTTTCGCCTCTCGCTGCCGGGGCCATTTTGCGACGACGAGCAAGCAGAGATAGAACATCCCGAGCAGCACTGCGACGATCTCACCCTGTATGCCGGGGATTGCTGCGGCCTCGGTCCACTGGGCCTCCGGGGTAAACAGCGTCACTTTTGCCATCCAGGACACACCAAGCACGGAAAACAAGAGGCCATAGATGCGCCGTATACGTCGGGACAACGCTTCTACGGTGTCGACTGTCAACTACCCCACCCTAATTCGCTCACCCTGACGGGTTCGCTCGTGGAGGGTGGGGCTTGTCCATGGACTCGGCGTCAAACCCTTCCGGGTGGGCGGTGAACCCGCCACTCGGCGTCACAGTCCCAGACTTCAGGGCAAGCTGACTGTTGCCCGTCCGCCGAGACGACTGTTGGCCTCGACGGACATACCGCATCCCGATATTCTTCGCCGCATTATAGTCCGCGTTCGCCCCCGACTCGCACTTCACACACAGGAAGTCGTTTCGAGTCGGACGATTCTCGTCTGCGGTGAACCCACACTCGGCGCACCGTTTCGACGTGTATGCCGAACCGACTTGTTTTACCGAGACGCCGACTGCTTCGGCTTTGTACGCCACTTGCTCGTACAGCGTTCGGAACGCCCACTTGTGACCCCACGACGCGTTCGTGCGGTCACGGATATTCGTCAGGTCCTCGAACGCTATCACGTCGCACTCGTACCGGAGTGCTTCGTCCATGATGGCGTTCGACGCTCGGTGGAGTACGTCACGAACGTATCGTAGTTCGCGTCCACTCGACTGTTCAAGCGTTCTGTGGGCGCTTCGAGTGCCGGTTTGTTGGAGTCCAGCACGTACCTTCTCGAACTCACGGAGGTCGTGAGTCAACTCTCGCCCGCTAAAGAAGGAGGCGGTGCTTGTGACGGCAAGGTTTTCGATACCGAGGTCAACCCCGAGAACCGTTCCGTCCCCGGCAGTATTCCGTTCGGTGTCGTTCTTGGGTCGGCGGAAGCCGATATGTAAGAAGTAGTCACCGTCACGGGCGGTGAGTGTACTTTCCGTGACGCTCCATTCATCGGCGTCGAGGTACTGCCGTTGGTAACCATCGTCGGCGTCGGGCAGAGCAAGGTCACACCGGACACGACTCTCCGTTGTGGAGAGAGATGCGGTATCGTCGTCAAACAGCGTCATGGTCCGAGTGTCGTACTTCACCGTGGGTGTGGTGAAGGTGGGCTTACTGACTTTCTTGCTTTTGGACCGGTTTTCGAGACAACCGGTGATAGCTTGTGCAGCTTGGTGGGTGGCGAGAACCGCGTGCTGACTCCCGAGGCCGGTGTGTTCGCGCACGTCGTCGTAGGCGAGAGGCTGGACGTCGCTTTTTGTGTTGCACTTTCCCCACGCCATGTCGGTGGCGAGTTGGCAACCACGCTTCCACTCGGAGATTGTCTCTTCGAGGAGGTAGCGTTGCTCGTCGGTGACTTCGAGACGAGTGATCGCCGTCCGACGCACGTAGTCGTCTGCCACATATTCAATGTAGATAGGCGGCTACTTATAGGCAGGTGTTTGTAACCAATATGAACGCGCTCCTCCCCTCCCTACTCGCTCCCTTCGGTCGCTCCTTGAGGAAGGGGACTCCGCACTACCGCACCAGTTGAAGACGTGCCGCGTTGTCAGTCATTATGTTGAAGAAATAATGATTAACACCCTAAGGGTGTGAATATTTGTGTGCCTATGTAGGCAGAGTGGAGCACCTACATTACCGTACACGCTTCGTACACACTTTGTAACAACATATAAGACGCAGCTACAAGTTGTAGTTGTAATGACTCCGGACACCAATTGTAAGGTAGATGGTGTGATCGAGAGGTACGATCTCAAAGCGGCTGATCCCATCTACGACTCTATCAACGAGGGCCTCATTGCTCGCTGGACAGGTGTTGGTAAGCGAAGCGCGATGGGGTATCGATCACTCACTGAATGGTTCAATAAACGACTGCTGAAATCCGTTTACGACGATCACGGCCGCGAAACACTCGGTGCAAGACTCGATAGCGACTACGAGATCCTCAAAAACGGCGACGACCTCGTCGGCGAAGAGGTAGTCGAGAGCTTGCGTGCCGATGGGATTGACAGTGATCAGCTCAAGCGAGATCTGGTATCCTGGGGAACGATGCGGACTCATCTAAAAGAGTGTCTAGACGGCCACAAGGAATCGCAGACGGCGAACACTAACTGGGAGAAACAAAGCATTCAGAAAGCAATCGAAGTCACAGAGGAGAAGACGGAGTCGGCGCTTTCGACACTCGCAAACAAAGGAACGCTTGCTGGTGGGGATACTGCCAGGATCGACGTTCAAATTCAACTCAGTTGTCAGTCGTGTCCGACACGAGTTCCCTTCGACGTCGCGCTGGAACGAGGGTACGTCTGTGAAGAGCACAACACACAACAGGTCTCTCAGAACTAACCATGGTTTGGACAATCGATATCGAACGGATCGCCGGAATCCTCAACGGAAGTGCAACTATCAAACCAGGTCTGAACGCTGTTCAGGCCGCAAACTGGCAAGGGAAATCGAGTTTCGTCGAGGCAATCAAGACGGCACTCGGAACATCAACCGAACTGACAGAAGGTGCTGAATCGGGTCGCGTCGACCTGCAGACACCAACCAAAGACGTCACAGTACAACTCATCCGCAACGGGTCGACTGTCAGCCGTGAGGGAACACCGTATCTCGACGACGAATACGATGTCGTTCGGGCTGAGTTGTTCGCCTGTTTGGACGAACACAACGAGATTAGGGGAGCTGTTCGACGGGGCGAAAACCTCGAAGACGTACTCCTGCGGCCACTAGACTTCCAGAACATCGACGAACAGATCGCCGAGCTGAAACGCGAACGCGAGCGTGTCGAATCTGAGCTCTCACAGGCGAATGAAGCTAGCAAACGACTGACGAGCGTCCAGGCGAAAGTCACGAGGCTCAATCAAGAAATCGAGGAGTTACGAGAGCAGCGCGAGGCTATCGAGCTACAGGACGACGAGAGCGAG
>Ga0306888_100463_pt1 | contig 17060 bp, 7 predicted proteins | sample AntDeeMetagen186_FD_190452 | JGI IMG/M metagenome (GOLD analysis project Ga0306888, IMG submission 190452) | Saline lake microbial communities from Deep lake, Antarctica - Metagenome #186 (v2) (version 2) | ecosystem: Environmental > Aquatic > Non-marine Saline and Alkaline > Saline | place...
TAGATGTCTTCAGCAGTGATTTCAGCGTTATTGGCTAACGAGAGCGAAACTTCCTCGTCAAGGCGGTTGACGAGAAAGTTAAGAAGCTGGTCCTCGTGGATCTCACCGTCTGCTTGTTTGGTTTTATTCACACCTTCAGCAAGCAGACGTTCTAACTAAGCGGCTTTGTGAAGTACTGAGCATGGACGATAGAATCGTCCGCTGGAACCCGTAACGATGGGAGAGAATCGCGCTCGATCCCTCGATGAACAAGAGTATCAAAAACTGCCTGTTCGGTAGGACTCGTGGCAGAGGCGAGAACTATCCCTGATGGCATATGTCACTCGGTGTACGCCATACACATAATTTGATAGGATAATCTGATATGAATCCGTGCATAGCAGTTGATTAGGACTGTCTCCGAATTCAGGATTTGGGATATTGAAAAAGACTTTTGAGTGCTTCAGTACGTTGATTTCGACCTCAATGGGTTTTACCCCAAGGTGACAATTGTTAAGTGGTTGTATAGAAATTTGAGAATATTCATGCATTGTAAGCTCGGGCACGAAGATTTTTATCTTATATATGAGTATTGATACATCACAACTTCTCCCAGGGACAGTTATTCGCAACCGAAACCGCCTCTGGCGTGTTGATGCCATTGACGGCGATGAAATCACTGCGACTGCGCTTGATGGGCCAACCACGACACATCGCTTCTATGCACCAATCGAATCGATCACCGAAGGGAGTCTCCCCACACCGGATACTAGCAAAATGGGGAACCCGCAGTTCCAGGATCTTCTAATCAGGTCGAACCGGCTGTCGATGCTTCACGGGACGGCACCGCTGATGAGCTTACAGCGGTCGCGGGTGATTCCAACCGAATATCAGCTAACACCTGTCGTAATGGGCCTGGATATGCCGGCCGTACGGCTCCTCCTCGCAGACGACGTTGGACTCGGAAAAACCATCGAGGCGGGCTTGATCACGAGTGAACTTCTTGCTCGTGATCGAGCGGATCAGATCCTGGTCATTACACCTGCTAATCTCCGTGATCAATGGCGACAGGCATTCGAGCACTTCTTTCATATTGACACCCAGATAACGAGCCGGCGTAACCGACGGACAATGGAGAAAGATGTGCCGCCTGGAACGAGCATCTGGGAGTACTACTCTAAGCATATCGTCTCAATCGATTACGCTAAACAGTCCCACATCCGTGGACAGATTTTGAGCCAAGATTGGGATCTCGTCATCATCGACGAAGCACATCAGGCAGCCCGGCCCCACACATCATCTCCCGGCCAGTCGCCGTCCAAACAGCGTTGGGAGTTTGCACAAGATATCACAGATACAGCGACCCACGCTCTGTTGCTGACAGCGACGCCACACAACGGTTACACAGATAGTTATGCGAGTCTCCTAAGGATGGTGAACGCCGATATCGTCAGCGGCGATGAACACAACCCATCGATTCACCGTGATATCGCTAAACGCCACGTCGTCCAACGGCGTCGCGAAGATGTCGAGCAGTGGTTCGGTGACGAGGATGACAATCCCTTCCCAGACCGCGATCAGCAGACCGTTGAGGTCTCACCTACGGAATATGAAAAAGATGCTTACGATGCGGTTCGGGCTTATGGTGATACACTCGTCGAAGCTGCGAAAAAATCCAACAACCGGACACTCGCCCAATGGACTGTTGTCCACTTCTTGAAACGTGCCCTCTCCAGCCCAGAGGCCCTTCGACAGTCACTAAAGAACCGACAGGACAAGATCCAAAGTCGACTTGAAGAGCTAAAATCGGATGAAGACGATCTTGATGAAAACGCGGGGATTTCAGAGGGACTGGCGCAGGCAAATGCGCTTGATAACGATCCCGGCGAAGATTACTCAGAAGCCGAACTTGGAGATCGAGTCGAACGTGTCGTCTCTGGAGATCGGGCGGCCATCGAGATGGAACTCGAAACGCTAGAGGAGACTCTTGAGGCTGCAAATAAGGTGACACAGTCTCGGGACAGCAAACTCAAGCAGTTGTTGACTCAGACACTCCCTGCCAGATTCACTAGCGGTGGAACGATCATCTTCACCAAGTACGTAGATACACTCGAATATCTTGAAGAACAGATCGGGGAGATGCTCGAATCGGAGTACCCAGATGTCGAGCTGTATACTCTCTACGGTGAACTCAATGAGGCTGAACGCCACGAACGCTTTCAGGAGTTTGCCGATGCAGATCGCGGCGTGTTGGTCGCCACGGACGTCATCAGCGAGGGGATGAACCTCCAGTACGCCGCCAATCAAGTGATCCACTACGAGCTCCCATGGAACCCCAATCGGCTTGAACAGCGGAACGGTCGTGTCGACCGGTACGGCCAACACGAGGATACGGTGTATATCCGGACGATGGTTGTCGACGATCCGATGGATCGGACCGTTCTCACAAAGCTCATCAAAAAGGCCGAAGAGATCCGCTCGGAGTACGGCTTTTCGCCACCATATCTCGGCGATGATGGTGGGATTTTGCAGTTACTGGATCCCGACGAACTGGATACGATCATGCCACAGCGACGGTTGGGTGATTACGGGTCCGACGAGACGGATCAAAGTGAGGATGGGGCCTTCGATGACGATGTCTTAGAGCGAATCAAAGATGAATCCTTCTACAACCACAGTGAAGTCGACCTGTCGGAAGTCAAGCAGCGAATGGAAGAAACACAGGAGCTCCTGGGCGGACCTGATGCCGTCGAGGAATTCGTCAAGAGTGGTCTCGATCTGTTCGGCTGTTCGATCGAGATGAAATCGGATGCCACATACTCGATTAAAATCACGAGCGAGGACCTCCGTGGCCCTGACATCAAAGATGAGTACGCACGCGTTTCGTTCGATCCCGAACGAACCGCCGAAGAGGGTGATCTGGATATGCTGGATATCGCCCACCCGCTTGTTCAACAGCTCATCGACGCAGTCAAAGAAGTCGCGTTGACCAGCGAGGATCGATATGGACGGACCGCCATGCGTGGGACGACGGCCGTCGACGAGCCAGTGGCGCTCTATACGGTGAAAGTGCGGTACTTTGCCCATACTGGAGAGGACCCAACCATTATGGAAGAACTCCTGCAGCTTGCGCTGCCGTTGTATGGGGATGAGCCCCTTTCGGAAAGCGAGCTTGCGGAGCTGCTCGAAGCCGAGTCGACAGCTGCGAACCGAACGAAACAGGAGTGGCAACGAGATATTGAACACGCGATTGAGCACGACGAACGTGAGATGGCTGTCAAACGTCGGGCTGACGAGAGACGAGCGGAAATCGAAGCAGATCGCAGCCAGATGCGGGCGAAACTGAAAGATGCCGGGTATGGTGAGTCCATGGCTGGCATTGATAATCTCTCAGTGGCGAGTACTGACCTGTTGACTATCGGCCTCTACTACCCAGCACAATGAGTTCCCAATCATCCATGACACGTTCGACCCCCGGACACCGAGAAACATCGTTCATCGAATCAAGCGGCGGGCTGCTCACAGAGCAGCTCATCTACAAGCTACGCGATGAATCGTGTAGTGAAGATGCAGTCAAACCATCGACGTTTGCACACCCCGGCGAGGAAACACCGACTACTGATACAGCACTCGAATCTCGTATTGGTGAAATATGGGCGGATCTCGAGGAGCGCTGGGACGAGGTCACCCGAGGATACGAACTCTATGCGATGGATGTCTCGGAGGCACGCACCCAGTGGATGCTCAAGCTCTTCGAAGCACTTGGCTTCGACCCAGCGTACCAGCAGTCGAATTTAGTAGCCGGCGGAATTGAAGCGAATCTCTCACATCGCGGTTGGGAACCCCGTGAGTCAGTTACTGCAGCTGTAGAGGGGCCGAATCCTACGCCACCTGTGCTGCACACCGTTCGCCCGGATGAAGACCATCCACTCGATGATGGGAATCACAGCGGTGCAGCGGGACGGCAGCAGAGCCCCCACGACGAACTACAGCGATATCTCAATTCGAACGAGGATATTCAGTGGAGTATTGTCACTGATGGGTTGAAACTACGACTGGTTCGTGACTATTACCATACGTATACCCGGGGATATGTTGAGTTCGACCTCGAGAACATCTTTACAGAGCGGAACTACGATGATTTCCGTGCCCTCTATCGACTTTGTCACGCTTCACGGTTCACGCTCGCTGAAGACGATGATGTGGCTGACTCCCCAATTGAGCAGCTCTACCAAGTTGCGCTATCGACGGGTGTGAAAATAGGGCAAGATCTTCAGGAGAATGTCGTCAAAGCGCTTGAAACACTCGGGAATGGATTTCTTAATTCTGAGATTCAAACCGCTTTGGAGCAGGGTGGACAAGACGCAGCTGAGGACTATTATCAGGATCTGCTCTACGTAGTCTATCGGTTGCTATTTTTGATGTTTGCCGAGCAGCGCGGTATGATGTCCCAACGTGATAGCCTCTATACCGATGAATACAGCATCACAAAGCTCCGTGAACGGGCCGAGCAGCGTGAGAAGGGGGACCGAAATTCCGACCTCTGGGAAGGACTGAAATCTACTTTTCAGTTAGTTGGGGAGGGTGACAATCGGATCGGAGTCTCAGGTTACAATGGGGACTTGTTTGACAACAGTAATTTAGAATATATATTGGATTCCGAGTGCTCAAATGCGAAACTTCTGAGTGCTGTAGATGACTTAACTTACATCGAACAGGAAGGCTACCGGCAGCGGATCTCATACGCTGACTTGGGTGTCGAAGAAATCGGTGCTGTGTATGAGAGTCTTCTTGAGTTCATGCCACAGATCGCTGAAACGACTATCGAACTCGAAGACAGGACGATTTCTCCAGATTCGTTCTATCTTGATGACCGTGGAATGGAGCGAAAAGATACAGGAAGCTACTATACCGACCCTGGTCTTGTTGATGAACTTATTCAAAGTGCGCTCAGACCGGTAGTGGAAGATCGAGTTGCAGAGGATGCCTCACCTGAGGTCCAAGAAAAACAGTTGCTAGATATTACAGTATGCGACCCTGCCTGTGGGAGTGGAGCGTTTCTTATTGCTGCTAATAACTTTCTTGCTCAAAAACTTGCAGAGATCCGATCTGACTCCTTTTATCCAGACGAGCGAACCATTCGACAGGCGCGTCGGTCGGTGGTGCAACATTGCCTCTATGGAGTTGATTTGAATCCAATGGCTGTCGAATTGGCCAAAGTCAGTCTCTGGATCAATTCTGCGGTCGAAAATAAACCTTTGAGTTTTCTTGATCACCGAATTAAGCAGGGGAACTCGCTTATTGGAACAACTTCCGAACTAGTTAACAGTGGGCTTCCTGTAGATGCATATGAAACATCGAGTGGGCGGGAATGGCACGTTGGAAACGAACTCCGAAAACGGGTTCGAAAAGAGAACAAAAAGCGAAGAAAAACCAATAGCCAATCTCTTGCTTCGTTTGGTCAAGGTATCAAAGACTACGTTGGTTTGGCCGAAGAACTTGATTCCCTAGAAGAGGACACCAAGGCGGATATCCATAAGAAAGAGCAGCTGTATAAAAGGTTCAGGGAAAGCGAAGCCTATCAAAAACAAAAGGCTGCCTATGATCTGTGGACTGCGGCTTTCTTTTGGCCTATGAAGGAAGGCGTCGCTGAAGAGTATCCAACTCCGAAGACTATCGATCAAATACGCCGAAATGAGGACCTTTCAGATGACTTGATCGGGATGGTTGATCGTGCATCTAAGATTGCTGAAAAGAACAATTTTTTCCACTGGCCTATTGAGTATCCGAGTGTCTATCAAGAGGGAGGTTTTGACTGTATATTAGGGAATCCTCCTTGGGACCGGGTGTCTCTTGAAGCAGTTGAGTTCTTTGCCGTGTCTGCACCTGAAATTGCAAATGCAGAAACAAAATCGAAGCGGCTAAAACTGATAGACGAGCTTGAGGAAGAAAATCCAGAACTCCATGAAGAATGGGAGATGGAAGTTCAGAGGATCGATCAACAAACTAAATTTTTCAAAAAAAGTGGCCGATACCCCAAATCAAGTAAGGGCTATGTTAATACATATGCTATCTTTGCTGGATTTGTTACCGATAACATCTCTCCCCGAGGGAGAACTGGACTTATAACTCCTACGGGTATTGCTACTGATTCGTCTACTCAGGACTTCTTTAGAAAGTTGGTCGAGAGCCAACGACTGGACTCTCTATTCGGGTTTGAGAATAAGAATCGAATATTCCAAGACGTGCATGGGCAATTCAATTTCTGCCTGCTAGTTATTGCTGGCACCGAACTTCCTCAAAATCATTTTGATCTTTCCTTCAATCTAACCGAGATAGAACAATTACATGACTCAAAGAGAAAATATCAGTTATCTAAAGAGGATATTAGTCTGATTAATCCGAACACCAAAAACTGCCCAACATTTGATAATGGACATGACGCAGAGCTTACTATTGAAATATATCGTAATACTGGGGCACTTAAAATTGAAGATGATGATCAAGGGAATCCATGGAATTTAAGCCTGAGTGTCATGTTTAACAAATCTAACGACTCTGGACTCTTCGAGACGTATAAAGAACTGTCCGATGAGGACCTGGAGTTGGATAGTCAGAATCGGTTTATTGGGGACTCTGTTGAATACTTCCCGATATATGAATCGAAGTTCTTCCACCAATATGATCACCGGTTTGCGACACATGATATAGCAGATGGAGATGATCCAAAACAGGTTACTATCGACGAAAAAGATCAAGCCTCATTTTCTGTTTTACCCCGTTATTGGTTGAAAAAAGGGGTGTATGAAGATAAGTTCCGATCTCCATGGCATATTGCGCTTAGAGATGTTACAAATTCTACCAATGAGCGCACAGCGATTTGCTCTCTTTTACCTGATGTGCCGACGGTGCATACTATGAATCATATCCTTGGATTAGATGCTGAAGAAGCCGCATTAATGATGGCTTGTATGAACTCGTATGCATTAGATTATGTAGCACGTCAAAAAGTAGGAAGCACACATTTGAGTCAATTTATAATAAAACAGCTTCCAGTACCAGATCCCGACCGATTTGACGAAGTTCTCTTAAACGGAAACCCAATTCGTAATCGAGTGGTTGAACTCTCTACAAAATTGTCCTGTAACTCGAATGACCTGACGGCATATATGGAGGAAGTTGAACTATCATCTGCTTATGTATTCTCGAGTCCAGCAGGTGAGGATAGAGAACAGATTCGTATGGAATTAGAAGCGATCATGTGTCATTTGTACGGCCTCTCATCAGAGAAAATTGATCAAATATTCAATTCTTTTGATCAAGTACGGAGAAAAGATAAAAAAGAACATGGCTACTACCGTACTCGTGACGAAATAAAAAGCAGGTTCGAAGAGATAGCACCGAGAATCAGAGACACATCTGAGGAAGACCAATGAGTACACGTCTTAACCCTTTCAGAGCACTCGACAGCGTACAATCATCCTACCGTTCCTACGTCGAAACCTTCCAGAACGTCGACGATGACACCATCGACGCCTGGATCGAGAACCGAATCGAGACTGGGAAAGTCCTGTGGAAAGAACCATTCGTCCAGCTGAATCAACGCTTCGAGTACGGCGATACTCTCCACGATCTAGTTGCGGACGATACCCTTCACGAGTCTGTACTCGATGTATTCACTGGTACGGACGGCGATCCTATCGAACCGTACAAACACCAGACAGAGGCCATCCAATCGATTCAGGCGGGCAATAACACAATTGTCTCAACTGGGACGGGTTCGGGAAAGAGCTTCGCGTTCGGAATCCCGATCGTCAGCCACAGTCTCGACGCCCTCGAGCGCGATGCCGATGGCATCAAAGCGGTCATTGTCTATCCGATGAATGCCTTGGCGAACTCCCAGTACGAGGAGTTTGCCGAACGACTCGATGGCTCCGGCCTTCGGCTGGGCCTCTACACCGGCGATACCCCAACGAACCCCGATAGCGAAGCCGAATTCCTCCAGCAGTTTGGGCGAAAGGAGGCCTACGATTGTGAGGTCGTTTCTCGTGAGGAACTCCGTGAGGACCCACCCGATATCCTCATGACAAATTACGTAATGTTGGATTACATCCTAACACGGCACCAGGATTCGGAGCTGTTTCCAGCCGAACACGCTGGCGTGTTAAACTATCTCGTTCTCGACGAGATCCACACCTATACAGGCCAGCAAGGAGCCGATGTCGCGGCTCTCATTCGACGTCTCCGTGAACACTCCGGTGCAGGCGAGGATCTCACCTGTATCGGCACCTCTGCGACAGTCCAAAGTGAAGAAGGGATGGATGCAGAACAGGAAATCGCGGAGTTTTCAGAGCAGATCTTCGGATTGGATGTCGACTCCGACCACGTGATTGGCGAAACCCACTACTCGTTGGGCTTCACCGAATCAGGCCAACTTCCTGACACCGTTGAAATCACCGATACAGATATCTCGCATTTCGATGGATCGGCGGACGAAGCAACGAAACTCGCCGAAAAACTCACGAAGCGCTCACTAAGTAAAGAAGAGACCAAAACTGCCGCAGCACTCGGAAACGTCCTACTCGATCACCCGACAGTCGCATTTCTTGATGATGAATTAGGCGACCGAAGCCAACAGGTCGCACCTGGGGACGGGATAGACGATGAAGACGATTCGCTCGTGGCCAAATACTGTTCGGAGCACCGACCAAACGCTACGCCTGAAGAAGCCCGACGAGAACTCGAAGGGGCATTACTCGCTGGGACGATCGCCACAACCGATGTCCAGGGCGAACAACAGCCGATTTTCGTCCCAAAACTCCACTCATTTTTCAGCCAAGGTTCCGGGCTTGTAGCCTGTCTCACTCCGGAAACGCTGGAAGACGACGACCCACACCTTAGCGATGCGGGTGATATTCAGTGTCGACAGTGTGCAGACGAGTACGACCGCAACCGCGAAGCGTTCCCGCTTTCGTTCTGTCGAGCCTGCGGACAGGATTACTATACTGTTGTTCGCACCGATGACGGTCATCTTGTACCTCGAGAAGTCAGCGATCTCAGCGTCGAGGACAACGAGACAGCTGGCTACATTATGCGCGGGCAGTGGGATCGAGATGAAGTAACGCTGCCGGCCGACTGGTTCGATGATGACGGTGTACTCCGTGATACATGGGTCGACGCCGTACCTCAAGCTGCAACCTATTGTCCACAACACAACCGCCTGACCGACGGCCACCACGACAGTGGTCAACTCCAATGTGGATGCTTTGCGACACAAGGGATTGAGGTCATGTGGTCCGAAGCTGAATTCCTCTTCTGCGGGAACTGTGGCGTCAGCCACACCCGGATGGGGCGTTCAATGGAGCTCTCGAAAATGTTCAAGTTTGGGACTGTCGGCCGGTCGACGGCGACAGACGCACTCATCGGCTCCACGATGCAGGAGTTACCCGAGGCACAGCAGAAGACCATTGCCTTCAGTGATAATCGACAGGACACAGCACTGCAAGCGGCCCACCTCAATAATCTCTATCAACGGGTCAAGTTTCGTCGTGCACTGTATGAGGCACTCAAATCGAACGACCGTGTCAGCCTAGCAGATATCGGTAACCGAACATTCGACGCTCTCGCAGACAACGACACACTACCGAACAAGCTCCAGACGACTCGCTTTGGAGTCCCCGACGACGAAAAAGCACGCTACAGTGAGTATCTCCAGTTCCACGTGTTGCTGGAACTGCGCAAGAGCCAGCAGCGGGGCCAACAGAGCCTTGAGGATGTCGGCTTACTCGACGTAGAGTACGAACACCTTAACGATCTAGCACAGATCGATGAGGTCTGGGAGGACATCCCAGAACTAGCGGATGCCGATACTGATCTTCGACATGAGTACTGTAAGGCATTCCTTGACCTGTTCCGTCGGACGGCTGCAATTGATCACGATATCTTCACCAATTTCGGTGACTTCAGGCGAAACACGATCAACAACCTCCACGAGGAAACCAAGTTCCACAAACAGCAGTACTTCCGGTTCCCCGAGGGATTCAGCGACACCGCTGATACAAGCGGGACCGAACAGATTCACCGGCTCACCGATTGGCGGTCCCGGCACGTCAAGTGGACGACTCGCGCCTTGGATGTCGACACGGATCAAGCTGCAGAGATCATCGAAGACGTCGTAGATCTACTGAGTGATGAGGACGAGCTCCCACTATTAACGGAGGATTCCGTGTATCGTGGGCGGAAAGCCTACATGCTTAATCCAGGCTTCGTTAAACTCACAGCTCACGATCCCAGTGATGTGTCTGTCTGTCCGAAATGCAAAACAGTAGTTACGCGCGACCGGCTCCGGCTCTGTCTCAATAGTAGCTGTGGGAATGTGGTTCCCGAACAAACGGACCTTCGAGATTCGTACTTCTATGACCTCTATTCGTTGCCGTTTGATGAGGCCGTAGACATCCTTGCGGCCGAACACAGCGGGCAGATCGAAGGTGACCTGCGCAAGGAACTCGAAACACGGTTTCGGGATGACGACGAGCTCAACACAATCGTCTGTACGCCGACGATGGAGCTGGGGATCGATATCGGCGATCTCTCAAACGTCTTCATGCGGAACGTCCCGCCGAACCCGAGTAACTACGCTCAACGGTCCGGGCGAGCTGGCCGCCAAAACCAGCCCTCGCTTGTTACCACATTCTGTGGCAGTGGCTTTGGCCGTGCCTCCCACGACCAGTATTTCTACCAACGGCCAGAGCGTATCATTGCCGGGGAAATCTCACCACCGACCTTCCTGCTAAACAACCAGGAACTCATCAAGGCCCACATCAACGCCTTAGTTCTCGAAGTGACAGATTTCAAGCTCGAAGGTGATATCGACGACATTCTCGATATCCAGCCTGGGGACGGCTACGAGATTTACGACAGTTACCGGGAGGAGCTCGAAAATAAAATCGATCAGAACTACGATCGAATCGTTAAGACGGTCAAAACCGCCTTCGGTAGGGAGCGTCAACAGACTGAGTTCGACGAGTGGTTTACTGATTCGTTCATTCAACAGCAAATCGAGGACTTCGTCGGCAATTTCGATACGGCCTTCGACCCCTGGCGGATCGAGTATACCCGACTCACTCGTGAACGCCGTCGACTGAACAAGAAACTCGGTGCCGAACGCGGGGAGTATCTCGAACGGCAGGAACGAGACGCTATTGAGCGTCGGCTCGACGATATGCGAAACGGTGGGAAGCGATTCTACTCGTATCAGTACCTTCGATCACAGGGCTTTCTGCCGAACTATGGGTTCCCCCGCTCGAACTGTACACTCGGCTTCACGACGAAGGAAGACGATATCCAGCGTGACGAGGCACAAGCGATTCGGGAATTCGCACCGGGCAATCACGTCTACTACCGAGGCGAGCGCCACGCCGTTCGGTACGCCCGCCCGAAGACACGGGATGCCGAACCCGTAACTCGTCACAAAATCGTGTGTCCGGAGTGTGAGACGATTCTAATGGGTGATGACGCACAGGAGGCTGCGGGCTGTCCTGGCTGTGGTGCCTCATTCAGTGGCGTACACACCAACCCGAACACCATGGAACTTCCTGACCAACGTGCGTACCCTGAGGAAAACATTACCAGCGACGACGAGGAGCGCCAGCGGGAAGGCTACAATATCTCGCATTATTATGAGCGTCGTGATCCGGTTGAATACGCTCTCAATGGGGATGGTGTCTCGGCGAACGTCACCTACGAGCCTAATGCCCGAATCGTGACTATAAACAGCGGCATCCGTGGCCGTGATGACGATGAACTCCAGGGCTTTGCACTCTGTACTGAGTGTAACCGATGGCTCACCAGTTATGCACAGATCGATACCCACGTCGACGATGGCTGTTATGCGAATGCTGACGAGGAAGCAATTCGCAAGGATATCGAGCTGTATACTGAGGGCGGCCACGATACAATCACCGTTACGACGCCACTGCCCGGTCATGTCGACCCTGACGATGCCGAATCATTCTATAGGACATTCAAAGAGGCACTCTACCAAGGGATACTGGTCGAGTTCGATCTCGACGATCAGGGGCTCTCGACGTTCCTCAAACCGGCCCCCGGACCGCACGGCGATTTGACGGTTGTTATTCATGAAACGAGCGAAGGCGGCTCTGGGGCTCTCTACGATCTCACCAATCCTGATAAAAATCGCTTCGAGCGAGCCATCCAGGAGGCACTCGACGTACTGCACGTCAACGACACAGATGGCTGTGAACGAGCCTGCTATGAGTGTCTGATGTCGTACTACAACCAAAGCGAACATCCGCTGTTCGACCGCAATCTAGCCATCCCGTGGCTCCGTGCAACCCAGACAATGTCGCTTGATCAGATCGAAAGCAATGGGGATTCCGAACAATTTGAACAGCTCCTTGAGAAATGTGAATCTTCACTTGAACGGGAGGTGCTTGAGACCGTTCGAAAGGAAGGTTTCCAGCTCCCGGACGCAGCTCAGAAAACAATCTATGACGGTGATGAGCCAGTCGTCGAAGCTGACTTCTATTTCGAAGCAGAGGGACGGGCCCAGCCTCTTGTGGTGTTCATAGATGGGCCGGTTCACGAGAAAGAACACGTCAAGCAGAATGACGAGAAGAAACGGCGTCGACTACTGAAGATGAATTACCGCTATGTTGCTATCTCTGATCCCGAGGAGGTCACTGACGTGTGGCAGGGGCTGTAATGATTGCTCCGTGTCAGGGTCGGATTCAATTAAAATACCAATGATGTATCTTTGTTAAATGCGGTGGTCTGTTTTCGGGAATCCAATAGTGAGTATCACTTGAACCGATAAATAAATCACAGCCCATTGACCACATCTATCCCGTGATAGAGAATCTGGAGTCTGAAATCTCTGAAGCAGTCAAATACTATTGGGCTACGCTATCAGGACAAGCAGAAGCTCAACGAGAATCGGAAGACAGCACACGTGGTCGACGAGCAGAGGTACTTGGGGGACAACAGATGGACGGATTTGCTGGGCTTATTGAAGATATATTGGTTGATGCAGGAATACCCCGTGACTCAGTAAAACACGACTACCATGCAACGATTCCGGGTTACTTCCGCCATGAGAAAGAATGGGATACTGCCGTTGTGCATGACGATGAACTGCTAGCGGCGATCGAGTACAAATCACTAGCCAGCAGTTTTGGCAACAATCTGAATAACAGAGTCGAAGAGGCACTCGGTAACAGCACTGACTTGTTACAGGCCTATGAAGAAGGCGTATTTGAACCATCGCCCGCACCATGGATTGGGTATCTAATGCTCATGGCGGATACCGAAAAGTCCCGAAAAACCCCACGACTCAGAGAGCCGAATTTTGATGCTGACGAGGCGTTTAAAGGTGCGTCATATGTAGATCGGATGGAATTGCTGTGTCTCCGAATGGTCAGGCAACGATTAGTGAATAATGCAGCCTTCATCCTCAGTGACGAAGAACGTGGTCTCGAAGGTGAATTTTGGGAACCAAACGAAGAGCTTCAATTCCGACGATTCCTCCGTTCACTTGTTGCTCATGTCAAAGGGAATATCGATATACAGCAAGATACGTTTGATGTGTAGAGATGATTTTACGCACATTGAAGTGTGCGTATAGATATTCAAGTGTGTAATGAAAGGCCACGTTCCAACACCCGACGATTTGGCTGAAAAAATGGTCCGTCGGTTGTTCCGTGATAACCCTCCAGAACGTACCGATAGGATACTCTATCCGGGGTGTGGGGACGGACCCTTCGCGGCTGCAGTACAACGGGTTTGTGAATCAGAAGACTGGTCAATTCCGACTGGATTTGCCGTTGACACGAATCCAGAACATCTAAGCAAAGCACGAGACAGAAATCTCGAGAATATTGAGTTTCGGGAACTGGATTTCCTCTCTGCTGAAATGCTTGAGAAAGGCTCGTTTGACTATATTGTTGGTAATCCACCCTATGTTCCAATCGAGGGACTTGACGAAGACGAAAAACAGCAATACAAACGTGAGTTCACAACTGCAATCGAGCGGTTCGATCTGTATCTCTTATTCTTCGAGCGGTCGCTGAGCCTCCTTGCAGATGGTGGGGTGATGTCCTTTGTTACTCCTGAGAAATTCGAATATGTCGATACTGCGGCCCCACTACGGCGGCTACTAACTAACGGGGTCCATATTGAAGAAATCGAGCATCTCGATGAAGACTCATTCACAGGGTTAGTGACGTTTCCCTGTATCACAACCCTTCGATGCGACAGTGGTAGTTCTGAGGAGACAATTGTCACACTTCGAGATGGGTCGACACACGAAACAATGCTCCCAACAGATGGCTCTAGTTGGGCACCGAATATCCGTGGCGCAGACGTAGCAGATCTTGAAACGGGAGCAACACTCGATGATGTGACCGTTCGGATATCCTGTGGGATAGCTACGGGGGCAGACCGAGTATTTGTATTCGATCAGAACGAGCTGCCAGAAGACATTGATTCGAAATGGGTTCGTCGAACCGTGTCTGGTCGACAGTTGCAGGAGCTTGACAGCCCCTACACTGACAAAATGTTTGTCTGCCCATACCGAGATGATGGGTCGCTACCCGATGAAGATGAACTTGGAACGTTCGGCGACTGGGCTACAGGGCATCGAGAACGTTTAGAGGATCGGTCTTGCGTAAAAAAGCAGGGAAAGAAATGGTACGCCTGGCACGAAAATCCACCACTGCAGGATATCCTCCAGCCGAAGATTGTTTGGAGAGATATCGCCAAGGAACCCAAATTTTGGGCAGAAAAAGAGGGTGATGTCGTTCCAAAACATTCCGTGTACTATGCAGTGCCGAGAGACGGCGTTTCAATTGATGCTATCGTCGAGTACCTCAACAGTCCAGAAGCAAGGATGTGGCTGGAAGCTCACTGTCAAAAGGCGGCCAACGGCTACTATCGCTTGCAATCTCGTGTCTTGAAAGATCTACCTGTTCCAAAAGAATGGGCTGAAACATTTCAAGCAACATTATGATCGAGTTATGTCTCAACTCGATTAGAATCTTCTAAGAACGGCTGGAATAAGGGTTCAGACCTACCTAGAGTATTCCACATTATAATCGCCTTTCCTGAATAGTCCGCTTGTGATTACCGAGTTAATCAATTTCCTTGACGACATAGCCTAACTGAGCACAGCGCATACATTTTGCGTGGAAATGCTCAGACAAGGTTTCATTGAGAACGATCACACACCGGGGTCGATAACTGCAGTTGGATTGTGCAGCGACTGTTTGTCAGATATACGCTGGACCTTTAATTACGGTTCCAGGCGATACGAGGCCCTCACGGACATACTCAGCAGCCATATCCGCATACTCGATCGGGATCGGAAGACGTGGACTACGAACAGGACTACCCACATGAACTTCAGACAACCAATATGCCTGCCGAGTCAACGTCTCAATATCTGATGGTCCAGAATGTTTCACCAAACAGAACGTTCGCGGAGTTCCCACAGGATTATCATCCCGAATCTCCGGCTTTCCAAACGCATGAACAATCGACTGATTCCGTGCCTCATCAACAAATGCAACACCCTTCTCAGCAATCTGGAAACGCGTCCCATTAAATTCAGCCACGCGCGGCTGATCACGTTTTCTCACACCTACGATATCAATCTCAGCATCTAACTCTGAAAGACCCTCACGGACAGCATCGACATCCTCCTGAACTTTTCCATCACGCATAACACACAGTCGATTAATCTCTCGACCTTGTTCAGCGGCAAAGTCCACAACTAAGTCTCGAATAAACTGTTCAACATGCTTTGCAGCAAACTTCTCACCTTCTTGTTGAGTTGTCGACTCCGCAGCAAATGTCGTACCATCCGCCAACACTACACTTGCGCTCGCACCAGAATGCTGCCCCGACTTGTTATCACGGGTAACATCTAACCCCATGAATGCATCCGTCTCTCCAGGAAGTGAATCAATCTGCCATGGGGTGCCACCGGCTTTGGCCACAACCGCGCTCAAGATATTGAGGAACTTATTATTCTCTTTACCTGCTCGTTGCTCAAGAATTCCTTCTACAGTAGACTTCTGCATCATCTGTGTCGGAATACCCTTCCTGAGAAGGGTGCGTTTCAATTCATGATGTGGATCGTCAATACCAGGGAAACTATCTGCTGCTTCTTCATCTGGAACAACCGCAACAACCGCATCGGTCTCTTCATGCAAATCGTGGGCTACAGGGGTGTAATTTGAAACATTACCCAACTCATATTCATACGCGCTGACCCCGGCAGGAGCAGAAATACTGTTCAGAGCTTTCACCAGTGACGGAGTAAATTGATCAGTCAACTCATTCCAACGTTCTGGTGCGAGCACCCCCACTCGGTAGGGTGTAGGAGACTTGTAAACTCCGTAGTTGCGTAATCCCTGTGACGGGTTGCGTGCATGGTGATCTCCATCAAAAATCAACCGTTTGTTCTCATCCCGTATTTGAATCGGATTATAGGGCTCATTAGTTGGTCCTGGCTCAATGTCTAGATCGATAACCGGTAACGTACTTAGATTCTCAATAAATTCCTTTGCGTATTTGAACCGTTCTCCCGGCATCATCGCTTTTCGAGAATTGAATCGGCTGAAGAAGTCGTAGTCTTGATCTTTCACTTGATCTAACCGTGGGGATAACCGAAGAAAATGAGCTGCTTGGTTCCCAACATTGCCCCCGTATTTTACTTCCATAAGCCGCGGATTCTCTTTTTGAAGTCGTTTTCGCCATTTTTCGTCAGCAACTCCTTCATGCATATCGGCGACTGAGGAACCCGCTTCGTCGATCAAGTCGTTGTACCGGTATTCGCTCCAGCCTTGGAGCCAGCCTTGGCCCTGTGTACTGTATCGTTTAGCGTCGTGCGCCACTTTTTTATTTGGAAGATCATCACCCTCAGAATATATTTTGTGTAGTTGGATAGCAGTTCCATGCCGAGACGATTTCGTAGCAGTCTCATAGATCGTTCACCAGTGCTGAACTACTGTGTCGCTGGGGAGTCGCGGATCAACGGAATCGGCAGATTCCGTGATCCGCAC
>Ga0306888_100471_pt1 | contig 16668 bp, 19 predicted proteins | sample AntDeeMetagen186_FD_190452 | JGI IMG/M metagenome (GOLD analysis project Ga0306888, IMG submission 190452) | Saline lake microbial communities from Deep lake, Antarctica - Metagenome #186 (v2) (version 2) | ecosystem: Environmental > Aquatic > Non-marine Saline and Alkaline > Saline | place...
GATAAGATAGGTCAGGGATTGGCCGAATTGACGCCTGTTGAGACTGGAACCGCTGATGAAACGCTTGTTTCGTTAAGTTCTGTCGTAGACGCAGGAAGCCTCGATGCTTGACATCGAGGTTATTCACGAAAGTATCCCATAGAGTATGTTTGTGATATTCCATTATAGTCTAATACGAACACAGGAAGATATACTTTTGAATCAACTTTTGGTTTACGTGTATTTTTACAGTTACTATTTTTTGAAACAAAATGCGATTCAGAATTGTATTCTATTTCTGTACTAGATAGATATCTACATTCTAATACTTTCTTAGAAATTATATCACTATCTTGGAATGATTCTTTTGCGTTCTGTATATTTTTTGAATATATTTTTCACTTTCAATATCTGAATTTTCTGATATACTAACCTGTTCTGTTACCATTAACTGTAGTTTGTATTGTTTATGTATAAAATTTACTATAATCGTAATTATATGGTATTAATTGAATTTCATTTGTCTTTAAGTATAGTCATAAAATTAAGCATTTCATCTTCCGTAAGAGGTGCGGCTGATTCTATACTAGATTTATCTGCAAGCATATATCTATTTTTATCTTCCCAATATGTTTTAATCTCTTTACTGTCAAAATCTTCACCCAATACATCACACGGTCTAGCACCTTTTATTATCATTCTCCAACCGTTTTCACTCCAAAAGTACTTATCTAAATTCTGAATATCTCTATCAGATAAGGGAACAATAGGTCCGTAAACGAGTGGTTCTGCAGCTAATATCTGATTTTTATCATTTGCGTGGATTTTAATAATATCTGAATTTGGTATTATGTCTTCACTATATCCAAGTTCATATTGACTAATATCCAATAGTTGTGGGTACAATTTCTCATATTTTTCAATTCCATTTTTCCATGCAATTTGTGAAGTATTAGTCATATTTCCTATATCTTCAATATATTGTAATGTGTTTCCTATTAATGGCATCTCGTAGTCAAGCGTAGCAATAAGTTCTAACCATATCATACTAGCTTCTGAACCTTCACAACCCATATGCTCACATAGTAATCGTAATCTTGGCGTTGGTTTATTTATTAAATCACGCGTAAATATATCATTTGCTACTGTATTCCAAAATTCAATTTTCTTTTCTTTATTATTAATGAAAAACGGCTTTAGTATAGATTTTTTAAATATTCTACCATGTGGATTAAATACTTCTATATCTAAGTGAATTAATCTATTATCTATATCATTCCTTATCTGTTCATTTAAACTACTAATTAAATTCTCTTCTGTAGAATCATTTAATGGTGCAAGTTTAATACTTCCATTATCCATATTCATGTACATAAACCCACCTGATAATTCGTATTTCAATATCTTATCGTAAACACCATCAATATGTGGCTCTACAGGTTCAATTGAAATTATATCTTCAATTACATTAATATCTAAACACGGATGCGGAAACCCATATGTATATTTCATATCAAAATTATTCTCTTTCATATGTATATTATATACGCGTTTTAAGTAATAACGTAAATTTGTAAGAACATCATGAATCCAGTTTCTACTTTCAGCATGAGGTAAAGTAATAAAGATATTTTCTGAATCAAATGTTATTATCGCTTTCATTATTGCGACATCAGGGTTATCAGGAACTATTTTTGAACACTTATGTATGGGAATCGTAAGTCTTTCTGGTATAGTCTTATTGGAATTATATTTCTGTCTTATATCTACATCTGTGAGTTTGATATAATTTTGTGGAGATATGGCCATATACATATAATACGTACTTTAATCACAAATGTATTTTTGCTCAATGGTTATCTATTCCACCATATCAACATCCTTATATAATACAATCTCTTTTATATTAATATGACGGGCAAAATCTCCAACATTTTGTAGAATAGTCGTGAATAAAAGCTCTTGGGCATGCTTAGACTGTATTTATTTAAGTGTTTTGTTCTGTCGGAATTTCACCCACGGTGACCCGTGGTACTCTGCCTTATATACAGTATAGAACTCGATATAAATCATAAAAGTACTACGCCGTTGAAGAATGGATGTATGGCAAAATAAAATAATTAATCTTCCCATAAGCGCATACTTTCATCTAGTTCTGGTATATCTCGTGCACCGTCCCAATTTATATATAAACTATCTACATTTTTAAAATTCCCATTACTAATAATATATTCTTTTGTTTTACCAATATATGGAATTTCATAATCTAATGTTCGAAGGATGCGTAAGTGAGAATTTGAAGCATCAAAAGCCGTAAAATTAATTTTTTCACATTCAGTTCTAATGTCTGGTATTGGTTCATCGATTAAACTTCTTGTAAGTATATAATCTGCAATTATATTCCAGAACAATATTTCTTCATCAGGCTGATTATAAAATATGGGATATAATAAAGACGTGTCGAATATTTCCTTATGCGGATTATAAATATCAACATTTTTATTATTAATCTTTTCTTTTATATCTATCTTCAATTGTTTATTGAAACTATTTCGAAGTTCATCATGCCCCCAATCCTCATACGGTTCTAATTTTATAAATTCATCTGTAACATCTATATATACAACACCTTCCAAAAGTTCATATAACAAAACTTCATTATAAGAATTATACCAATCAAAATCAATCTCATTAGGTTCCCTTGATTCTATTGAAATTAAATCTTTTATATCAATAACATCCAGATATGGGTGCGGGATTCCATCATCATAATAAATCTCATATTCCTCTGGTTTCGGAATATCAAATATATATTCCAAATATGATATTATATTATCAATTCCGACGTGGATGTATGATTCACTCTTTGCGTGAGGTAGTTGAATATTTATCTCTGTAGGACATATTAAAACTTCGGCTTCTAAAGCTCCTAAAGCAGGTTTACTTGGGGCTATTTGTGAACTACGATGAAGTTATACTCAAGGGATAATATCCATTCTCACGTATCTCATCACGGTCCTCATCACTAATATAATCAAATAAGTTAACAGATTTATCAAAGTTAATAGATGCACTAATATTCACATATTGAATATATCTTTTTTCATGTACGGTCATATTATATTAATATAATCCAAATAACAAATATATTTGTTAAATTCATTATCCAAAACAGTATTCCAAATTAATTAAATGATGACATATCAATCTACTAGTCTCCATTTGAACTAACTTTTTAATTTAAATATTTGACTTATCCATAATATATAGAATTCTGCTGTAAATATAAAATTTGTAAATTTGAATGAATTATATTAATAACCATTATACATCGTTATATTTAAGAATATTTATAGTATATCGAATCTAAATCAGTGCACTTAATACGGATAGTATAGTACTATTGTGTATGCACATTCCAGCAATGGATTCACTCCGGCAGGAGCGGATGGGGACTATTACGAGCGAAGACGAATCGATTATTATGCTCGTACAAGCACACGTCAAGACGGAAGACACAGATGATATGGGTGCTTATGACCCAATTGAAGGGATGGCCCGACCGTTTCCTTATCTTGCAACCACAAACGGTCGTACGGCATACGTGGAGAGCTTCATTCAGAATAACGAATTGAATCCTTTGTCCGAAGAAGTTATCGAATATACATCGTATTTGTATGATTCCATGACGAATCGAGAATGGGTTGATGAACTTTCGTCATATAATGATGATACCTTTGATTCTGTTGGACTTGAAATTGCTTCTGGTCTTAAGTCATTTGCTGTTCATGACCCTCCCCGAACACTACAGCGGATGATGTATGAATCAGCATACAAATACATGGACGAAAAGCATGATAATGAGTCCAAACTATTTAATAATCCTCTCGTTGGTATTGAAGATAGAGAACGATATCAATTTGAATATCTACCAGCACCAGAAGATGTTGATTCGTGGGAATTCAAACATTATCATACGGATGTTGTTGAAGATGATATTCGTGTACACACAGAATCACTATGGCTTCGATATACGAATGGAGATACAACAGAAGAACGTCCCATTATAATTATGAAAAACAGTGAGTCTAGTTGTATGGCAATGTCTCCAAATGTTTCCTACGGTGATGGTGATGAAACGGATGTTCCTAGTGGACTAATCCGTGCAATCTTGGAAAAAGATACGGATTATGATTCAAAACTAGTAACAGACGATATTTCAGAACTAAACGGTACGCGAACGATGGAATATCTAAAAATGTATTCATAAATTATTAAATAATTAATTAAATGAAGATTCTGTATCAATCCACCATTCATCATTTGTACTTAACCAGCTACTATCATTATATCCTTTATCTTTAACTGTCAAAGCACATTTTCCATCAGCAATTGGTAACTCATTTAATAATTTAACTCCTGAGTCCTCAATCTGCGTGTTTTTCTTCCGTTCATAAAACCATTTACAATCTAATTTATCTGAATATATAGTTAATCCAGATTCATCTATATCTACTTTCGCCTCAATTGATTTATAATTACAGTTTTCTTGTTTCAAATCATTTGAATTTTGTATCACCTCTACAGCTATATCTACCATTTCGTACCGATTAACATTATCACGAACCGTATAGATGAATTTTTGTGCTAATACTGGAATACTACTTATTATAAATGGAAATATAAGTACAGTGAATGGAATCTCCTTACCTTGCGTAATATAATATATCGTTGTACTCATTAAAAATATGAGTAAAGGTATCATATATAGATAAAAATAATCTATGTGACGTGTCCATATTTTTGGTAACATTATATTTTCAAGAAATTTATATGGATTTAAGTTATGAATTATACTATCTTCAGATTCTATATAATACCGGAAACTTTTCATATCTGAATTTCCTTCATAGTATTTATTTAGTGAACGAATTTTATCATTTGCTTCTTCTTTAGAATCATGAATTTTACATGAAAATACTTTTTCTACGCCACCGTAGTTTAAAATAAAAACAGGCCAATACACTTTTTTATGTCTACTAAAAGGACTAGAATTTTCATCCTTATTCACATAATATATTTTAGAATCATATTTTATTTTATGCGTATCATCATAACTGCCATTATATTGTTCATAGTCACATTCTAGTACTTTTGCACCTATAATTTCTGTATCTTGGAATGAATCTGTTGCTTTCTTTATTTCATTTTGTATACTTATTTCGTTTTGTATATCATTATCTATATCTCTGTGTTTTTCTAATGATTCTGTTTGCTGCATAGTATATATTGTATATTGGATTGAAACAATATAAAATTTTACTATAGTATAATATTATTTATATAACGAAAATATTTTGTGTTTAAATTAAACTAAATCATACCCATTTCTCTTAGCGGCGAGATACACCCATCAGGGCATTTTCCATCCTGCTCGATGCGATGTCCGTGTGGACAGATAAGTACGGAACTCATCCCATATCCGTCCGTATTCCACTCATCATATCCATTTTCTTGAAGGACTTGTTCAATCATCGTTGTTTCATCCTCTCGTTCGTTGCCCACCGAATATCTTTTTCGGAATAACTACTATTTTCCGCTACTTCTTTCACGGATTTTCCATCCAACACAAGACCGGACAACATATAAAGGTCAGACATAGCGCCCATGATTATACCTCCTTAATGTCAATCATAGATGGTCCTGTAAACGACCAATTCTTTTTTGGAACCTCCCACGCCATATCCCGTCTTTTCATATTTTCAATCTCATTTCGGTCAATGTAACCCCATTCAGCGAATTGCTGACTACCTGCTAGACATGCATACCCAAATGGATGTTCGCCGGAATCATCCGTGATAACCCAGTAGCTACCGTTGAATGATTCATATACCTTCTCCACTTCCTCGCCATTTAGAACGTATTTCGTACTGGGCATCTCTATTAGTATACAGGGGAGCTACGTATATAAACTTTAAGAAATGCACATTGATGAAAACACTTAATATAATACGATTTCAGAAAATAATCTAACATCGAAATTATTTCTATATTCAATGATAAGAATAAATGTATTTGATTTGAATTATAAATTCCGTGTTAATATAAATTTTATTATATTTCAATTTTTAATATACATTCATCTAACTCATCATTTGATTTATATTATTTTAACGACAACTATCTACAATCAACATCGGTTCTAGGTTTTCTTTATTTTTTCATTTTTCGCCACTTTTAATCCGCCGACAAGGGACGCAAAGGCCCCTCGCCAAGGCTTCGGGGCCACATTTTGGATAAGATTTTGTAATAAGTGTATTTATGGATGGAATAAGTCAAACATAAATTATAGGAGAAATAAGAAATCATAATCAGGTTCCTTTAGAAAAGGGAAAATAAAGTATAGGGATAGAAGAAAAATGTTGGACATGCTGTCAGCGTTGAACAGCATAACATAAATAGAAGGCTGAAATATGAAAGCCCAGTGTTGGGTATAATAGTAAAGTAGGGGTGAAGGGAAAAGTATAAGAAGTTGAGGGTTGGTATTAGCATAAGAAGTTGAGGGTTGGTATTAGCATAAGAAGTTGAGGGTTGGTATTAGCATAAGAAGTTGAGGGTTGGGTTATTCGTTGGATTTTGGGTTAGGAAAATACGTAGTGAATCTTAGGGTTGGTATTAGCATAAGAAGTTGAGGGTTGGATTATATGTAGTAAAATTCAGGCTTGGATAACATAGCAATGTTGACGCTGTCAATATCTTCGTAAAGATAATTTTAGGTTGAAATCATATGGTACATTCACCCCCTCAATATTGTAATAAGTATATAAGTAAGTGGGGATAGTAATAATGATAAATAAAGATATTTTTTACTTAGTATTTTTATGGTGGGAATGCAGTAGCATGATGGTATGTTGGAGGTCAGTGTAGGAGCGTGGTTATGGGTGCAGGCTCTCGTGGTGAGAGGTGGGCATAGGCATTAAATCCTAGGGGTTATTCATAAGCTCAGTTAGGGGGTTTGCTGTGCGGTAATGTAGGCACGGGGTTAATACCATTTCATACGGTTGACACACGGTGTACCACCAAACGGTAGTAATATGGTTAATACGGTTAACCGTATAGAGCAAAATAGGGGGTTTAGGATGGCGTTTACAAAGGATTATTTTTTATCAAATAATTTATGTTACCATCAATATTAGGTAAAGAAATTGACCCCTATTTCCACAGGTAAAATAGCTCAAAAATAACTATTAATTATACACATAATTTGTTATTTTTAAATAGGTAATTAAACATAAAATTTTTCTGATAATCTGTGTTTTTTATCACGTAAAAAATATATAGTATTTCAATATATCTAATAAAATATTTTAAGTAAAATAGAATGATTATATTATGAATATATGTATGGTAAATGAGAATCGATGGTAAATGATATATTCATTTATCTATTTTTATAATAACATTTTTTATGCATTGCAAATAGTAATTATATATATATTATTAATAAGTATTCTAATTCGTTGTATTTATTTGTACAAAAGAAATGGAAAAACACACATGGTTCAATATGATACTATAGTTCGTGTAATAGATTATATGTTGACATATCAATCAAAATAAGACAGTGATTAATTTATTAAATAATTTATTGAGTAAGAAAGAGCTTGTGATTATAATTACTATTAAAAGAATTAATGTAGATGTTAGGGGATTTATATTAATTTTATTTTTTATATATTGAATCATTACATATTAAATATATTACTTATAGATAATAAATGTATTGTAAATATAATATATCTTAGACCGTATGTAATATGGTTTGATATGATTTTTATACGGTTAAAACGTTAAAATTTTGTTTTTATTGGGTTAAACATATAACCCCTTAAGAGAAATGGTTTATCATATGACCGTAGATGAATTATCTCAAGAGTTTCTGCAGGTTCTCTTAGAGTATAGTGGGGATGCTGATACCACAACTATACGTTCCGAAACCGGAATGTCTAGAGGACAAATTCAACATAGATATAAAAAATTAAGTAATTTAAATTGGATTAATATAGAACGGGCTGAATCTGGAGCCGGAGAAAGAACACCCCCTAAGATTGCGATTATAACTGAAGAAGGTATGCAAGCAATTCGAAGTGGTGAAGCGGGACCAAAAGTTCTCGGTAAAGAATTATCTGATGAGGATGATACACTCGAACTAACCAGAGACCAATTGGATTCTTTTTACCAAGAAATAGAAGGTATGAAAAATCAATTGAATGTAGTGGTTGACCAAGTAAATAATACGCAAGATTCTCCATCACAAAATAGTAATGATAATACAGAATCTTTTGATGGTTCAGATTCAAAACGTGTAAAAGAATTAGAAAAGGAAGTAGGTCGATTAAGTGAAACTGTTAACTTATTAAATAAATCATTAAGTGAGCAACGTAAAAAAGAGTCAAAACATTATTCTGAAATTGAAGAAAAACTTGAAGAACGATTAGATGGTGATGAAATTGATAAAGAGTTAGTTGAAGAATTAAAGAGTAAGCAAGAAAGTATAGATGAGTGGAAAAGTGTTGCCGAAATATACATGAGAGCAATGAGATTATATATGCAAGATGATGGTGTTGATGTAAATGAGTACTTCCAAAAAGCGAAAGAAAGTATGTAATAATTTAACGTTTTATATTAGGTTAATTTAAGTAATAATATTAATTATACAATTATACTTATTTACTTGTAGTTTATAGTTATTCATGTATGACAAAACCCAATATTTTATGTGTTGGTCACGTAAATTTGGATGAAGTGTTGTATTTGGATAAAGAACTTGAACAAGAACGGTCCACAGGTGTTGATTCAGTTATTTCTGCTGGAGGGGGTGCGACGAACACGGCAATGGTTCTTTCAAATAATAATCGTATTGGAAATGTTTATTTAGCTGGTTCTGTTGGAAAAGATAAAAAAGGGGACAAAGTAGTATCGTCTTTGAATGATAATAATGTAGAACTTGCTCTACCAAAGAAAGACGGTTTAACAACAAAAATCAGAGCAATTATTACAGATAATAAGAACCCACAATATATGCATGAAGATGAAGAGATTATTGAATTTTATCCTGATGATGTATCGGATGAAATTTGGGATAATGTACAACATGTTCACATTACATCATTCGACGTTGATATGGCAACAAAGTTTGCCGTTCGAGCTAAAGAAGAAAATAAAACAATAAGTTTTAATCCAACGCAAGGATACTTTGATGAATCATTTGGAGATGTTGTTGAAAAAGCAGACTTAATTCAAATGAATCGTGGTGAATCCGAAACGTTTGCAAAAAGACACGGTTCAATTGGAGCAGTAGTAGATAGCGGTAATGGTTCTGATATTGTCGTAACTCATGGTCCGGCTGGTTGTACATTTTATGCTCAAGATGGATTAGCTAATCATGAAGGTTTTACTGTTGATTCTGTTACGGATACTGTTGGTGCAGGAAATTCATTTATCGCTGGTTTAATTTCAGCATGGATACACGATGAATCACTTGAGGAATCGCTTAAGATAGCCAACGCTCACGGTGCATTGTCTGTTATGCAAAAAGGTGCACCTAAATCAATTTCAAATAAAGATATACAAGAATTAATTAATAGTACTTAATATAGTAATGTATCTTTTAAATCTTCTAGTTTTTCACGTTATTCACTAGTGGATGCACATTTTAATGCTAAATTGAACACTTTTGAATCTCTCACATCAAAAATATTCAATAGAGTAAAATATGATTCTGTAGGATTCTCAACAATAAACTTTAGAATCGTCTCTTGTTTTTTGTTAAAATGCTTATTTGAGAGAGAATCTTCGATATCTTCAATGTCAAATAGTTCCTGTAGTTCTGCATCGTGAATATCCCAGTATTCCATATAATATATTACGAGTTTATAATAAAAAGTGTTATGATTTAATTTAAATATTAACGATGTGTATTGAACATTTAAATATATTAAATATCAATTAATCTAAGTTACAGTGTTGTTAGTGAGATTTTCACTGCCTACGTAGGACTAAACGTTGTTTTACGTTGTTTTAAGAATAGACTCAAGTCTAACGAACCTAGTTAATACAACTATACTTTACAACGACGTAAAGTCAACTTGTATAACTTCGGTAATTTGGCTTGTTTTAGCCCCACTTTGGGACCTCGGTAACAGAACCCCACTAACAACACTGTTAGTGAGATTCGATTGTATTGTTCTAGTTGTGATTTTTCTATATAAGACTTTTGTTTTGTTTTTGATAATAATCTAAATGGGGTAAGCTATTTGTATATTATCGTTCATTTATATAATATGACTGATACTACAGATGAGGATATAGATGAAGATATAGATGAAGATATAGATGATGATACAGATGAGTATATGAATAACTATGTTTTGGGATTGGCCGCCGTATTAATCGGTGTATTTATTGTATATTTTTATCTAGTAACACAGTCTTGGACAGAACTTCCATTCTTCATATCATTGTACAAATATTGATTCAAAATATGGTGACGTTCTTGTACCAATAAAGACGGAGGGACTAACATTAATTTATTCTCCAGATAATGGATTTAACACTTGTAAAACAAATATCGCATATCATGTTGCACCATTTATTTCATTGGTAGCTGGTGCTGCTACATTTGGTGCAGAAATATTTGGTTTAAGAGAACTAATTACAGATACAAAGTGAATTACCAAGATTCAAGGTATTCTGTTATTGCTTGTTGCGTTATTCGCGTTATATTTTCCACGCTTACGCTTTGAGAATGCATTTGTTTATTTATATCATTTATGTGATTATTATTATGATATAGACTTATGTGAACGAGATTTAATTCATATTCATATTCGGACTTTATAGTGTATGATTTTTTTGTCCAAATAAATTCTTGACCCTCTGTATCCATATCCCATGTACTCAGATGGGTTGCCGTTCCGGGGGTGTCTGAATTGAATGGATTATCTATATCGCTAGGGAATACATCACCTTGTTTACTCATATATAATTATTATTAGTAATGCGTTATATCTATTTCTGTTATTGTATCATATAATAGTTAAACCTTAATGATTTGACTTATAATATAGTACATAATATGGATGTAAAAGAATTATTAGAATCAAAAAAATTAAAAATATCCGTCGTTATCATAATTGTTATTATCATATTAATATCATTATCAGTTATAATTTTGGGAGCTATAAATAATGAGGACATAACAGAAAATGAATATGAAATGAATTATGTAACAGATGGTATTGTCATATCTCAAACGAGTGGAAAGGTTATCAATGAAAAATTAAACGTAAGTATAAATTATAATGACGGTTATGTATTAGAAGAAAATGTTACGCTATCCAACGAAGGTGATAATTCATATATAGCTTTAGATAAAAGAGATTCAAATTATGTTGAGTCTATAGAGTTATATACCATGGATTCTGGTGAAAAAACTATCTTATCTAATTTAGGCCCTCAATTTACGGGTATAGATGATTTTTCTATATCTGATTTTTCTTTATCATATAATGAAACGTTTAAAATTTCAGCATCAGATTATGTATCTAATGAAAATGAGGTTAGTAGTTATTCGTGGGAATTTAGTGATAACGTTACATTAGAAGGTGAAACAATTGTACGTGATTTAAGTGAAGAACAGTATTCTGTAATATTACTTGTTACAGATAAATACGGGAATACAAATTCAGATACGTTTAATATTACTGTGGATGGTAATTCTAATACTCTTACATCTAAACCGTATATTAAGTCTAGTGTTGGAGAAAAAGTCCACTTTTCGGGTGAAGAATCTGTTTCAGATATAGAACAAGATATAGTATCATATACATGGAATTTTGATGATGGGAATATAAAAGAGGGAAACAATGTTGTACATTCATTTTCAGATAATGGTGTTTATAATGTTACTTTGTTATTAGAGGATGTAAATGGAAACAAACATGCAAATAATATAAATATTATTATTTCTTCAGAGATTGTTTCTGAGTTTAATGTAGAGAATAAAAATGGATTTGATTATACATTTAATGCAAGTGAAAGTAAATTTACGGATGATGTTGGTGAAATCACATATTATTGGACGTTTGGTGATGGTAATACAAAAACAACAGATAAACCTCGCGTAAATTATACATATAGTAGTCCAAGCACATATGACGTTTCTTTAGTGATTGGTTCTGAAAACGGGTTTGAATCAACGTCTAAAACAACGGTTAATCCATCCGTATATTTAGATTTCGCTGATGAATTACCTTATCGTGTTATTAAGGTTAATGAAGGGTATGAAGATGTTATTATGCCTAATCATGAACTTGGTGATAATTGGCCAGAAATTATATTTGTTGATGGTGCTAGATATGAATTTAGAAACTTACCCTCTGATATAGAATTTGTTGACAATGATGATAATGTATTATTAAGTCAGTATGAGGACGGTTCAATGGAAGATGCTGAAGATATTAATTGGATAGATAATGAGAATTCCGTTGAATTTACTATTACCGAAGAACTTGGTGAAAAATTATATGGATATCAAACGTATGAATGATATTTATAGTTAAACAATTAAAAAAATAAATTTTATCTATTTAAATTGATAAAAGCATACTAAACCTATCTATCGGTGAATAGGTATCGAAGCATATCTCCGTATGCTGGTCGCGTCAATACAACACCAACTATAACACCAATAATAGTAAATATTGCAAACCCTTGTAATTCATTCAACTGAAGTACAGCAAGCGGTCCTAACGCTAGAATTGTTGTACCGGCAGCACCAAGTATTATCCATAGTGCTTTTCTAAATCTTCGTTCAAATATTTTGTCGCTTGTAGCGGGGTTTTCACCACCCATAACTTGGTCTGCTATGATAATAAGGTCATCAACTCCTGTACCAATCACAGCAACGAAACCAGCTATTACAGCTACATCTATTGGATAACTAACTAATGATGATATTGCGAGTAGAATTATAACTTCAGCACCTGCTGTTATAAGCATAGGAGCAGCAATTTTCACTTTACCATATATTAAGAATATGTTTGTTGCTACTGTTATCGTAGCCAATATTCCAATTAAGAATGCGACAATCTTAAATTTATCACCTTGTTGTGCAGAAACGAAACTTATTTCCCCAGCACCAATATCTAATGTTGCTGGCATGACACCGGCTCTAAGGTTAATTGCAAGACTCTGTGCTTCACTGTAATTACCAGTTTGTAATATGAAGTTAGGGTCTTCTGCCCATGAACCACTTCTCATACTACTTGCAAGACTTGGTGACATTCCTGCGGAATATACAACATCTCCATCAACGACTGTTAATAGGCAAGAATCCGTTGATTCTGGCTCGGTATCATATGAACATCGTGAGCCACCAGAGCGAGCTACACCACTTTCGACTGCTGCTTGTTGGAAACCTTGTGCTGATTCGGGTGTAAGCACAACAGGTACGTGAGATGGTTGTCTTCCATCTCCTTGATTAGCTGTACCAACAGTTCTAAAGTCTGCTGTTGTTAGAACAGTTTCTTGCGTATAATTTCCATCATTATTATTGTCGTGATATACATCAATATTTACGGAACCTCGATTTTCAATTAAGTCTATAGTTCCTTGACGGTCAACATCTGGAACTGATATAAGAATGAATTCTGAACCGTCAGATAGTTCTACAACACGTACACTACCACCAGACAATCCAGCTTCATCTATTTTATTCTGAAGAACGTTAACAGCAGCATCTCTCGTACTTGGAGTTACACCATCTCTTACAGATTCATATTCAATATTATTTTTATCTAATGAATTTTGAAGAACATCTCTATCCGCATCTTCAGATGTAACTTCAACATAATATCCTGTATTTTCTTCTGTATCCATTTCTGTTATTTGTATGTCTCTTTGACTTGCTTCTTCAAAATCTTCTGCTATTTTAACTTCTAATTCATCTGTATCTTGTATTCCGAAATTCGCTCCTTCTGCCGTTGCACCAATTAATGGTGCTCTTATTCTTGTCCCACCAGCTAATTCAATACTATATTTTAAGCTTGTATATTTTTGGTCCCATGTGGGATTTTCATTTGTTGTTGCCTGTGCTTCACCTAAATCTAGACCCGGAATTGCGGGGCTAAATATAATTGATAAACTAATAATCGTTACAATAATTAGAAGATATATTCTCCAATATTGTTTAATTGATTTCTTTATATTCATATATAATCACCTTTCATAGTCACATAATACCGTAAAATACCGACATTTAATAAATAAGTTATAATGATATCAGCAGTTAGTCCAACAGCAAGAACGAACCCCATGTCTGCAAGAAGTTCTATTCTAAATAATGTTGCTACGATAGTCATTACAACCATAGCTGCTATACTGGTTATTGACATTGTAACACCTGTTCTCATTGCTTCATGTATACTTTCATTAAAGCTTATTTTGTGTTCACGTAGTACATACGTGTTCATTAATATGTCTGAGTCAACACCATAACCAATTAACATAAGTAATGCACCAACTGTACCCATTGATAATGCTATTCCTGTTATATTCATTGCCGCTGTTGCTACAGCAATATTTCCTACAGCACTTAATATAACAATCAATGATGGAACTATAGAACGGAATAATAAGAATACAAATGCACTCATTAGTGCGAATGCTATTCCAAGACCCATGAGGGCTGTCTCTTGAGAATCACCCCCTAGTAATGGTGATATCTGACTAATTTGACTTAATGTCATGTCTGGATTTTCATTTAATTTATTCTCAACTTCTTCTGGACTAGTGACGCCAGATGCAAAAGTGACGATATATTCACCTGTACCGGGTACGGATGAAATACTATCTTGTTCAGATTCGAATAATGTATCTATTTGCGTCTCTGGGTTTTCAATATTCCCAACATCAATTCGAACTTCTGTCCCTCCTACAAATGCCATCCCTAGGTCAACAGGAAGACCTGTTAACGCCGTCCAGAACACAAGTATTGATACCGCTATGAATAGTATCACAAGAGGTATCATTACTAACTGTTTATTTGTGTATTTATCGTAGTCTGGTTTCGGTGGTTTGTAATATGACACGGTTCGTAGTATATATACGTATTTATTAGTGATAAGTCTAACCCGGATTAATATATTATATATTAAATAGACGGTGTGTTTTTAATACTTCAAATTATTAATTATACATATGACTAAAAATAAAAGTTTATACTCAAAAATATCGTTTAATCTTATGACTTGGTTTAGGGCAGTATCCCCATTAGTTTTTGGCGTAGTATCAACAGTTATATTATTAATCCCTGCATTTTTGTTGTTAGGTATTACTGGTGATTTAACTTCTAAAGAATTCTTGATAATAACAGCATTGCAATTCTTATTACTTGGTGTTGGTACATTTGTATTTATTGTTATTGCAAGTAAATGGGATAAATTTTCTTATGATTATTTTGAAGTAATTCATTGGAAAAATATTTCAATTAATCATATTAAATGGATAGGAATTTGTATTACTGGCTTATTAGTTACAAATTTCACATTTGGTTTTATATTTACATACTTAAATCTTGATGTAGCTGAAAATGCTGTATTAGGTGTAGCAGAATCTAATCCAATATATTTATTATATCTAATTCCTATTATGTTGTTCTTTGTTGGACCTGCAGAAGAATTATTATTTAGAGGTGTTTTACAAGGTGTTCTAAGAGATGCATCCAATACGAAAATATCAATATTTATAACAAGTTTATTATTTGGTTTCATACATACATCTGCTGCTGGTGGATTTAGTAACGAAGCTATGTTATACATATTAACAACATTTATGTTAGGGATAATTCTTGGTTACATATATGAATTAAAAGAATCCTTGATAATACCAATTGTTGCTCATGGTATATATAATTCTATTCTTGTTATTGTCGCGTACTACCAAATGACAGCGATATGAATTTATTAATATTTTATATTAAATAATTATATCAATTATTTTGTAATTTAATAAAAAAAGAAATAACTTTTTATTACTAGAGAGTGTATATATTGGTATGGACATAGACATAAGAAAATTAATTAATCAATTAAACAAAATGACCGAAGAACTAGATTCCGTTGATAATATTGAAGATTTGGATGGCGATTTTGAACAGCCTAAATCATTCCAAGATTTATTTAATAATAGTCCATTATTTAATATGGATGATTTTGATTCAAAGGCTTCCGTTCATGAATTGTTATATGATGTCACAGAAGAAGATGAGGATGTTGTCGTAGTTGTTGATTTACCGGGATTCTCAGAGGAACAAATTTCATTACAATCTGATGAACGTCAAATTCGAATTGATGCAGAATCTACGGATGATATGCGTAGAGAGTCTGTATCGCACACGTTCCGACTACCTGCGGAAGTTATTCCAGAGGAAGCTTCTGCAACATTCGAAAACGGTGTTCTTACGGTGACACTCCCAAAAGTTGAAGAAGATGAACAGACAAAAATTGACATATCGTAAATTATTGTCGTAGCGTATTATTTTTCATATTGGCGATAAATTTATTATATAGTTTTTATGATATATATGTATAGAACGAATAAAGATTACAAAATGTAATCTACCAAAAT
>Ga0306888_100498_pt1 | contig 16126 bp, 14 predicted proteins | sample AntDeeMetagen186_FD_190452 | JGI IMG/M metagenome (GOLD analysis project Ga0306888, IMG submission 190452) | Saline lake microbial communities from Deep lake, Antarctica - Metagenome #186 (v2) (version 2) | ecosystem: Environmental > Aquatic > Non-marine Saline and Alkaline > Saline | place...
CACCGTCTGCTTGTTTGGTTTTAGACACACCTTCAGCAAGCAGACGTTCTAACTAAGCGGCTTTGTGAAGTACTGAGTCTGGCCGGTGGCAAATCTCCCGACCAATCAACTCAAGTTTCTCTTCCTGACGGTAGACTTCTCCAAGAGAGATTGCGATACCGTAGTGGTCGTCGTTCTTGCGTTCGATTTCCAGAGTCTCTGTTACCTCTATCAGGTGTCGGTGAGCCGAGTTAGCTTCGTCGGCCAGTTTCTCTGTTGGCAGTGATTGGTACTGTTCTTGAAGGACAGACACCTCTGCTGGAGGCAGTATGCTCTTCATCTCTTGTCACCTTCCAATATGCCCGTGTACCGGGGCGTCCCGTTCGCTTCCTGAATCAGCCACCCAGTTCTCTTGCAGGTTTCACACCGATACTGTTCGTGGATAACTTTCGGTCTACTACCTCGCGTGAAGCCGTGCTGGACAGTGGGGAATCCGTACTCTTTGCAGATTTTGCATCTCATTTCTATTTATGGCGACGTTGTGTCGCCGAGGCCGTCGGGGGGAATCGAACCCCCACTGACAGTCACCAGACTGACGGCAGTTCTGAATCGTTTCGATACGACTCTTAGCATCTCTTACGTGGTCAAACGCTCAACGGGAACTTCGCATGCAGTACGCGAGTGTCCCGTCGATGGGTATCCACGCTATCTGAGTGGAGCTACTGGTGGCTCACGACTCAGAATCACCGACAGACTCGTCACTGTCATCAGAATCTTGGACAACGAGGAGTTCAGCGACGCGCTCCGGCTGGTTGTACTCATTCCGGTTTTCTCGACGGCGTTCAAACGAGTCTATAACCACGCCCACGTCCTTCTTGCACTGGTTGAGAGCCCCCGCCTCGTCAAGGAACAGAGTGTGCTTCCCGGGCCGAAACATCTCTACTGTCTCTTCGAGAGTGGCGAAGCAGATGGCTAACTGGCGTTCGATGTCGTTCAGGTGTTCTTCGAGCTGTTCGTCTGTCTTTTCGGAGTCGTCGTGATTGTCGTCTATCATTTGTTAGAGGGCCTATTTGTACAGCGGGGACCTGCCCGCTTCCCGTTTCGATCCCGGCCAAGGAATCCATAGGCGGAGAGCCGCTCATCAAGGGGATACGCATCGTTCGATGCTGGCTACCCCGACGGGGGACGGCTGACTGTTCAGACGAGAGTCTCGGGAACCATGCCGTCCATTAGCACTCGGCCCCTTCGCGAATCATCGCGCTGTTACAGACCATCCGAACGTATTCAACAGCGGCATCCAGTCCCGAGAGCGGTGGACTGTGCCCCTCTCTGTCTTCGTACGACATCCAAGCGATGTGGTGGACAGGTTCGTACTCTCCGTCGACCATCTTTCCAGAGAACCCTGTGACTTCGTACTGCGAGTTCGGCTCCGCTCGGATGGTGATGCGATGTACTGGGCCTTCGTTTACAGAGCTGGAGACTTCATCGGTGACTCCGACCGCTGGAAGCCCGGTCTCTTTGGACCACTCGATAGGGAGCGTCTTCCAGCCGTCAAGGTCTTCGACCAGTTCAGTTACCGCGCGATTCATCTGATTGTGGATAGCGTATTGCTCGCTCATGGTGTGTCTTCTAAATCGCCGAGTCAGCTGTCGTTTGATTCTATTGGTAGCACATCTGTAATTGCTTACCAAATGTGCTTACTTCTATCGAAGAAATGACTATGGATAAAGGTATGTATCTTATTCTGAACACCATATCAGCATACGTTCTCAGTAGTAATGACCAAAAGTGGTAAGTTACCTACTCCCCCAACAGTGATCTATCTATGACTGTACGTGACGATGTATGGCACGCCGTCTTGAAGCTGTTAGTCCAAGAAGGCGAGTTTAAAATTGGAGACCTTCCATTTGACGAAGGAAAACGGCATACGGTTCGGAGGGTTCTTCGTGAGATGCAGGAGAAGGGGTGGCTCCAGCGCGAAAGTGATATGAGCAAAACGTGGGCCGCAGGAGAACTTGCCCGTCTACATCTCAATCTGGATGAAAAAGCAGATCTCCGGCTCAAACTGCAGGAGATAGAATCAAAGGAGATCACACCTTCCGAAGTCACAGAGTGGAACTCACTAGACGACATTACAGCCACCTTCGAAAAACGTGGTCTAAAACCACTTCCTATGATGAACGGTGACAAGAATCGCGTATTAGAACTGGCAGAGGGCGAGTATATTGCGCTGATAGAACTGGATACAAACAAATCTACAACAGATTACAAACCGGAACCTAGTGATCCAAACGCTAATTTAGTGGCCGCCGCCGACTACGAATCATTCTCACTCGTCAGGCGCGTACGTGATTTCGAGGACAACGGACAAATCAAGCACCAACGACTCTCATTTGAAAAGAACCAGTTCGAGGATGGTGCCGATAACGATGATACTGCACTTCGAAAGCTCAACGAAATCGAATACGGTGAGTCGCTGGAACCGATCTTTTCGTAGAATTGCCTTGGGTTGATTGCGACTATCGTAGAGGGTAGGAGTGATTTGTAGTATCTTTATTATTCTCACCTCTCAACGTGTCATTCATACTCCCTCGCTGAGAATTCGCTCGACCCTACTCATCCAAATATATGACCTCTGGGCAAATCACCGCATCTGACATCAAGAATTGGAACTCGCTCAACGACATCGCGGCCTCCTTCGAGAAACGCGGTCTGAAACCACATCCAGAAATAAGCGAGGACGGGCGACTTGTCCTTGAACTCGCTGACGGGGAGTTCATCGAGCTGGTCGAAGCAAGTACCGGGAAGTCGGCAACCGACTATAAGCCCGAGAGCGTCACTCGACACACGAACCTCGTCTCAACGGGCGATTACGAGACATTCACATTCGTCACTCGCGTTCGCGACTGGGATGCACACGGTCGCATCAAGTACCAGCAGTTTTCCTTCGCGAAGGAGCAGTTCCGCAGCAACTCCGGGGAGAAGAATACCGTCCTTCAGAAGCTCAACGAGATTGAGTACGGAAAGTCGGCGGCGGTGATGGACGACCTCTACGACACTCGGCAGATCGTCAAGGAGTTCTACGAGCAGTTCGAATCCCTGCGGACCGACCTCGTGCAGGAGGTCAGCGGAATTCCCGACGACCGGGGCGACGCCAAGGGGCGATATGTACAGATCCTGCTCGACCGGATGATTTTCCTCTACTTCATTCAGGAGAAGAATTTGTTGGACTACGATGCCAAGTACCTCCACGACCACCACGCGCGCGTCGTGAATGAGGACGGTGACGTGTACTCGGACTTCTACGACCCGCTGTTCTTCGATTTGCTGGCTGAGGGGAAGAACGATCCCGAGTTCGGCAAGCTCCCGTATCTGAACGGCGGCCTGTTCTCGAAGAATCCCATCGAGGAGGAGTTTGATGACGCCAAGCTGGGGGAGGACGCCGACGAGACCAACGCGCTGTTCGGACGTATCCTCGACTTCCTCTCGGACTGGAACTGGAACGTGGACGAACGCCTCGACATCGTTGACCCGAAGAACCTCTCCCCGGCGGTGCTGGGCCACATCTTCGAGCAGACGGTGAACCAGAAAGAGATGGGAGCATACTACACGCCCGAGGAAATCACCGGCTTCATGGCCCGGCAGACGATACATCCGTACCTGCTGGATCAGCTGAACAAGGCCGAAGGGACGAGCTACGAATCCATCGACGACGTGTTCTCCTTGAGCGAACCCAACGCTGGAGAACGGGTCGAACAGCAGGCCTTGGCAGACGGTGGTGTCTTAGCCCACAAGGTGAACGCAGGTGCCATCGAACAGACCCACGTTGAGACGCTCTATTTCGACGTGCTGAAAGACGTACGGGTCCTCGATCCGGCGGTCGGGAGTGGGGCATTCCTGCTTGCCGCGCAGGAGGTTCTGCTTGACGTGTACCTCCAGTGTATCGAGTACTTCGTCGAGAAGGAGGAGACAGAGCCTTGGGAGCTGACGAGTCGCATCAAAGACGAAATCGATACGATACGGGACGCGAATGGGACCGTGACACTCTACGCGAAACGCGAGGTGATTCTCAACAATCTCTACGGAGTAGATATTGATGAGGGCGCGGTAGAGATCTGCAAGCTCCGTCTCTGGCTCTCGATGGTTGCAGACATCGAGGATGAACCAAGTGAAGTGGAACCACTTCCGAATATCGACTTCAACATCCGTCAAGGGAACAGTCTAATCGGTCAGGTTGACGCTGTGATCGAGAGCAACGACGATGGGGATAGCGAGCTGGATGCATGGGAGCGCAAAGCCCGGTTCGAGGACGTAAAAGAGGCGATTCAGAACCACAAAAGTGCTGAATCGAGTGCCGAAGCGAGGAAGTGGAGGAAGGAAGCAGAAGCCCGAATCGACGAACACCGCGAGAAGTTCGATGACATTCTTCGTGGAGAGTTTCAGGATGCTGGTTTCGATAACATCACCGTAGACGAACTTCGAGACTGGTCACCCTTCCACTGGCCGTTAGAGTTCGCTGGTGTGTTCGAAGAGGGTGGGTTCGACGTGTTCATCGGGAATCCACCGTGGGATATGCTCTACGCAAACCGGGATGATTTCTTCATCCGGTACGACGAGAAGTTCCGCATCTACCCCTCAGAGGAGAAAGACGATGTAATGGATGAACTCCTCTCTGACCCCGATATTGCGGGGGAGTGGGAGGCATATCAGGACTCGATGGATACTCGTGCGGACTTCTTCACTAAGGGAGATACCTACAGGCTCCAGTCGCCAGTTGTTGGTGGACGAACGATGCCAACGAAGAACGAGTTATCTGCTCTCTTCCTCGAACGCGTCTTTCGGCTCTCCCGAGATGGAGTGAAGGTGAGTCTGCTCCTCCCCGGAACGATATTCGGAGGGGTAATGGGCAAAGACCTGCGGACGCATCTACTAGACAACACGAACGTAGAGAATCTCATCGGCTTCGAGAACAAGGGAATATTCACCGCTATTGACGACCGATACAGGTTCGCCATCCTGACCTTCCGATACGGAGGGAGAACTTCCGAGCTACGAGGCATATTCAACCAGCACGATATGGATGTGGTTTATCGTATCGAAGAAGAAACAGCTAGCATCCCTCGTGACGTGCTCACCAGCTACTCGCCAGAGGGGGGGATTTTCCCTTCCATTACCTCACAGCAGGAAGTAAGCGTTCTGGAGAATGTGGTTAATCATCCCCCGCTAGTCGACGATATTGAGGATGCGTGGACAGTCGATATGCTGACCAAGGAATTCGTAGAATCGACTGACAAAGATCGACTACAGAACTCACCTGAGGGTGCGGATTACCCAATTTACGGGGGAAAGAACATCCACCAGTTCGAGCACGATAATACTCACACGAAGAGCTTGGACGGCCCCAAGTACTGGAGTCGAGGACTAGACGACCCCGCGAACAGCGCACAGTATCGTGTTCGGGAGAAAAATTTCAACCGAGGTCATCTAAAACGGGAGATCTACGAGGCATTTGGAGGCCCAGAGACTAGTAAGTCTCAGGTGCAGTTCGTAGATGATCTTCTTGAAGAGCACCGGGGCCACGGACTTGAAGAAGAGGATGTACTTCTCGACTGCTCCGAATTTAGAATCGGTATCAGGGACGTATCTCGATCCCGCGATGAGCGAACGATAATCGCGACCGTGCTACCGAAAGAAATCATCTGCCTCCACACGATTAACACCTTCAAACCGTTCGCTATCGAACCGAAGGAGGAGCATCTGTCGGAGTCCCCACTCCGGTCACCCTACGTACGTCGCTTCAAAGACCGGGAACTGTTCGCGGCCACGGGGCTACTGAACAGCGTCGTATTCGACTTCTTGATGCGGACCAAAGTCGAGACGCACATCGTGAAGCGAGAGCTACTGGAATCACAGATGCCCCGTCTCACCGCAGGGGAGGACTATTTCGAATATATTTCCGAGCGTGCCGCTCGGCTCAACTGTTACGGCGAACGGTTCGCCGAGATGCGAGAGCGACTCGGCGGAATCGAGCCCGCGACAGACGAGACGGAACGTCGTCGCCTGCAGGCCGAAATGGACGCCGCCGCATTCCACACGTACGGTCTCGATCGACCCGACACGAAGTTCGTGCTCGACGACTTCCACCGCGTACAGAATCCACGCCTGATGACCGAGGAGTACTTCGACCTCGTGCTGGAGAAGTACGATGAGTTGGCAGAGTCAGGACCCTACCCGTAGACGCTTCCTGCTACGCGAACGCGCTGAACGTCTCCCGGATATGTTCCCGGATGCGCTGTTCGCGCGCATCGAGGAAGTCGAGGAAATTCTCCAGTTCGTGGAGATGGTCCTCTCGCGGAATTAGGTGCCGCTCGTAGTAGTCCTCGTTCCGAGTGTCGAGCCAGTCATCGAACGACTCGTCTCTCTTACCGGTGTTCTCCCCCTCGGTGATGAGCTGGAGATTCGCGATGGAGTCGCGATGGTTCTCGAACTGCTCCGCGACGGCACGATCCAGACCGTGATTCTTGACGAGGTTGTTCGCATCGAGGATCTTCTTGGGGAAGATGTGGTCCCGATGGTAGTCCGCGCCCTTGCGAACAGCTCTTGGGAAGTACAGGAGCGACAGCAGGAGGAACGACTTCTGGGAGCGGTAGGTAGTATCCTCCAGCAGGGACTCGACGACTTCCTCGCTGAACCCAACGACTTTCCCGCGCCCGCGCATCCGTCGATGAATCTCTTCGAGCGGGAATCCGGCGTCGTCTGCTTCCTGCACCGCCTCCCGAGCGTCGTCCAGAACTTCGTCTGGACGCGAGTTGAACGTCCCGTTGAGGAGCGCCGATGTGAGCCAGTAGTGGATGCGCCGGCGATCATCCGCCCCGTTTTCGGAGTCCCAACTGAGATCGGGATTTCGGTAGTAGATATAGTAGGCGATGGGGATGAGGGCGTTGTGACTGGTGAGACTGCGCTTATCGAGCCCGAACTCAACAACGAGGTCAAGCGCGCCCTCGATTGCGGCCTTGTAGTCACCTGTGACCCACGTCTCCTTCATCTCCCCGAGATGGTCGTTGGTGAAGTTCGCGATTCGGTACTCCGGGTCGAGGTCCGACAGGACGAGAAGCGACTTCAGCACGAAGTCGATGCCGAACCGGAAGTTCTTGTCCTCGTGGCGCTCGTTCAGCCTGTCCACGAAGTCCGTAATCTGCTCGCGCGCGTCAAGTTCGTTGGGACCCTCGGTCCACCGGGCCGTCGCCATCGAGAGCAGAATCTCGGATTTACTCAACGGCGTCCCACCATCGTTGGTCCTGATGAAGATGTCGAGGACCCGCTCGTGGTTCTCGGTCGTTTCCTCGTGATACTGAATACCGGCTTCGTCGCATATGGAGTCGTGTAGCGTGCGCAGATTCTCACTTGCATCCCATCGTTTGCCCTTTCCAAACGATTCGAGATCAAGATCCTCGACAACACCTCGAACGTCATCGTTCGGATCCAGCTCCAGAATGTCCCCAACAGGGTACCAGTACGTTTCTTCAGTGGGATCGGGCTGGCTATCCTTGAACGCGAACTCGTACTTTAGCCCCAGTTCGTCTTCGATCTCCTCGTCTGGATCGGAGAAGAGATTGAAATACAGTTGCTTGTTGCTCCACGCACTCGCGTTCTTACGTGGGTGGAACTTCTTCTTCTCGGCGTACGTTCCGCTTAGGCCGATGTAGAAGGCGGTGAGTCGCTGTTGTCCGTCGAGAATCAGCTTCTGGGTTTCGGGGAGCTTCTCCATCGACGGGACCTTCGGATTGTGATAGTTGACGTGATTGAACTTCGGATCATCAGGATGGACGCTATCGCCGATGTAGTTCCTGATGAACTTGTACTTGATCTGGTCATCCGCCGTTTCGCCCCTGACCCTCCACAACAGGAACGCGCCGATTGGATAATCGCGGAGAACGGAATCAAAGAGGCGGATTATCTGATCTGTGTCCCAGACGAATTCCCGCTGTATTGCCGGGAGAAAAATGGAGTCGTTGAGATCCTCGACTGCCTCACGAATACTCATCGACTTGTTAGTCATAGTCACGTAGAAAGACACGAGTAATATCAATCCTTGTGAATCTGTCCAGAATGACGCTGAAGTGTCCGACCCAAACATCTTCCCAATACCCGTCAACCCGCGATTCGTGAGTACCACTAACCGGTAGTGAGACGCCAAACATAATATCTCCCAGAGGCGAAAAGCTGAAGAGAGTGTGCGATGCGAAATTCGGTCAGCGCCCTCCAATAATCCCCCAGCAGAGCAACCGCGCGTGAACGTCGTTGGCTTTCACCAACGTATCCTGATACTCGGGAGAACTCCCGATTACTTCGTTGAGGAACTTTTCGATTTCGTTGAACAGTTCCTCGACCGGCCACTCGGAAATTCGGTCGTGTTCGGGGTGATCACGGAACCGCTCTCGGAGGATCCGATCCTCGTCGGTGTTCTTTAACTTGACATCCGTGAGTTGGTTTCGAAGCTGTTCTGCGCACTCGCTCACCGTTTCGATTTCGTCGACGGGTTCGTGAAGTTTACCTGAGGAGTTGTCCCGGATGTGCTGAAGATACTGGATAAGGGTCTCTTGTTCCTTCGAGAACGAACCACCCTGCTCGAACTCGCCCTTTTTATGTGTCGTACGAATGGACGAGAGCCGGTTGTTCAGATACTCCTCGATAGCTTCTCGTTCGGCGAGTAACTCGTCCACATCGCCTGAAAGCGGCTTTCCTTCGGAATCGGGTGCGATCTTAAGCATTCGAACCGACCGCTCTTTCACTTCATCATCACCGAACGGGTAGTAGTAGAACGCCCGTCGAGTTCGCCCCAGAGGAGCATCACCTCCATCGTCGAACCACATATGTGCGAGCGCAAACACGCCGGGGCGGGGGCCGCTGTCAGATCGAGCGACGTTCGTGTAATGGAGGTCCCGGTCGCCGGGAAGGTCGTCGAAGTACTCTTCGGCGTACTCGAAGTCGTCCATATCGAGGGTGTAGTCAATATTCAATTCCTGCTTCAATAGATAACGTTCGAAGGCCTCATCCTCGTTGCTCCCAGCGTTGCGGAGGAGTGGGTTCGTTGAGGTGTCATCGAGTTCGTTGTAGTCGTCTACTTCCCGGGACTTCCGCAAGGACTGCTCGATCTCCTCAACCTCCAGCTCCCCGATGGTCTTCTGGGTCTCAACTCCGGCGCGTTCAAGAATCTCATCCTCATTCGGGTCAAGGATGTTGTTCTCCTTGCCGACGATGAGTGCGATGTCGTTGATTTTCGCTTGTAGACGCTTGAGTAGCTTGATGGCCGCCTCGATGTCGCCGTCGGGATAGAAGTTGTGGACGTGCTTGTCCGCCGTCGAACCGATGCGGTCGATGCGCCCGACGCGCTGGACGATACGCATCGGATTCCACGGGAGGTCATAGTTCACGACTCGGTTGATGTCCTGTAAGTTCACACCCTCGCTCAGCGTGTCAGTCGCAACGACGTACGTAAGTTCGTTTTCACCGGATTCCGAGAGCGTCTGCTGGTATCCCGCCGCTTCGGGCGCGAACCGACGAACGATGTCCTGCTTGTTCTCGTCACCACCTTTGACGACCGCGCTGTTGTCGCGCGTTAGCGGCGAGTTCTCGTCATCACGGAGCGAGCGGTAGACATAATCAGCAGTCGCTCGGTACTGGGTGAAGATGAGGACCTTCCCCTCGTTGTTCTGGAGAACGTTAGCGAGTTCGTCGATTTTTGGATCGCGGAACTCTCGGAGACGGAACACCGCCTCGTAGAAGTCGCGTGTGGCTTCATCCGCTTCGGTCAGGTCGCTCCGGGGGTAAAGGAGCGGATTCTGCTCGTTCTGTGGTACCTCCGGGAGAACTCCTGCGTGGTTCTCTTGAAGCCACTGTCGGACGGTCACCGAGTGGTCGCTAACGTCATCGCCGTGCTTCGCCACGTCGCCGATGAACAGTTGGAGGAAATACGCCAGAAGGGTGAGATCTTCGCGGATATAGGTCTTGACCTCGGCAACCGTCGCGTCGGCGAGTTCGTCTTGTTCACTCTGCTCGCCACCGTCGGATCGAACCGCGTCGGTGTCGAAGCCGAACTCTTCGAGTGTCTGTTCGATGTCTTCGGCAGTCTCCTCGTCTTCGACGAAATCTTCGAGAGTGACCGCACCATCACCTCCTTGCACAGTTCGGAGCATATCGATTTCTTCGTCTTCTGGGAGGGTCTCCAACAGGCCGAGGAGTGTTCGTTCACTCTCATGGAGCGTTTGGACCGACTGTACGAAGGCGTACGTCGAAGACTCAAGCCGCTTCAGAAGATTCAGTTTGTACAGGGCCTTGAGCGTACTGCCAGCCTGCGGATTCTTGATCGTAATGTGGGGAAGGTGAAGCGCATCCATCACGTCCGGCAGGAAGTTGTAGATGGGCTGATAGGCGGGTGGGAGTGTGTACTGCTCCTTGTGGACTGTTGGAGGTTTAAAGCTCATTTCGAGGTTTTCGTCATCCCGAATTTTCTCTTTGACATGGTTTCGAGTCCGTAAAACCATCACCTCGTTCAGGATGTTGGAGATCTCCCCAGACTTCTGCTGGAGTTGTTCTGTGAGTTGCTGTTGCTCCTCGTCGGTGACTTGCTCCTTCCCGGCGGCTATGCGCTTCCGATCTTCTGAAAGACTGATGTAGTCCTCGAACGCGCCGAAGTTGTACCCCGACTTGTTGCGAATTTCGTCCTCACCCGTGAACAGGCTGATAAGATTCTTGAGGTCGGTCGCGGAGTTGTTGATGGGTGTCGCAGTCAGCATTATCATCGTCTTTCCGCGAAGTAGGCGCAGATTCGCGTGCCGTCGAGTGCCTTTGTAATCGTCCTCGTGGTCGAGCTGGGGTCGCCACTTCCCGTGATTACGGAAGCGGTGGGCCTCGTCGATGAGCATCACCTCAAACTCGTCTCGGAGATCACGAACCTCAGCATGTGAGAGGTTTTGGAACTTACTGATGCTCATCACATCAAGGTGGACTCCGTCAACTTCCAGCCCGAAGTACGGTTCACCCTCCTCGTCCGTATCATCCTGTAGGAGACTTATCCACTGGTTAGTGAGGTTAGCAGGGACGAGGAGTAGACAGCGTTCTCCCTGCTGACGGTAGTCGTACAACAACTCACCTCCGATGAATGACTTTCCGAGACCAACCGAATCGGAGATGATACAGCCGTTGTACTGGGCCAGTTTCTCCCGGGCGCTCTCGTACCCGATCGTTTGAAAGTAATAGAGTGGACTATCGCGAGTGCTGACGTTGCCACCGAGCGTATCGTAGGCGAGGAGTTTGTACAGCTCGAACGGTTCGAGGTAGGTACCGAGTTCCTCTTTCGCTTCGTTGTCCTCTCCCTCTTCCTGATGATCCTTCCAATCCTGATAGCGACTGCTGTTCTCGATGATCTTGATGACATCCTCGCCGAACTCTTCGGCGTTCGCCCACTGGTTATCGTACCAACGTTCAAACGCTTCGGCGTCTCCACGTTCTTGACTCGTTAGGTTCAGTTCGATGTTGTTCCGGTGCCCGCTGTGTGAGAAGTTCGACGACCCGACGATGGTGGCTGTCGGTCGCTTGTCGGTGTGGCCGTTGCGGACACTCGGTTCGTCGGGTACTGCACGGAAGCTCGCCCCCTTCGCATGGAAGTAGCCCTGTTCAGGGTCTCTCACTCGGACGTCGACCAACCCCTCACGAATGAAGTCTCGAAGACGGTCCAGACGGTCCATCTGCGCGTTGTTGAGGCCGTCTATATCTTCACGAAGTTCAGATTTGAATTTTTCACGAAGGTTTAGACCATCCTCGATTTCGCCGGCTGTCCGCTCATCGGTTTGTCTCCCCATCAGAATACGCATCGGGGCTTGATTTTGCTCTGCCGGATCTGCTAGATTAGTCAGGTCTTCCTTGTAGAGGTCGAACCCAGAGAGATAGAAGTACCCGGTGGCGATACGAACTTCCTCACACTCAGGAATAAGTTTCTTATATACTGTTTCGAGGTTTGTCTCGGTGTTATCGACAAGCGGATCAAGAGCGAGCATCTCTTTCGTAGGCACAACACGTCTGGCTTGTTAATGCTTCTTAGAGTTCAGGTCGAATAGGAACTGTGGGCAAAATTGTGCGGTGAAAATCGAACGACAATATAGAAAAATTGATATATCCCCGCCGTACGTTGGTGCGTTCGATGTCAAAGAAACAGTACTGGAAGAACACAGCACGCCCGCTCTATTGGAATTGTCCGCACTGCAACGAACAACTCATTCAAGCACGTCATGTAACGTGGCGTGTGCGGGCTGTCTGCCCTGAGTGCCACTCGACATTTACACCGACTTGGGAAGAGACAGAAGACGAACTCCCGCCAGAGATCGACGACTGCTGAACACATTCAGCGAAACCGCCGGAAAATACAGGAATGTAAAGGCGGTTATTCACCTCGGGGAGAACACAGAGAAACATGACATACGTGTGTACGTATGTACGTACGTGGTGTTGTAGGTACTTGCGTAGCTATTTCGGCAGTACTACTCCTCGTTGTTGCTCCACCCAAGTTCAATTGCTAATGGGCCTACGACGTAATGGTCTCCTTCTTTTTTGAGAAGGTCTAGCTCACACATTTCTTTGAGTACAGCTTCATAATCCTTCGTCGGCACGTCGTCCTCGGTAATGTACCCCCTTTGGGAGAGAGTTGCCAGCATCTTATCGTATCTATCGTTGCTCATACTCCAGATCCATTAGGGAATCGCAAAGGTGCTCCCTCGTTCGTAATTCGACCGTTTCGGGCTTCTCGAAAGCTGAATTTAATTCAAAAGGGTAGATGTTTTCTGAAGAGAGGATATTTTTGTCAGGGGATAGTTGTGGACACCTGAATGTCGGTCAGAGGACTGTTTAAGTCCGAGATAGAGAAAGCCCAAACCCGTCTGAACTCCCTGTTTGGGGAGGAGACGTTTCTAACGTTTCGTGAGGATTTGCGTGCGATATATATCGAACACCGCGACGTGGAAGACGCGACCGAGTGGCAGAAGCGTGCATGGATGCACATGGGTAGACAAGGTCTCGACGAGACACGGAGACGATACATCTCGTTTGGCACCCATCTGGACTTGCTCAATCTCTCCGACGCCGCACTCTCAGCGGCAATTGGATTCGGCATCAATTGGGGGGCCAAGGCACTGGGGGTCCCGTCAGTACCATCGGTTATTATCGCGTTTTTCGTCTCTCTGTTTCTGTATTCGATGAACACCGGGCTTGTGTTCGCGAAAGCACTCGTTACGGAGATTGCCTACCCACGCGAACAGATACACGTCCGACTGGAACCCGCAGACCTTCGTTTTCGGGCCGGATGGAACAAAGGAGTTATACAGTCAAGTGGTTCGGTGGTGGGAATCATAATTTATGGAACCATCACCCATCCCGGCTCGCGAGGCTATGACCTCGGCCTGCGGTTGGTTAAGTGGTGGGTCAAGCGCGGGTGAGCGCCGCCGACCGCAATTTCACACACTCAGTAAGACTGCGGATCCGCTACTTTCCGTAGTACTCGTCAAGTGCTTCCTGCACGAGGGTCCGCCGCCGCCGATCGTCATCGTCGTCGCCTTGTTTGATGTGTGCGTCACCTTTGACGTAGCGGTCACGATGCTGGTCCATCAGTGAGGAGAGAGTCTGCCGGGAGACTGGAATGTCTGATTCGACTGAGCGGAGAGATTCACCGTCCTCAACACGAAGCATCGCCGCACGGATCGCCGCATACTCATCGTAGTCCTCGTCTTCTCCCACGTCCGTAGTGTTCACGACCAGATAGCCATTCTTGTCGGTCGTGAATCCGGTGGGCGTCTTCCCCGTCCACTTGCCCTCGCGCTGGGTTTGAGCAATTCCTCGGTTGATGCGGCGGCGCGTCTGCTTGGCCTCTTCTTCGTACCACAACGCCAACTGTTTCGCAAAGAAGTGACTCATCGGATCCTCGGGGTCGATGCAGTCAATCATCTCGTCGCGGAGGTAGATGGGAGTCTCTGTCTGAACTGCCGCATCGATGAAGTCTGCGCTCGCAGATAGATTTCTCGCGATGCGCGAGATCTCTGTCATCACGACAAGTTCGTACTTATTCGCGCGCACATTCTCCATCAATTCTAGGAACTGCTCCCGGGAGAGGTCAGAGCCACTCCGGTCACGGTCAACGAACTGCTCAACTTCATTCATCGGGATCTCGCGCTCGTCGAACCACTTGCGGATGCTCCCGTGCTGACTGACCTCCCCTGACTCTTGGTTGCCGGTTGAGACGCGCTGATAGGATGCGTATCGTTTGCTACTATATGGCATAATATTGACTAATTCTGACTACTCTTTCCTACCACCTCTACCCGTATATAAACGCAGGTCGTTTCTGACCTCCCGTAATCATTCACTTGAATTCTTACCACCCACACCCCTCATTCAAAGCTAGCAACCGACAAAATAGTGCGTCTATATAGGCGCGACGCTTATCACTCGCGCTCGGCGCGGCGCAGTTCGCGGAGGCGTCGTTGGATGCGGAGGATGCTCTCGATACTTTCGGCGGTCATATCGGGTGTCACGTGAGCTGATACATCCCCTTCGTAGTGGTCATCAAGCGTAAGGGTCGGGTTCCCGCTCTCGGCGTGGCAGAGTAACTTCAAATGGGCTATCGGCGTCTTGGTGTCCTCAACTGTCACCCAATCCCCGTATCGCGTGTTGGTCGTCCGCTCGGCCCAATCCGTCCGCTGGTCGCGGTCCCAGTGTTCAAGGATGCTGGCGATGCGTCGGAGGGCGTCGCGTTCGCGGAAGAGGTACACCACATCGGGATGAAGGATAGAGCATTCTGAATGAGGTGTGTCCCGGTGCATCGTAGGCAACCCGAGAGATCATCCACGTTAGGAACATGATGCAGGTGGCTGTGGAGAACCCTGCCCTCAGTCATCTTCGAGAAGAGGACGTACAGATGTTCACGTCGAGGATAGGCCACGCCACTACCAGCGCCACCTGCTCACCACTAGGCGCTCGACCAGTACAATACCACTCCTCCATTCAGGGGTACTGGTTCGACTAAGGGTTCGTGCGTCCCGAAAAAAGCCAAATAAAGCATAGAAGAAGGCGAAGTGATTCTAACTTATTCATAGCATTCTCGAACTAACACCAATAGGCTTCGACATCGTAGCTAATTGTATGATTGTTGAAGTGGACGGTCAGCGTGTAGACATCAAGCACTATGCGGCCATCTTCGTCCAGAATCTCCACGAGCTAGGAGGCACGGCGAACACTCGGGACATCGCGACGCGGAGTGGCCTCGCCACGTGGCAAGTAAACGAGGCGTACAAACAAACCGAAGAAATGGGATTGGTCGAATGGTACGGAGAATACGACTCCACGTCGCGCGGCCCCGGTTCCGACCCGAAGCTCTACGAGTTGACTGGCTCAGGCCGACAAGTGGTTGAACGAGGGGTGCCCGGCAAGGTCATCGCACTCAACAAGACTGAGGCAAAACTCCCCGAGCAGGAACTCCAAGACCTGCGTAAGTGGGTGAGCCGAGTAGAGGGAAAGGCGATAGCGTCGAGCCAGCAAGAAGTATCCAAGCGATTTGATGAATTACACCACAAGCTTGACGACGTTGAGAGAGCCGAAGACGTGCAGGAAGTAACAGGTGACCTCGCGGACCTCGAAGCTTATATTTATGAGTGGAATGAGGCGGCGGAGATATATTTGAAGGCCATTCGCCGGGCTCTCGAAGACCAAGGAGTGGAGTTGGGAACGTACTTTCGGGCCGTCGAACAGGACGACCAGTCGGCTACGGTCTGAACGAACCCACACCTCTTGTACTCACGCTTGATGCAACTCTCGAGGATCGCCTATCCCACGGTCGCCAGAACGATTCAGCGACCCTCTTTGGAGCGTAAAGTTTCAAGAGCAGAATTGACTGTCTTCCAGCGACTTCACTGCCAAACCGAAACTAACAAAGTTGTTAGGTGCGGGAAGGGTGTTTTTGTTAGGTGCCGGGAGAATGGGTCGCGTTAAGTTTGGCGTGAATTGTGGTAGACGGCGAAGGCTTCGAGCCAATTTTGAGCTGTCTCAAGCGCGACATTGCTGAAACTATTCGCAAACGATGATGTTCGACGTTCTATTTCCCAAA
>Ga0306888_100590_pt1 | contig 14082 bp, 20 predicted proteins | sample AntDeeMetagen186_FD_190452 | JGI IMG/M metagenome (GOLD analysis project Ga0306888, IMG submission 190452) | Saline lake microbial communities from Deep lake, Antarctica - Metagenome #186 (v2) (version 2) | ecosystem: Environmental > Aquatic > Non-marine Saline and Alkaline > Saline | place...
GACGCTCGGCCTTGGATCGGCGGTGACGCGCACGCCTGCATAGGACTGCTCGGCGGTGGTTTCGTGCTGGGTCAAATTTAGGGTTAGTTCTATGGTTTTTCTCCTAGTGAGTGATAGCGCTCAGGCCGGATAGCCGCGCCACCGTATGCGCGCGACTGTCTCCGGCTTGTCGCTGTTGCTCAATCCATTCCGACTGCGCGTCGGTTAGCCGGAGCAGCACCGTAGGTCGCGACCTGCGTTTGGCGTCGTAGCGGGCCTCTGCGGCCCGCTGCGCTTTGCTGCGTTCGGTCAATTTAAGCCGCCTGAAACTTGTTTAGGTAATCAAGCGCGCCCTCAAAATTTTCGAAACTGCCGAGGTAGCGCGGGAATGCAGGCTGCGGTTTACGGCTATAGACCCAGTATTTATCGACAGCCGGCACTAGCTTTTCGTGCTCGTCAAGGAAACCCGACGCATCTTCGGCGCGGTTAAACTCGCGCTCAATTACGTATTCCTGATCGTCAGTGGTGTGGATGATTTCTATGTTGCTCATGATTTTCTCCGGTTCTGGGGGTGATTCGCTCTAGTAAGTTCATCATGCCGCGTCTGAGTTTAGAATTAAACACCTTTCTTCTGGTTAGCTGAGACCATTCACGATCGCGGTACAGCCGCCGAATGCCTGCATTTCAAACCGCAGCACATGGCGGGTGATTATCACACGATCCCCCGCTTGCATCGGCGCGCGCGCCGGCTCAAGGTATCGGCTGTTAACGTCCCAGCTTACGTCTTGTGCAGTGATGTTAATGATCAGGCCTTTTTTGAGCTCTCGGGTCTGCGTTTCTACTAGCGTGTCCACGTCTACCGATTTGCCCTCATTGTGTGCAAGTATCCTGTCAACGTCGGGAAATCGGCCTGGATAACCCACAGCCTGTGTATCGCCTACCGCCCAGAGCAGCTGCGCAGACGATAGGCAATAATAGCCCGCGGGGCGCTCATCGGGCGCAATATGTAAAGCGCACCCATCTGTTCCGATGATGCGCGCCCCATCGGCAAACACATACCGCAGGTATTTGCGGCACTCTTTCGGGTCGACGGCCATGGCGACCCACGCGAAGTGATCGGTTGACGCCTTTTTTAGTCCCTTGGGAGCCGGCGGTAGGAAATGCGCATACAGCCCGGCCAGTGCCGCGAACGTCTCGAAATCGTTGTCGCCCCTAACGTTCAGATGCTGAACGAGCGATTGTATTGAGGCTGCCGCGTCCTTCTTGCTCGGCTTGGGCGTGGTTGCTGCTTTCTGTAGAAAAGTAGTCATGATGTGCTCCTAGGTGCTGCCTGTACCGTTTCAGCGGGTAGCCGTATTGTATATACGGTCGACCCGGGCCGCGCGCTTTCTTGACTTCATACCGGCGGTCGGTGAGCGCTTCGCGCATGGCTTCGTAGCGGGCCTCTGCGGCCCGCTGCGCCTGGCTGCGTTTAGACATCTTCGCGTAGCTCGTCGCGGTATTTACACAGAATGCCGATCGCCTCGTCGTTAAGCCCCATACCCTCCTCATTCGCGATGAGCTCGAAATCACCGGCCAATTCAGCGAGTTGGGCGTCTGTCGTTTCGGCAGTCACACTTTCACTCATCCCGTCGTACAGCCAGTCGCCCACCTCGTTTTCTGACTGCAGGTCATACGCTCCGACGAGAAAAGATTCATATGTCGCTTCATCACAGTGTAGGCCGCTGGTATCAGGGCGTGTTGCCGGCTCAATCTGGTGCAGCGCAGCGCGAGCCGCTTCGAGCGTTTCATATTCACCATGGGCATAAACCGACCAGTCATTCGTCGTGCCACACCAGCCGTCTGTTATTTCTGGTCGGTCGCCGCTGTTGCCGCGCATTGGCTCGTTTCGTATCTCTATTGTGTTGCTGTTCAGATGCTCGGCAGCGTTCGGTCCGTTGTAGTCGGTACTGATTACGTAATAATTGCTCATGGTGCTCTCCGGTTTATCGTAAATTACAGCAGATTTCATAATATTCTCCGTTTGCCTTGGCGAATTCCTTAGTGTGTGTACACTATATCATCTGGGTTACCCATAGTCAAGCGTTTCAGAGCAATATTTATAAGACTTTGGTCGTATGGCGTGGTGTGCATGTCACGCTCTGGCGCTTGGCTCGCTGATAGCGCTCCCGTGTCTCAACCAGACATTCGCCAATTCGCACCGCTCGGCAGAAACGCACCACGGCCCGGCATGCCTCGCATGTCACGCTCTGGCCCTCCTGTGCGACACGGCAGCCACGGCCCATGGTATAGCCGCACAGGCTTTCGTCGGGCATGGCCGGATGTTCGATATGCACTTCGCGATCGCTCATTTCTGTCTCCGGTTGTTTTATAAGATGGAATAAATTTTAGTTGGACTCAACCTCTTCGCTCATGATGCGAATAGCCTCTTCGTCGCTACCCGCCTCGATGACTTCGAGAATGTCGTCATCGTCGTTGCAGTCGAAAAAAATCGCGCCGAGGTCAATGTCCGTCTCGGCTAGGCTGTAATGCTCCACATCGATCCCGGCAATAGCCGCGGCAGCAATGCGGTGCGATCCAGTCAATGCCTTGGGCTCGTTGCTCTCATCGTCGTCAATCAATACTGGGTTGCCAGTCCATCCGTTTTTCTTCATGTCGTCAGCGATTGTCGCGAGCTTGTTGGTGTCGGTGACTGCATGTAGCGGGGTTATGTTCATCAGATTGTCCGGTTGCTTTGTCCTTATCTCTAGTTCCTATAATACACCAATAGGGGAACAATGCAAGCCTGTCACGCGACAATCACCAGATATTTTGCCGGGCGTGTGACAGCTACATAGAGTAGGCGACACATCGTCTCGATTGACGAGCACGACTGCATGTCGCGCCAGTCAATTATGGCCACGTCAAAAGTGCCGCCCTGAGCCTTGTGTGCCGTCATGCTGTACAGCAAGCGCAGATCCGCATACTCATCCTGTATCTGCTGGATCATCGCCCCCGCATCCTGGTAGCCGGTACGCGCCAGGCTAGCGCCATGCGTGTCGCCTTTATCGCTACACGCTTTTTCCAGCCGCTTGTCGCGGGCGTGCGTGCTTTTGAGCGCGCCCACAACGCGGCGTAGGTCGTCGGCTTTGGCGGGGGTATACACATCAACCCGCTCGCCACCATCCAGATCCAGCCCTACGGTTAGGCAGTCAAGAACCGCCACGCCGTGCTTTGCAGTGCCGTCACTCACAGCCGCAACGCGCGCGTTGCTATTCGTCGGCACTCTCTCGCCGTACCGCGCGCCGAATGTAACGGGGTCGCCAGCCACTAGCCGATGCGCGCCTTGCGGGTGTAGTGCCGCGGCCACCATGCGGCCTATGGCGTCCACGGTCTTGTTGCGGAACGCGATTGCGCGTGCGTCTAGCCTGGCACGCACAGCGCTTTGCGTGTAGTCCGCGACGGCGGCCACGCCACCCGTGGCGATAGACACAGCACTACTGCCGTCGGCAGCGTCGCCAGCACGCTCGGCCAGCTCGCCCACGTCCGGCTTAGTGCCGGCCTCCAAACACTCGCGCACGTACATCGACGCACGGATGATTGGGCTACCCTCGGCCTGGCGTACCACTTCACTCAGCCGGTGCTGATCCTGTACCCGCGCGAATACTGGCGAGCGGGCCTTATGGTTTCCGGGATCGACAGGTGGTAACTGGGCAGGGTCTCCTACCCAAAGCATACGCAGGCCGCAACGCGCTGCCAGGCTGAAAAACGAATCAAACATGCGGTCGTCAACCATGGATGACTCATCCACCACCACCACGTCCACGCCAGACAGCCTGTGCGCGCCTGACTCAACCGCCGCCTGGCTTTTGGCGCTGAATCGCCACCCTAGGGCGCTGAAGATGGTTGAGCAGCACACAGCGGCGCGCGTGTCGGCAGGTAGGGCCGCGCGTAGCTGTGCGACTGCCGTGTGTGCGTGGGCCGCAAGGTGGATGCTATAACCCTTGTCTACTAGCGCCTGGACTATGTGGCCCACGGTGTAGGTCTTGCCTGTGCCGGCGTGTCCGGCCAAGACTGTGTGGGTGTGGTCTGTTTCGCCTGACAGGCATTGTAAAATAGCCGATGCGGCTGTTTGTTGCTGGGGGGTGAGTGTCATATGTAATCCCAAAAAAAAGTCTGTCGTCCTACCCGGTGGTGGCGGTGCAGTGATACACCTCGGGAAGAACGACAGACTTTTGTTTATCACTGAATATCTTAGGGCCACCACAGCCGTTGGTTTATTGTGCCGTAGTTACGGCGTTGGGGCAATCATTTTTCTAAGGTGCCGACGGTGCCGGCGGCATTTTTAGGGGGTGTCGGCACCTTTTTTCTTTTATACATCAATGCTTTAATCAAAGGTGCCGACGGTGGGGTGCCGACACCCTTATATACTCTATATACATATAAGTGTCGGCGGCGTCGGCACCCTTAGTATGCTGCTGATTCTGCTAAAAAATTAGGTGCCGACACCCCCTGTCGGCACCTGTCGGCACCTGTCGGCACCTTTTGCACGTTAGCCATGCAATTCAATAGGTTATTTGACGTGTTTTCGCTCATGCGTCCAGTTATACCACCGACAGCCGCCGTACGCAATGCCTTATTCATTGCTTGGCCGCCATGTATTTAATCGACTGGCTGGTCTTTGTCGCAATGACATAGCCGTCATCTGCCATGCGGGTTAGCAACTCGTCACGTTCGGCTTGCGTCAGAGACTGAAACGGCCTGCAAGTCTTGGCGATTTCTCTTGCAGTCATGTTCTTGCCGCGTGTAAACAGCACCTCAAGGACACGCTGAAAAACATCAGGCCCATCATGATCCAGCGCCGTCACCTCCAGCCGCGGCACGATCTGCATCAAGCACCGCTCGGCCCATAGTCCGCACCAGCCCGCGATTTCGGCAGTGACACACGGACGCTCCGGCTCATCCCAAGCCGCCAGGCTGCACGCCATGCGCCGCACGGATTGCATGTAGCCATGCACCATGCCCCGCCACGCCTGGCGCTCTGGCGTATCCATATACCTAATCATCCGCGCGCGTGCGTGTTCATATATCTCATGCACGTTGTCGCCTTCGCTAACCGTCGTCATCTGCGGCGGCATGGTAGCCGTCTGTTCAGCACCCGCAATGCCAGGCACTGACCGCACGCTCTTGGCGTGCTCGATCAATGCCGCCGGTATCTCGGGCCTATGCCCATCGCTAAGTTTTGCATCCTCGCTGGGGATAACCATCAACGTCTGCTGCAGCGTGCCGCGGCCGTACTCGCTGCGCTGTGCCAGCGCCGACAGGTGATCATGGGATAGAAGGGACATCATCGTGACGGTCGGGTGATAAATATCGCACTCATCCCAGCGGCGCTCCTTGTTGCCACTTACTGCCGTATCCGGGTCGATATAAAGCGTCGATCCCGTATAGCAATCATGCAACACAGCAAGCGCCGACTCCTGCGCGCCATTCTGCTGCTTGCGCGCGGTTTGTACGGCATAGCCGTATTCGTCCGTTATCCAGTACAAGCGCGGACACCTGAGCAGCGCCCTATATACCAGATAATCGGATGATAGCTTGCCGCCACGCATTGAATGACGGTCGCCGATAGCTTTAGTAAGCCCTAAAATTGCGCCCTTCATCGGCCGCATGCCAGCCACGCTACTATCGCAGACACCGAAAAAAGTAGTTGTAGGCTGGCCTTGCCGGGTCACATAGCGACGTGCTGTCGTGGCGCCGGCAAACGAAAGCACCACCTGTCGCACTGCATCGTGCTTGTATGAGTGCACCTGATCTTTCAGCCATTGCTCAGCGGTTTTCAGCATGTTTACCGGTATGGGGCCTGGATCTGGCGGCGTCTCTTTTACGGGCTCCTTCGGCGCCTTGGCCTTAATGTCGATCACATTGCTAGGCGCCACACGCCCCATCACCCCATCCACAATACGCTGATCCTCAGCGCTTAGCGGCGGCGTCTCTAGCCCCAGCATATCCGCCGCGGTGGCCACGGCCGCGGACACATTGCCGTTGCATTCCACCTGGCAGTACACACTAAACGCGTCATGGCTGAAGCCGTCGCTGAGTGGGTCGCTGCCATGGTGGCTGTATATGCGGTCGCTGTCAGGCAGCCGAACAACGCCTGGAATGCCCGTGCTGCTGTCAGGCGCCATCCAGCGCGTGCCCGCGGCACGGTAGCCGTTTGCGACCAAGCTATCGCCTGGCGAATAGGCACGGTTGAATGTGCCAATCACATCGCCGCCCCCCGCGGGCGGGCTGTATGTCCTGGCCGTCACGCCTTGCGGCACACGCGCCGGCTGTGCCTTGGCCCATGGGCAGGCCGCCTGCATGGCTTCCTTCGCTAAGCCCCACTCCCGCCAGATTTTAGCCAGCGCGTCCGGCAGCTCCGGCAGTGCGCGCCAGTCGCCTATCCACTCATAAGGCGCGCCAGTGTCTGGGTGTACTGAGGGTGGCAACACGTCCTGCGTCGCACCCGCGCGCAGCTCCAGCACGCAGCCGGTATCTGGCCACGTGAGAGCGTGGCGCTTGTTCGGCCCGTCGGCCGGCGCGGAATACAGCAGCTTCGCGCGGTTCTCGCGCCCGCTGCTGATCTGCACGGCATCCGGCGCTGCTAGTAGCGCGTCCAGATCCACGGCGACCGCGGCCAGGGCGTCACGTGCGCAAGCCATATCATCAATGTCGATCGCGCACGTGCCGGACAGGCCGTGTACCACGCCCATGTTGGCGGTGCACTCGGCGGCCGCAGCGCCGGCCTGCTGCCAGCCACTACCGCGCGGCGCCTTGCTGTTAGCGGGGATGGCGCAGAGCGCCCAGCCGTGGGTTATGTAGTCTTGGGGTGTCATGTAGTCACTGCCTCTTGTCCGCTGTGATATAGGATGAATCCGTCCTTTTCTAGCGGGCCTTGATCCAATGGGTATGCGGTTCATCCCCGCGTTCGCGGGGAACGGCCATATTTCGTAATGGCAATATCGGCGTATTTCGGTTCATCCCCGCGTTCGCGGGGAACGGAAAGCTGCCCCGCTGCTGCATGGCCTCGTATTCGGTTCATCCCCGCGTTCGCGGGGAACGGACCACCAACCAAAGGAAAACACCATGAGCAACCTGGTTCATCCCCGCGTTCGCGGGGAACGGGTGCTAGCAGGCATTGCGGCTGGCACGGGATACGGTTCATCCCCGCGTTCGCGGGGAACGGGCCATTTCATTTCAATATGCATTACTTGCTCCCTTCTAGGTATTCAATCAATATCGTCATCACGCCGAAGCTGGGATTCTGCGCCGTGCCGTTCTTGATGCGCCGTATGGTTGCCTCATGTACACCGCAGCGACGGGACACCTCCCGCGCGTTTCGGTCTGCTAGCGCTTCTCTTACTTGCTCAAGGTTCATCATGTTTTCTCTCTCTGGGTTGTTGACATGCCATGCATTCTGCATTACATTACACGCTCAGTCAACACATCAACCGAGCAAAACAAATGACCAACCTAACCCAACTAGCCCACAAATGGCAGGCTGCCAAGGCAGACGAAAACGCCGCCCGCGACGCCCGCATACTTATTGAACAGGACATCATCGAGCATACCGGAGTCCGCGACGAAGGAGCCAGACGCCACGCCGCAGGCGATTGCAGGATTACCGTCACAGGCCGCATGACCCGCACGCTCGACGCCGACAAGTGGCGCGAGATTGAGCACAGCATCCCCGAAGCGCTGCGGCCGATTAGCTACCAGCCGACACTGGATGTCGGCGGCCTTCGCTACCTGCAGGACAACGAACCGGATGTTTATGCGGCCGTTGCTGATGCCGTGACGGTTAAGCCCGGCAAGCCGGGCGTGTCTGTGGCGCCCATTAAAGGAGCAAAATAATGTCTATCTCACTAGACAGCATCAAACGCAACACCATCAGCCGCGCACCGCTTATTGTAGTGCACGGCCCGCCAGGCGCGGGTAAAACCTACTTCGCCGCGCATGCGCCTAACCCCATTGTGATCCGCGCCGAGGACGGCCTGGGCGCATTGGACGTGGACGCCTTCCCGCCGGCGGAAACCTACCAGGACGTTATCGACGCGCTGGCGTCGCTGTTCGATGACGGCCACGGGTACCAGTCTGTTGTTATCGACAGCCTGTCAGCATTGGAGCCGCTGATCTGGGCACAAGTTGCCCGCGATGCGGGGGTGAAAAACCATGAGGAAATCGGCTATGGCAAGGGCTACATTCTAGCCATGGACTACTGGAATGACGTTATGAGCGCTTGCAAGGCGCTTTCACACAAAGGAATAACGCCAATCCTGATTGCGCATAGCGCAATTGTCCGATATGACGCGCCGGACGCTGACCCATACGACCGGTATCAGATCAAGCTCCACAAGCGGGCGTTCGCGCTCATGGTAGAACAGGCGGACGTGATCGGCTTTGCCAACACGCCGGTACACGTCAAGAAGTCCGAAGAGGCCAAGAACAAGGCCGTCACGAAAGGCAAGCGCCAGTTGCAGGTATCCGAAACCCCAGCCGTCATTGCCAAAAACCGCTACAGCATGCCGGACACAGTGCCGCTTGAATGGGGCGCGTTTGCCGAGCATGTGCCGTTTTACCAGGCCACCGCACCCACCACCGAATAAACACCGCACCACCAACCAAAGGAAAACACCATGAGCAACCTCACAGGATTCAACGCCGCAGACGTCGAGCCGCAAACTGGATTCGATCCCATCCCGGCCGGCTGGTACAACGTCATGATCGTTGACAGCGAAATGAAGGACACCAAGGCAGGTACAGGCAAATACCTGCAACTGCGCCTGGATGTTATCGACGGGGAATACAATAACCGCGTGCTGTTTGAGCGCCTGAACCTGGACAACCCGAACCAGACCGCCGTCGATATCGCACAACGCACGCTGTCCGCCATCTGCCGTGCTGTCGGCGTCATGTCGCCGGAGGACTCCAGCGACCTGCACGACAAGCCGCTACGCGCAAAAGTGGCGATTCGCCCGGCCAAGGGTGACTACGAGGCCAGCAACGATATCAAGGGCTACGAGCCCGCCGACGGAAGCTTGGCGGCCCCGGCTGCCAGTACGCCTGCTGCCAGCCCGGCCGCGGCCGCGCCTGCCAAGAAGCCCTGGGAAAAGTAGGCCGAGTGGTATAGGGCCGGTGAGAGCGGCCCTATTTCTAAAAAAAGCAGGTATATCAAATGACCGACATAACAAAACACCTACCCACCCAAACCGTCCAACGCATCTACGAGTCCTACGTCGCCAATCGTGAGCCGGCCCACCGCATGCACCTTGGCGGCAGCCAGATTGGTCACCACTGTACGCGCTACTTATGGCTGCAATTCCACTGGGCTGGCCATGAAGAACACGACGGCCGCAAGCTGCGGCTATTCGACCATGGCAATCACGAGGAGCCACGCCTGGTGGCAGACTTGCGCGCCACTGGCGCCAAGGTGTATGACGTTGACCCGGCAAGCGGGCGGCAATTCAGTTTCCCCGCATTCGGCGGCCATTTCGGCATCAGCCTGGACGGCTGCACGCAAGGCATCCCGGAATCTAGCGCCTGGCATGTCCTGGAATTCAAGACCGCAAATGACAAATCTTTCGCGGGCACCAAGAAAAAAGGCGTCGAGAAAGACAAGCCGCAGCACTATGTACAGATGCAGATTGGCATGCACTTGTCCGGCATGGAGCGCGCGCTGTACCTGATCGTGAATAAAAATACCGATGATCTATACATGGAGCGCGCGACATATATAAAAAAGACAGCCGAGCGCTACATGGATCGCGCCGAGCGCATAATATTCAGCGAAGACGCCAGCGACACGCAGAAAATCAGCGACGATCCGGCGTGGTATCAGTGCAAAATGTGTCCCATGCACGCGCTATGCCATACAGGGGGTAACGCCGAAGTCAACTGCCGCACCTGCCTGCACAGCACAGCACAGCGTGACGGCACGTGGCACTGCGCCAAGCATGACACGACGCTAGACGAAGCCACGCAGCGCGCGGGGTGCGGCGACCACCTGTACCGGCCGGGGCTGGTAGGGATTGGCAAGGCCGTCGATGCGGGGGATGATTTTGTGGAGTACCAAGCCACCACCACTGCCGGCGGCCGGCCAGGCGCCACATTCCGCAACGGCCCATACGGCCGGCACAGCTACACGTCCCGCGAGATAGAGCACGCCGCCGCGTTGCCGCTGAGTGACGATATGGAAGCGTTGCGCATGGGTATGGGTGCGGAGTTGCAGGAACTTAGCCACGAGCCGGCGGCCACCCATGATTAAACTACGCGATTACCAAGCCGCCGCACTCGCCAGCATCTGGGACTACTGGTGCACCGACAAAGGCAACCCGCTAATCGTGGCGCCCTGCGGCGCCGGCAAGTCGCTGCTTGTCGCCGAACTCACGCGCCAGCTATGCCAAGACTACGCCGCGCGCGTGCTGATACTGACGCACCGCGCCGAGATCCTGGAGCAGAATGAAGCCGAGCTGCGCCGCGTGTGGCCCGAGGCGCCGACAGGTTTTTACAGCGCCAGTGTGGGCCGCAAGGATCGCTACGCCGACGTGTTGTTTGCTGGCATCCAGACGGTGCACCGGCGGATACATGAGCTGGAGCCGTTTGATATTTGCATCATCGATGAGTGCCATTTGCTCCCCCGCAAGACGCAAACCATGTACGGCAAGACTGTGGAGACGCTCAAGCTGATGAACCCGCAGTGCCGATTCGTCGGCTATACCGCCAGCCCGTACCGGCTGGACAGTGGCCGGCTTGACCAAGGCAAGGGCGCGCTATTCGACAAAATCACCTATGACATCGACGTACAAACACTGATTGACAAGGGCTATCTGTGCGAAGTCGTCAGCAAGCGTGGCGCCGACGTGGCCGACACTGACGGCCTGCACAAGCGGTATGGCGAATTTATCAGCGCCGAAGTTTTCGAGGCCATGGACTCCGGCGGCCTGGTGGAGTCCGCCTGTGACGAAATCATAGAGTACGGCCACAACCGCCGTGCGTGGCTAGTGTATGCCACCGGCGTCGAGCATGCCGAGCATATTCAGCGGGCGATGCAAGAGCGCGGTATCGACGCGCGCATCATTACCGGCCAAACGCCCAAGGGCGAGCGTGCCGACACCATCGAGCTATTTCGCGCCGGCGGCCTGCGGTGCCTGATCAATATCGACGTGTTAACGATCGGCTTTAATGCGCCGATCTGCGACCTGTGCGCCTTGCTGTTTGCCACGGCCAGCGTGGCCAAATATGTGCAGGTAGTGGGGCGCATCATGCGCACGCATCCCGGCAAAGACAACGCGCTGCTGCTGGACTATGGGGGGAACGTGGAGCGCCATGGCCCGATAGACCAAATCAACATGACAGCGCCGAAGACACCTGGCGACAAGCCCGGCGATGCCCCGGCGAAGGCGTGTCCATCCTGCTTTTCGGTGGTGCACCTGTCCGCCAAGGCGTGCCCTGACTGTGGCTATGAGTTCCCGGACAACGGGCCCAACCATGAGGCCGAAGCCTATGACGGCGCGGTACTGGCCAGCCAGCGCAAGCCGCAATGGGTGGCAGTGCGTGGGGTTGATTACAAGCGCCACAAGAAGCCCGGCAAACCGGACAGTGTGCGCGTGGAGTACCATTGCGGATTGAAGACGCACAAGGACTGGCTGTGCCCCGAGCACGGCGGCCGAGCCACCCAAATGGCCGCGGCTAAGCTTTCGGCATGGGGCGTGACGTGCCCGCGCACTACCGACGATCTGCTGGCAATGGCGCCTGGCTTGCCGCAGCCTACGTTTATCAGGATAAAGCCGGATGGAAAATATGAGCGAGTCGCAGAACTACATTTTGAAAGCAAAAGCCCGGCAGATGCCGCAACCCGCGCGCCAGCTTAGGTGCTGCGCTACCTGTTTCAATCTGGATGACGAGGGACACTGTGAGATATTCGAAGCCAGCCCGCCGCAAGACTATATCGAGCAAGAAAACGACTGCCCCGAGTACGACGGGTGCGTGCCGTTCTGAGCACGTAGAGCAGCGCGATTTCGTTTCGTGGTGGCGCAAGACGCAGCCAGATCAGATCATCGGCATACCGAACGCCGGCCGCCGCGGCAAGGCGGAGCGCGGCCGGCTGCTACTGGAAGGCATGACGGCCGGCGTCTGGGATCTGTTTTTACCAGCACGCTTTACCTGGATCGAATTCAAGCGCGCGGACGGCGGACGGCTAAGCAAAGAGCAGCGCGCGTTTGGCGAGGCACGGATTGCCGAGGGCTACAAATGCATGGTGGCATGGGGTTGCGCGGACGCGCAGGCGCAGCTTGAGCACGGCATACGAGCGAGCTGGAAAAAGCCTAAGAAAAGCAGTTGACCTTTATATATTTGTATAATATAGTAACTAGACATAAGCACACGGCCCTAGCAAAAGAAGGTAAAAACCATGAAACGAGAAAGCAAAAAACCAATCATCGGGCAAGAGGCGATCTGCCCAGATGGCCTGGGAAGGGTGAGTGATTTCTGTGTTGTTTTCCCGCATGAGTATGTCGAGATTTCCATATATGTCCGCGATCGGCGGTGCCGCTGGTCGCCTGACAGTATAGAGCTAATTGATCCGCGCAATAAAAGCAGTTGACCTTTCCGTATTTATGTAATATAGTAAACACATCGGGCAAACATATAGCCCGCAAAAACGGGAGCACGAAATGACACTCACAAGAAAGCCACGCACAGGCGACCAGCTAGAGCACATTGCCAACTGGGGCGAGGTTGCCAACGGCACCGAAGCGCCGCGTGTCGAGCCGCTAGGCCGCGTCACTAGCACCGATGGAAACATGTGCTGGTACGAACACACCGAACGCAACGAGACCAGTTGCTTTATCTGGCAGAACGCAAGCGGCCTGAACAAAGCCGTGTCAGTCGTTTAATCAAGGAGACAATCATGGAACAGATCGAAATCATCGAGCACACGAAAACGGCTTACCGTTGGCTCGCAAGCGGGAAAGCGCTACGCATTCCCTACGACTACGCCCATGAGCGCCTAGCGCTGGGCCCGGCGCGCCGGGTGACGTCATGAATGCAGAACCCATCGTAGACACGTCGATCGCCGACCGCACTCAAAACAGAAAGGACGACCTGGTGCTATTTTCGTTGAAAAACTCGGCGAACGACAACCCAGGCTGTGACCGTCTATCTAACATCAAGCGGGCGCGCCGCGACCTGTACAACGCGATTGCAAAATTGGAGGGAATGTTATGAGTAACAAATTTCCGAAGACGATCACGCAGACGTTATATCTGCACGCAGAGGAAAGCTCGCCTACCCACCTGCAACTGTCGGCCATGAGCATGAGCGAATATGGGCTGTGTTACGGAACGGTAGATGTCACAGTAGACGTGCCGGAAAACCTGCCCGACCCTACAGAAGCTTGCATTGAGAAGCTGAGATTTGAGCGCTACTGCGTGCAATGGAAGGCCCGTGATGCGGTGGCTGAGATAGACGATAAGATCGACCGATTGCAGGCGGTTACCTACGATATAGAGGTGTCGAAATGAGTAACGAAAACGATGCAACGTACCCATGGCGCGGTGAATGCACGATCTGTAATTGGCGAGAATCGCTGACAACTCCCGTTGTCACGCTTGGCGACGACCCGGCCGGCGAATTATCCGGCGCCGCGCTGCACCGGGCTCGGGCTGTTGCCGACGCGATAGATGCGGGCGGGGACTGGTGGCGCAAATTTGATATAGGCGATCACGAAGACGACTTCCCGTTCCCGTGTTCTGAGTGGCACCAGTGCACAGGACCAGTGCATCTTTTTGAGGCTATTATTTTCGAGCGCCCGGTACGTATCAAACCCGCCACCCGCACGATCACAGCAAACGGGGTGGATTACACGTTTCCGGAGCCGATGCGTATGGCGCCGGAAACACACGAAAATTACTGGGTACCTGATATTAGTTACGGGGAAGCCAGGGCAGCCGAAGCAAAATGGGTCGATTCGTCGACTGATTACAACAGGTTTAATTCGGGCATGTGCTACCGAAATAGCTATGATGCGAAGAAGAAATCAAAAGCGCTGATCGACGCTAGTCGCGATAGAGCATGAGCGCCGAT
>Ga0306888_100633_pt1 | contig 13114 bp, 15 predicted proteins | sample AntDeeMetagen186_FD_190452 | JGI IMG/M metagenome (GOLD analysis project Ga0306888, IMG submission 190452) | Saline lake microbial communities from Deep lake, Antarctica - Metagenome #186 (v2) (version 2) | ecosystem: Environmental > Aquatic > Non-marine Saline and Alkaline > Saline | place...
CTGTTCGACCGTAGTGAGGGTGTTTTCACCCCACGAGAACAGGGCGTGAACCGCGAACCGTAATATCCCAACTCAGCGGCGCGGTGCCGTGGGATTCCCGCGTCTTCAGGCGCGGGAGGACGTCAATCAGTTGCTTCGACGAGCCATGTTGTCGCGTTGGAGTATGCCCACGGTTCGATCGAGATGTCGGTGGACATGGTATCGACCTTCTCGATCAGTGCAGCGACTTGCCTGGTTTCCAGGTCGATGTCGTCAGCGATGTCCCGGCTTCGGTAGTACCCGTGATCACCGTCTATGTCGTCAATGAGATGCTGTTCGATCAGCGAGATCGCAGTCTGCGTGTCCGTTTCAGTAGTGGACGTCGTAGTGCTCATTTAACAAATATTCCACTGTGGGGGTATAAATAGATTCGTAAAACGATGGATCGTCGGTAAGCAAGTCACGGCGGAGGGATAAATCACTCACTATGTGCATGACAAAGTGTTCTGAGGTCAGTGCGCCAGTCGCGGTTTCAGAGTAAATCACCCCATCCAATGCTTGGCACAACGTGAGGTAATCGTACTGGAGTAAATCAGGGTTCATCCAGACAAGTTCCTCATCAGTCGTTCCAGACGGGCTTTCTATAATGCCAGCGACGTCAGCGTCGATGATTAACTGCGAATCCGTAGGAAGACGTCCACCGGATTCCGGCTGTAGCATCTGTTCATCGAGGCTGTGACCGATGAGGAATGAAATCAGGTGCGACTCTTCTTCGTCTTTAGGCGTTGCTTGATCCGGTGCGAATACGAGTGCTTCGAACTCTGGCGTTTCATCCATGTGATCTTCAATTTTGTTGATCACACTGTCGTAGCAAGCTGTTGCTCGAAGTTCACTCATCTCGTACAGGTCGTCGGTCATCGCCCCAACGATCGTTGGTGAATCAACTGTGAACTTGAGGTAATCGCTCGGCAGCCCGCGAATCCCGAGGTATTTCGGGTAATTATCTGCGAGCCACAAGTTAGGTGATTCAGAGTCCGTGTCCGCATCTTCGTTGTTCCGTGAGGAATCAGGGTTAGAGGTCATGATAGTGAAATCGGTAGGTGTGTGTTAGTTGTGCACGTAGTAAGTGGTTTGCATCTATACCGGAGGTGCTACCGTTCAGTCGCTCGCTTGAATTCATCAGCGAACGTTTCCCGGTGGACCTTAATCGCTTGCTCCATCGCATGCCAGAGCAATCCGGACGTAATCGCTTCGTGCCATCCGGCTGCTGCAGCCGTCTTCGATAACTGCTCGTGTTCAATCGCAAGTTTCCCATCCATATCGTACAGGTCTTCCAGTGCATCCAGGAACGACCCGGTCGTGATGAGATTCCCGGTCAGCAGTTCATCCCGTGCGTTCTTCTCGATGACGTCGTGAATCGCTTGGGCTTCAGTCTCATTTTCTTCTCGGGTCAAAGACCCTTGTTCACTGCTTCTGTCTTCGGTATCGACGTCATCGAAGTTAGCGATCCGGGTGCTGACATCCATCGAAAGGGAGGCAATCCAGTTGTGAACGTCAGTGTTCCGAAGCGGATCCGTCCGTATGTCTTCAGTAAAATCGATCACTTGCCGACCGGTACGAGTATCGTGGAAGGAACCCATCGTGTGTGGGTCTGGTTCTATCTCTCCGGTTGCGAGGCCATGCACGATTTCGTACACGGCGCGCTCACACAACGTGAGCGTCACGTCATCCCACGTTTCACCGTGACTGACGCGTCGGTCTTCAGTCAGCCAGGTTTCTTCAAGCCCGAAATTCGTGAAGAGGAATCCGATAGTGTACAGTCGCTCAGTGTGCGACATGTCGTCGTACGGTTCCTCGATTTCCAGGACCTCCCACGTCGCATCAATTGGGTTCTCCCCGTCTTCGATGCGGGATTCAACTGTAGTGACGAGTGAGTCAAGGAGCGAGTGAACGTCGACGGTCTTGGAACGGGGTTGTTCGATTGTCTCTTCGATGCAAGTGCGGACACGGGACGTATCGATTTTTGAAACGGTCATGAGTTGGTAATGAGGTTTCTGTACTCAGGGGTCTTAGGGTATCTGTTCACTCTGAGCACAGAGAGTATGCGTCGTCTGCCTTATTTTCACGCACCCGACGAACTGGTGTTCAGAAAGATGTGCGTGCACAGACAGAAACAAACTGGTCGTCGGAGTTACTGGCGATGGTCTGGTGTTTCCCAATCCATCTGATCGGCAATCTCACGGGCAGACTCCACAGCGTTCTCGTTACGCCGATCGGTAGCGGGTGCAGTTGCCAGCGCAAGAATAAGTGGCTTCACAACATCGGTGAATGCACGTTGCTGAAGTGCATTGTGCTTGGAATCGAATTCCGACATGAGCTCTTCAGCATCAATCCCGCTATTCACGGCTTCGACGATATCCTCAGCGATCTGCGTTGCATCTGGCGTATCGTCATCAGGGAAGACGTGTTGCTTCGGAGCCAGAGTTCCAGCCAAGGCTTTGTCACGGAACGATTGGAACTCGTAATCACCGAGATGCGTTTCACCGTCTTCATCCGAGGTTTCGATTTGAACCGCATCGGTCACGATATCGTTAATCGTGAACCGGTCAACGATATTCGAGCGGAGTTGAGTGTCGGTGCCTTCTTCGAATTCGATCCACGTGTCTCCGGCTTTGATCCGGGCGATTGTTCCGTCTTCGAGTCGGACTTCGTCGCGTGCAAGGGATGTGACTGGTGGTGTCATGAGTAACTTTGAATGGGTGAGTTGGTTTGCGGGTGTCTGTCGTCTCAGAGGCTTGGTTGGACGTGCCCGAGAGGACAGGAGTACTGATTATATTCGCACCTGTGCGCCTCAGCTGGACGGCGATCGTGTCACGCGTCAGGCTGCCGGGGTTTCCATTAGTTCCTGGCAGTACTCGCGGAACTGGTTTTTGCTGACGTGGCTGATGCCGGCAATATCAGTTTGAACGACGTCGTCGTTTGTGAGGCGTCGAGCAGCATCAAGTGCACCGGCAGCGAGGCTGGTGGGTGCTGGTCCGTTCGCCATTCCGTTTTCCCGTGCGGTTGTAAGGAACTCGTGGGCAGTGTCTCGGGTTTCTTCCGTGACGTCGAGTTCGTCAGCGTAGTAGTTCAGGTGCGCTTCTGCATCGATCTGTGGCGTTGCGATGTCGAGTTCTCGTTTGAGCCGGCGGAACTCAGCGTGAACCTCATTCCGGGTGAGCGGGTTCCCGTTTTTGATCGTGGCGTTGGCGAAGTCATCAGCTACGCGTGGAATGTTGTTCTCTCGGCACGCGATGAGTGCAACAGTAGCGATGATTGTCTTGTAGCAACGGCTTCGTGTCTGGTCCGCTTCGACGGCGATGTCGAGGATTTCATCTGCTCGGTTCAGTACGGTGTCGGGAATGCCGAGCTCTTGGCGGTACGTTTCGAACAGTTCGTTACGGACCTTGATCAGGCCGTCTGATTTCGTTGTCATCGGTAGTGTTGTGGAGTCTGCTTTTGCACGCCCGGTTGGTTATTGACGGTTCCAGGTGAATAGCGATTTTGTTCTGGTTGTGGAACGGGCTGCTACTCGCTTCGTTGTGGCTCCTAAGTGCCGGATTGCTTTTTCTGTACGCAGCCGTAGCGCACGAACTGTTATAAACGCTTGGGTTTTCCGGGGTTGAGTAGTTTCCTGTTCCACCGGTATCGGAGCTTCTACTGGCGAATTCTCGTCCAGAATCGATTTCCCATGTGCGCTCATCAAGTGAAGCAGAGTCGTCATACTCGTTGTTGAGTATTCATTCTGCAACGTTATTTCAGCACGCATCACAACTAGGTCCGGAAACGTCACGCCGGTACAGGACTCTGCAAGCTTTGCAATCGCTTGTGCATCACCGACATCGATATCATCACCCGACTGGTCAATCACGTCCAGAACAGCCTGACAGACCGCATCAGCATCGTACGGCAGTACTCTGTATTCTTCACCGAGAATGGTGAATAGTTCAGTGACGGTCGGCATCTCTTCTTCAGCATCAGCAACTGCCTGTTCAGTTGGAGACTGTGCTGCGTGGTCAGTCGGAATCGTTGTGTTCGATTGCGTCGATTTCTGTGTTTCGCTCATTGATCTCGTTTTCGTTGGGTCGCACCGCGTTTCGCTTAGTCGTCCGATCCATCGCACCCGTGTTCCCAATCGTTGGAGCCACGGCTTCTTGAGACCACAAATCCGGTGGAAGAGAGAAGACGCGACCGAGGGGTCAACTCGGTCTTATGTGGTATTGGAGCGTTTCTCACTCACCCGGTGTGGTGTATCACATCGTACAGGATAGACGCTCTAAAAGGACTGGATTTCTGGTGAGCACGCTGACCGATTCATCCGGGAAATCGTCCATGGATAGCTATGACTGCCCGTTCAGTAACGGGGAATGTGGAGGCAAATCCACACCCATGAGGATCCGGCCTGACGACCGGAGTCATCATAATCGTCGTGGAATGAAATTCTGATTTGTAGTCCGAAAACCGTATTGTGTCTCCGCGGGGGACTAGCCCTTCGAAGCCACGGTATTTCTCCAACCATCACTGTCGTATGACAGTCCGGTCGGTGCAGTCCTCACTGCGCTCCAGTACAGTATACTGGCGTGCACACTCGTAAAACGTCTTTACAACATGACCGTCCGTCGTGCGTCACCGTGCCGACAAGCTGGTCACATCCGACTGAACGGCAAGTCTTTCTGATACCGCTGTCCACCGTTCAGCACTTTGTCGATCAGCATCGACACGACGAAGACACCCATGATGGCCGGAATCACGTGGATTGTAAGCTCGAAGGCAACAGCGAACCGACCGCTGCCAGCAGCCATGGCCGCAGCAGATGATGCTGACGGGTCAACCAGTATGAGTGCAAGAGCAATCCCGTAGAAAATCAGGAGTATCGATGCTCCCCATTCCATAACGATACTGGCACAGTAGATCCCGAATGCGACAATCGCTGCAACTGCTGTAATCGACCAAATAGCCGCTTCACCGAGTTCTTCTAACCCGTTCACAATGTACTCACCGGGACTCCGAATACGTGACTGTGGAGTCATCTCCGGCGGATCTACATCACCAACAGACGCTGGACCAGTTGGTTCCGCGATCGTTGCTTGCTCTGTCGTCTCAGACGTTCCCGTAACGTCTTCGGAAACATCTCCACGGTCACTAACATTAGTGGATTTCTCTGTTTCAGACCGTGTTCCCTGGTCAGACGTTCGACCGGATTCGTTTCCCTCAACAGAATTGGATTCAGACTGAGCAGTAGCAGTACCAGAACTGCTATCGGACTCAGCGTTTACGTCTCCCTCATCGTCAAGGAGAGCATCAAACGATGCGTCTTCGTCAGGATCATGCGCACCGTCTATCTCAACGCCATCAAACCCTAGACTACCGTCTTCGGGTTCATCAACTGTCGAATCAGTATCGTTCTGTGCCGTTCGCGTAGCGGTCTGTGCAGTTGGAGCGGGTTCCTCTTTTTCTGCAGGGTCTTCGAACGTGATGTCTTCCTCGAACCCAATGGTTTCCGTATCCGACCCCCATGTTTCAGCAGCATCAGGGTCAGTAAAGACACCATCAGCATCAACAACGCTATCCTCGTTAACTGATTCGGTATCATCAGTAGTACTGGTTTCAACCGAATCAGATACGGTGGCAGGCGTTGCTTCAGGCTCTTGTTCCTCGTCGACTGTTTCCGTTGACTCTGCTGGTGATTCCTTGTCAGAGGATGCTTCGATTTCTTCTAAATCTTCTGCGCCAGGAATCGAGACATCCGAGAAATCAAACGGTTCTGAGTCATCGGGATCCGTTGATTCTGTGGGTTCGTCAGGCGAGTTGAAGGGATCTGCACCGGGAATATCCACGTCCTCGAACGCGTCGGTTGACAGCGTCTGTTCTTCGGTACCGTCAGAGGTTTCGGTGCTGTTCGTGTTTTCACTATCGGTTGCTGTGACTTCAGCGGACGCCGAGGTGGTTTCATCAGCCTCTACTTCTGACTCACCCGAGTCGTCTGAGCTGGTGTCATCAGTATCGGACTTCGGGTGCGGTGGTCCGTTTACGGAGTATTTTGGCATGGGTGAATGTGATTGGGGATTCTGCGGGCGGTTGCGTGTGACCTGTACAGGTACGGCTCACCCTCTTTTCTCGCCGTACCTACTGCGGGAATTGGTAAGAAGGTATGGAAATCAGAATCGGCCGTCAAGAACTGTACGCGGCTACGAAACGTTAATGCCGTACACGGGTTCTCCAGTAATATCTTCTAACGTGTTTCGAAGATCCATCACGCTTTCAATATCCTCAGACACCGGAATGAACTCATACAGCCAAATCGTGTCCAGAACTTTCTGCTCTTCACCGTTATGAGAAATCGTGATCACATCACCAACAGGTTCAGTCCACATTGCTGGTTCTCCGATCGTGTGTGCTGTACTGACATCCGTAACTCGATTTGGAATGTTTTCACGTTCAGACATTCCGTCGATATCCTCAAGGAACAGGCAGGAGTAATATTCTTCATCAGATTCGACATCATCATACTGAATTGGAGCGAAGAATGTTACGGCATCACTGAGAACATCAAATTCCGTAGCGAAATGCCCGGTTGGTAACTTATGAAACGTGTTCTCGTCGTGAAGATTGTTCACAATCCCAACCTCATCAAGCACCCAAGGCCCGTTATCCATTATGTAGGTAAGTTTGAAGTCCGGCATCTTACAGGGAGTAATTCATGCAGTGTTTTAGGTGATTGGGTTTCCAATTTTCCCTCTACGGAAGTTCAGTCCCCTATTCAAGCGGGTCGTTAATCGGGTCGTAGTCTTTCTCCTCAGGCTTGAATCGAGCTACTGTGTCCGCCCGACTTCTAATTTCGAAACGAACATATCCTGTATCGGTGTCCCGTTTCAAGAGCTGGTACGTGTTTACAGAGACCTTCACACGACCGGACATCGATGCTCTCGACGAAGTCCGCGGGTCCTCTACCGATTTCGTATACCCAACGACATGCCGGCCTCGTTGTTCATCACCAATCTCAGACTCAATGTCGTCTTCTGTAATCTCACCCGAATACACTTCACCAAATTCGGTTTCGTACTCGAACTCTCCAGTGATATCGCTTTTCACCTGTGTGCTCCGGGCGATGCGTTTCAGGTGCGTCCCTCGAACTTGGATGTATGTTATCAATTCGTCGTGGCCGGTCACAGTCATATCGTGATGGGTTTCGACTGCCTCGATGAACGGTTTCAGGCCAGCTGCAACGAGGTCATCATCTTCTGGTATATCGAATCCGTTGACGTGCCTCGACGTAGCGTTAAAATCACTGTCTGCAGGGTATGAGACGTCATCCACGTAGACCAGGAACGACTCATTTTCGTACGTGACGAGGTAGTGATGTTGTGCTCCAACGAAAACGCTGAGATTTCCGTGGGAGAACCCGCCTTTCCCGGCAATGTACCGAATAACGTTTTCTAAATCCGGGCCGTGAATCCCAAGCGCTCCATCGTTTGAGGCAGCAGTCCGCTTCGTGATGACTGGTTCAAAGTCATCGAACCCACTGTAGTACTTCGGAACGTCGATCTGCCGGCAGTCGTTTTCTTGTAGGTATGCATCAACCCCGTCGATAACGAGTTTTACACGGTGCTTGGAGATCCCGGTCGAACCGGTGAGACTCCGGAAATCACCAGACCGAGGGTGCAGTATGCTTGCGCCGTCAACAGTTACGATGTTATCAGTATCCCACACGGTGACCTCTGACAGGTCTTTCTGAGATAGAGACTCCTCATCAGGCTCTGATGAGGAATCACAGTCGGACTCAGGAGTGCTTTCACCGGCTGTGTTACTGTTTGCGGTTTCATTGTGTGTGACAACAGGTTCATCTGATTCTGTGTCTTCTGTTTCTGTAGACTCGGTATCGAATGCACCGAGTTCTGTTTGTTCATAATGACTGCAAGGCGGAAACCCGTGTCTTCAGGCGCGGGAGGAAGCCGACAACCTGTTACGCGAACCACGTTCGACGGTTGGCTGGTTTCACAATCCAAAATTTTAAGCTACTAACCATCGAACACAAGGATAGTGCCTGTGAGCCACAAGTGTTCGCTGGCACGGGCGTCCGTAAGCACGCCCCGAACTCGGGAACGAATGACGCACGCCCGCTCTCGTCGGGTTACCCGACGAAGAAGGTGTGGGAGTTCACCGATAATTAAAGCGACGTGACACGCCACGCAGCCCCTCACCGGATAAAGCCCAGTGAGAATACCCAATCGGGGAACGGAATGGTTCGCCATTGGAGAACCGGTGTTGGTACAGTCCACCTCGGTCGTCGTCAGACGGTGGCAGGAAACCGCTTCAGCGGGGAAATGCCACGGCCTTCAGACCGTGGTAGCTTACTGGCATCGCTTCTGACTGGCGTTTCTGAAAGGTTTATTGAGTGGGTCGATTCACACCTGAGTATGCCTGAAGAGGAACTGCCTGACCCTGACGAGTACAGTTGGAATTTCGAGAAGCAAGATAACGTCGGTATCTGGTTCATGGACGGTTGGAAGGGCTTCCCCGATGAAGCCTTAGAAGCTGCCAGTGATCATTATCGTCTCCGCGCTGGCCAAGACGACATCACTGCGACACTCGCCGTGTTCGGCTCGGAAACGCACCTCGCCAGTGACACGCAAGAATACATGGGGAAGGAATGGTCTGATAACGCTTCGAAAACCGGTGTTGAAAAACTCGGATTTGTATCCGAAGGAATCACTGCCATGGCCGTCCGATCGAATCTCGATATTGAAGCTGATTCCAAGTCGTTCAACGACATGGAAGAAGCATTAGAGTGGGTTCACGAGTAACGCCCCCTGTTCCGTTAGAAATACGCTGACGCCTTCTGATCTTCTTTCGGCGGTCGGAATTCCGCAATCGTTTCTTTGACACTCGTTGACCGCGCATTCACCGAGTCGCTCACCCCAAGTTCCCCGTGCGTGAGTCGCAACGCAACATACACTTCCGAGAGCTTCACCCGACCCGACATCGATACACTCGCGGACGTTCGCGGATCATGGAACGAATACGCGTACCCCACCACAATCCCGCCACGGACTTCCTCACCGATTTCGTGTTTCAGCGATTCCCACTCTCCACGGACTTCCTCACCGTCTACTGTCTCCCGCGAATACTCCCGTAACACGTCGTCCGCCGACTCCGAACACGACGATAACTGCCGGAGTGTTGACTGATGCACAGTCACGTCCGTCCCGGTTTCAGTTTCGAACACGTGTCCATGGTTGCTTGGGCGCTTGTACCCAGTGACTGCGGCCTCGAACTGCGTTTCAAGCACATTCATCAACCGCCGAATGCCGCTGATTAACGCACTGTTCTCTTCCGGAATGTCGATCCCGTTAATCTCCGTGGTCACGGGATTGTCAGGCATCGCGAGGTCTGCGTTCTTCACTGCAAAGGCATCGCCGTCGTACTGCACGATACTCAATGCGTTTTTGACACCATACACTGTGAGGTCGCCACTTCGGAACCGCCCCTTCCCAGCTGCAAACCGCACTGCATCCTCTAACTTGTACTGCGTCAGCCCCTTCGCCCCGTTCCGCCCTCTTGCAGTGACTTCAGACACGAACCCCGGGAACGAGTCAAAGTCACTGTACGTCCCCGGAACATCCAATTCCTTGTGTTCGTGCGACTCAAGGTAGTCTGCGAGGCCGTCCGTGATGTAGTACAGGTCCCCGAGAGAGATTGTGACGTTACTATACGAAATGTAGCCTCCGCCGTCAGTTGTCCGTGGGGAAACGACCGATAGCTGGTTGTATGCTTTTGGCTCGCCCCATTGCAGATCGCTGAATTTCGACGGGAATTCGGTGTCGGGTGCAGTCATCCTTCACGTTACACTCAACACCAAATACGTATAAAAACACCGAAAAAACACCGGGTGGAACGACCCCTGGAAGGCAGTGACTCAGCGCAATTCAGACATCGGAACGCTATCCCCATGCTTTGAGTCCGAATCCACGCGCCGCATCTGCCCCGACCGGAACCCTTCATGAACGCGGTCGCGTTCCTCACTACTCACCGAGAACGACTTCGCCCCTCCCGTTAACGATCCTGATGGGACAATATAGTACGTCCCCCACCGAGCCTCGTACTTCCAACTACTCTCCGCACCAATCAACTCCATCGCATCCTTCTTCCGACTCGTCTTCGCCACTGCGGGGCCTTTCACTGGCACGGACTCATCGACACCCTGAATCGCTATCCGCGCTGGGAGTGCCACTAATGACACTGACCGTGATTCTTGGAACTTGAACGTTAACGCTCGCACTCGCCACTCACCACTGTCCATCTTCTCGATTGCGTACATCGGGAACTGTTTTGCAGTATACCCATACGCCTTCGTCGGGGTGTCACCCATCGATTCTATGATTGCGTCCGCGTACTTCTTATCGACAGTCACACCTGTTCCACACGGATTCGTGTCCTCGGCTGGCGGGGTTGCTCCCTGCGGCAATCCCCACGTGTCGAACCGTGACGTGTTGAACGACCCTCGGCCTGCGGATGCCTGCTTATCGATTGACTTCATGCGATCCCGATTCCGTTTCTTCTGTGCAGATGTCCGATTCGGGCCACGCGCCATCACTGCACCTCCACCATCTCAGCCTCAGCACTGTCTCCTTCATCCAACGGAACCTCGTCTACCGTGATTTCGAACCCGTGAAGCTCGATAATCTCCCGAATCATCTGCTCGGTTAACTCAGTGCCAACCGAAGGAAGGCCAGCCTCCTGAATCGCTTCCCCGTAACTGCCGTACCGCTGAATGTACGTTGAGGATGCGTGTTCACCCCACTTCATGATGTCACTGGAACTTGGCGTCTTCCCGAGCATGAGCGCGCCGATGTGGAGGTCGAGAATCAGGTCGTAGTCGGATACCTGTAAGGTACTGGGGCAGGCGTCGGCATCGAGCCCGGCCCATTCTAACGTTCCTTCCCAACCGTCTTCTCCGCGCTCGAATACGACCCGGGAACTGAATTCGCCGTGTTCGCGGTAGTCCTTGAGGCGTGGTGGGTACCCCACGGTCTCTTTGACATTGATGATGTCTTCGCGAATCACTTCGTCCGGTAACCGGCGAAGGTTGGCTTCTCGTGGGTCGAGACTTGCACTCCGAAGGGTGGACTTCCAATCCGAGCCAAGACGCTGGTTTGCCGTGGGGACGGAGTACCTTCCGTGTGCAGTGTACTCCGGGGTGTTCGGGGGTGATCCAAGTTTTCGGGTGACTCGGTGGAGATCAGTTTTGATGTCTTGTGCAGTGATCTGCGGGTTTTCGGTTGCGGTGGTCATCTTCGTCTATACCAAACACCCGACTACACTTGAAGGCACCGATAAACAGAGGTTAGTCTCCGTCAGTCACTGCGAAGCCAGAACAACATCCGAATCCGCATCCACCCCAATATTCTCCAGCGACACCTCCGACTCCTCGTACTCATGGTACTGTTCGTGGTGTGCTGCGAACGACATCACCTGTAAGATCGCCTCTCCGAAATCCGAACACTGCTCACCGAGAATGACCTCTCCCTTCCGCTCTTCGCTCTCATCGCAGATAGACACCGTGTACTGCTGTGACGCCACCAACTTCTCATTCGCTGCTGCCTGCTCGATGAAGATGCTGATGTCGTACTTGAGGAAATGAATCGTCCAACTCGTCGTGGGGTTCCGACTCGGGGCATCTACCGGTTCAGCCCACCATTCCGGCATTGCTTTCCACCCGGACACAAACCACTCTGCACCGTCTTCCGTGCTATTGTCAATCCCATTCTCCATTCGCCACTCTTTGTCTTCGAGTTTCTCCATGAATTTTTCGCGTGCTGCGTTTTCGCTTGCGAACGGTCCGGTGATCGGGTTGGTCGTTGCCGTGTCGACAATGTACCAGTTCATAACTCATCTCAACAGACACGCCCATTGGGTATAAAAGCACCGAAAAAACAGCGCCATAACAGATATGTTAGCGGTATACTTAAACTTCAAGAGATTTCGCTGACACTAATGACCGACCCAGAATACAAACTCACCCGAACCTACATCAACCACACAGACAACACCCAAGTCACGGTTGAAGTAACCACTCCAAATCGCAACCCGGACGAACTCAAACAGAAAGTGGACAAGAAAGCATCATCGATTCTCAACTACAACACAGTCGGAGATCTGTTCAGTGACTGGGACGGGAAAGGCGTTCACTACGGTTGGGGAAATGCTCCGTGGGGAGAAAACGAACTGTTGAACGATCTCGAAGCTATCGATGGTATTCGACAAGTACGAACCCTCCCAACCCTCGACGTCACGTCACCACCCACAGCCACCCTTGACACAACCGATGACCCTGAAACCGTCATCGACCGCGTTAATACGTACTTCGGCGGATTCAACCCCGAAATTGACAACGAAGGCAACATCAAAATCTACCCGAGTCCCTTCACTGGGCCTGGAACAACCCCTCGCAACTTCTCCGAATCGCAAGAAGACGCTTCTGCGTGATCAACTCGCGACCCACCGCTTCTTTTCTCATGCGCTCTGCTCTACCCTGAATTTCCCTTAACTCAGTTCCCAGATTTTTTCTTCAGGCCTCGTCTACCTGCTGGAAACGGGCGTTTATCTGCTAATTTGAATAGAACTGGAACGTCAGACTCCGCGTATTTCCAAATCAAGTCAAGCATCTCTGCATGTGGCGACGAATCCGTATGCCCTTTTTCACGGTACTTCAGGAACGCCTCCCCAACAACCGTCATGTCTGCCCCTGTTATCCATGGAAGTTCCTTCTCTTCTCGGAATTGCGTGCGCACCGAATCTGGAATACTGTAATTCTTCCAGTACGTCACTGGAACTCGGATCCCCATTCGTTCAGCCATTTGCTCTAACGAAATTCGGTACCCGAATGTCTTCTCAACATCCAGCATCAAATCCTCATGCGGTACAGTGTCTTTGAATTGCTCGAACCGTTCATGCAACTCATACTGTGTGCCAATCGCGGCCTCGCACCGCTCGATGCGCCCAGCCAACTGTGGATAGTCATACGACGATCCATTGTACGTGAACACCGTCTCTGCATCACTCTGCGAATCAACCCATTCCAAAAACTCATCAATCA
>Ga0306888_100645_pt1 | contig 12947 bp, 14 predicted proteins | sample AntDeeMetagen186_FD_190452 | JGI IMG/M metagenome (GOLD analysis project Ga0306888, IMG submission 190452) | Saline lake microbial communities from Deep lake, Antarctica - Metagenome #186 (v2) (version 2) | ecosystem: Environmental > Aquatic > Non-marine Saline and Alkaline > Saline | place...
GGTACACAGGCAGGCCGACGAGGTGGTCGACGCCGGCGTCTTTCGCGGCCCCGGCGGCGTCGCTGATGAACGGCTCCATGAACTGGAAGCCGAGGAACGTCTCGACGTCGTAGCCGCGGTCCTGGAGCTCCTGTTCGAGAAGGTCTGCCTGGCGCGCGGCGTGGGCGTTGAGCGGCGAGCCGTCGATCTCATCGTACTCCTCAAGCAGGCTGGGGGCACGACGTTCGGCCAGCGAACGGGCGCGTTCGCGTGCCGCTTCCTTGGTGGTCTCGCCCTCGATATCCATGTTGGCGAGGAAGATCCGTTCGAGATAGTCGACGACGGTCTCTCGGTCGGCTTCACCCGGTTCTCCGAAGTTCAGTACCGCGATCCCCGTAGTCATAGCTGGGGGTTGGCTCTTCGCGCTGCAAAAGCTGTCGGTCGCGGCGCGCGGGCGCGCGTTACTCCTCCGTTTCTTCGGACTCCTCGGCCGCTGCTGCCGGTCCATCGCCGCTTAGGGCAGCGGACTCGACGGGCGCTGTGACCTCGTCGCCCTCGCGAACAGCCACCTTCGCCTCGCCGCTGGTGTTGTCGAACACCAGATGCTGGTGCGGGTAGGCCATCTCCACGGCCACGTCCCGCTTTTCCAGCAGGTCCCAGATTGCCGTCTGGACTTTCGAGCGCGCGGTCAACAGCTTGTACGGTCGCTCGACCCAGTAGCGGAGCGTCAGCAACACGCCGTTGTCGCCGAACTCCTCGATGTAACAGGTTGGGCTGGAGGGGTATCGTGCCGAGCCAATACGGATGTCGGGGCCACCGCGAATGACTGACTCAGTCCCCGCTGCGGCCTCCTCGATGAGCGAGCGGGCAGCGGACACGTCGCTCTCGTAGGTCACCAGTACCTGCAGCGAGAGCCGTGCGCGCTCGTCCTCCGCAGAGAGATTGATGACCCGCTTGTCCCGAATGACGTCGTTGGGCATCACCAGGAAGGTGTTGTCGAGCGTGAATATCTTGGTGTACCGAATGGTGATGTCGTCGACGAAGCCACGGGTCCCGTCGGGGAGTTCGACCATGTCTCCAATCTCGTAGGGCTCGTCGGCGAGCAGGAACAGGCCGTTGATGACCGAGCCCACCAGCGGCGCGAGCACGATACCCACGACGGCAGAGAACACCGTCACCGAGAGGACGATGTTGCCCAGTTCGAGGCCGACCAGGCCGGAGCCGATGAGGACGAAAAACATCGTAATCGACAGGCGAACCACCCGGAGGACGGTCTGCGCGACGCTCTGGCGGCGGAAGCGGCGGGCGATTGGGCGACCGAGCAGCCGCACGGCGTACCGCGAGACGACGTAACCGAGGACCGCGAACACTAACAGCACGAGGAAGCTCCAGGCGGGCGAGTTCCCCCACTTGGGAATTTGCCGGCTGATCAGGTCGACGAGCAAGCGGAGAATCGAGCCGAAACTCTGGAGCGACAGGAGGCTGTGTGCGACGCTCGCTTCGTTCACGTCCGTTGCTCCATGCCTCAGGGAAAAAGCGTTACCCTCCGGCTGGCTGGGTGTCGATGACCGCTTCGAAAGCGCTGAGCACCCACTTCACTTGCGCACCGTCCTCGACGAAGATGACGGTTCGGGGCGGCTGGACGGCCTTCGGCCGCACCCGTAGGCCTACCTCCTCGGCGGCACTCGCTGCGGTTTCGGGGGCAACGCGGAACTCAACGTAGGCGCGGTCGGGCTGGACGAACACCTCGGCGATGACCTCGTCGGCGCGGTCATCGAGAACACGGTAGGCGAGTGCGCCGTCGGGTGTTGGCGTCACCTCGGGGTCGGCGTCGGACAGGGTAAGCGCCTCGTGAGTTGCGCCGCTGGTGAGTTCCGAAGCGAGCAACTCGGCGATGCGGTGACCGTCTCGGACGCGGTCGGCAGTCATTCGCTATCCTCCAGCAGTTTCTTGCGAGCAGCGACGGCCGCCTCCCCAACGTCGACGTCTCTGCGTCGGGCGTAGACCACGGCGGCGGCCTCGATGGTGAGGCCGAGTTCACGCTGGAGGACGTTGATGCCGGCGACGGCCTCTTGTTTCTCTACTCCAGCGGTGGTTAGCTTCTCGAGGACCTGCTCGAAGGCGCTCTGTTCCCGGAGGACGTCGGCGTCCGGGACGAACTCCTCGGGGATGGTGACGTCCTCGGGGTCGAACTGTGCGACCAGTTTGCCGTCCTCGCGGTCGAGCAGCCCTCGGCCCACGGCCACGTCGACGACGCGCTTGGCCTGGTCGGGGGAGAACCAGTCTCGGTCGAGCGAGAGCGCGACGACGAACTCGCCGTCGCCGAGCCGGTCTCGGCCCTCTTGACGGAACGGGACGGCGACGGTGGCCTCCAAACTCATCATCGTTTGTGGGGAATGGGTGGAGGGTAAGGGTTGTGCATTGCGTGGTGTGGGTTTTGTGGGGATTGACTGCATCGCGAGTGTGTGGTGGCAAGGATTGCATCGGCTTCACGAGGAGTGACTACACAGCACCTGCGAACAGCACCGCGGAGTTCCCAAGGACGGGGGCCATGTTTCTGGTGTTTTAACAATGCTGGACAGCAAGGAACCTAGCACCTGCGAACAGCACCGCGGAGTTCCCTTGGCCTTGGAGGACCCGCACCGCACCGCGATAGTCTTCCCCTCATCCTCCCCACGCGGCCGCGACCGTTGCGGCCGCGAGCGTCCACTTCAACTGCACCGCCGCGGTGGTGGCGCGAAAGCGGGCGAACCCTCGTGGCTCGTCATCAGAAATCGACGATTTCTGATTGGCAGACGAGAATCTATGATTCTCGTCGACGCCTCAGCGCGAGGGAGGAGCGAGGGTAAAGCCCGAGCGAGTCGGCTGGGGAGGATTGAGGCCGCGGCGTGCGAAAGACGGTGCTGTCCAAGTAGTCATGGGAACTCTGCGGAGGTGTTCGCGGTCGCTGAGGCAGTGCAGTCCGTGACCCACACGAACCTCCATACCCTCCAATACACTCAGACCCAAGAGTCGAACGCCGTGAGAAATGCTCGCTCCAGAGTCGCTGCGCGTTCCTCACGTGCTCGACTCCCGCTCAGAACACGGCACAGTACCTCACTTCCGTTCGGTACGTGCCGGGTGGAGCGGGAGTCGAACGGTTCAAGTGCTCGCTCACCTTCGTAGGCCCTATGCAGGACCAGGGACGCTCCCGACGCAAGCGGACCGGCGGTCGCCGCGTCCGACTCCACAAGAAGAAGCGCCACCAGCTCGGCAACGAGCCGACCGAGACCACCGTGGGCGAGCCACGTTTGCGCACGGTTGACGCACGCGGGAACGAGCGGAAGTTCCGCGCGCTCTCGACGAACGTCGCACAGGTCGCCGACGGTGAGGAAACCGTCGATGCCGAGATCGAGGACGTGAGCGAGAACCCCGCGAACGTCAACTACGTCCGCCGAAACATCATCACGAAGGGCGCGGTCATCGAGACCAGCGCGGGCACGGCCCGCGTCACCTCCCGACCCGGCCAGACCGGCCAGGTCTCTGCGGTCGTCATCGACGAATAAGCTGAATTCGGAGTCACCGCCGCGGTCGAGGTGGGGCTCCGTTTTCTGTAGGTCCCGGACTGCGTAGCCGCCGCTGTTTCTCCCAGCCGGCCGAAGGACGGATTCTTGATTCAGAGGACGGTCTGGAGCGGCCGCTAGGCAGGTTTGGGGTTCGGTTGCTGAGATTTCTCCAACACCTTGTTCCGTACCTATGGACGAATTTGGACTGTCTCTCCCAGAACGGACGTTCAAACACCTGCCGTCAACGTTGCGAACGTATGCATCTGGTAAATACATCTATGAAAAAAAAAACAGATTCGACTGAAGACCATGTCCGAGAATCTCGATGAGGAAATCATCCGACGAACACTTGATCCCGAACGAGAGAATCCGGCCCCTCAAATTGCAGAGATAATTGCTGATATCGAGGATATAGACATCACAAAATTACCCACGATGTATCATTGTGTAGATTGGATGCTTGATAACCTCTTCTCGCAACCACCTGATCCTGAGGCTCAGATGAAAATCGAGTTCAGTTACGAAACGTATCGGATTACCATTGACCAGGACGGGACTGCAGAGTTCGTCAAGACAGAGTGATTCTGGAGCGCCGAAAATTCCGGCATGGATCTCCTGGATTGGCGATAGGGCGAGATATACAGAACTCACTGTTTCCCTACTACTACGGTGTCGGAGCCGCCTTCTGCAGCGCCGTCTCAGCAATATTCCCGCCGTAGTCAGCCGCCCGTGAGAGCGAGTCGACAATCAGCCCGAGCATCTGGGCGCGCACGGGATCCAGTTCCCGCAGCAGTTCGTCGATGTGCCGCGCATTACTGTCCAACTCTCGCACGCGCTCGCGGGCGCCGTTGGCCAGCCGAGTCGCTTCCTCGGCATCGTCGGCGACCAGCGCAGCCGTCGCGTCCTCGATGACCTCCGCGGCGGCGACCTGCAGCTCTTGAAGTGACTCAACCACGTCCTCGGGGGGCGCGCTGTCAAATTCGAGCGAGAGGTGCGCAATCTTGGTTGCGTGGTCTGCGATGCGCTCCAGTTGGCGAGCGCTCGAGTGGTAGTCGAAACAGGTCTCTCGGGGGAGTCCCAGTTCGACAGCAGCCTGTGGGCTCCGGAGGGTCGAGCGGAAAATTCTGGAGACGACCATATAGAGGCGGTCCACGTCGTCGTCGCGGTGGATTACGTCTCGCGCGAGATCGGCGTCAGGCTCAGCCAGCGCGGTCAGCGCGTCCTCGAGCATCGACGCCGCGATGAGGCGCATCCGGTCGACCGCGTTGTGGACCGATAGCTCCGAGGAATCGAGCAAATCCCGGACGACCACGCGGTCTCCCGTTTCTTCCAGCACTTCCAGGCCAACGAGTCCCTGGGTCGCCTCCCGGATGGTGCGGCGCTGGTCGGTGGTGACCCGGTCGGCCCGGAACGTGATGACGTCGAACCCGGAGACGTACATCGTCATCACGACGCGCCGAAGTTCTTCACCGGTGAGTCCCGCGATATCGATGCTCCCCTCGGTCCGTTTGCCGTCGGTTGCGGGCGTGAGCACCAACGAGTCTCCTTCGGGGTGGAAGGCGACGCGACTGCCGGCTTCGACGTCGTTCTCGGTCGCCCACCCCTTCGGGATGGAGACAGTAAACGTCGAGCCGCCGGTCACCTGCACCTTCCGTGTCTCGGCCATACAGTGGGTACGACGGGACAGACAGATAAACCCCAGAGATAGCCTATATAGTGGCCGATTTTCATACCCAAGTCGATCGGAATCCGATGGGCTCTCAGGCCTGTGTCTGTCGCTCGATCAGAACGAAATCCGGGGCAGAGAGGCCCCTGTGGAAGGGTCGACAGCGAGTAGACACCACGCTACCGTGTGGATACTTCACATATATAGTGCTATATAGCGTTCATAGGAGGGTACTTACCTTCGACCCTGTTTGCTACTGATGATGCCCGAAACCGACGCTGACCTGACTCGGCGGACGTTCTTAGCTGGTGCGGCCACAACGGGTGCGGTGGCCGCGGCTGGCTGTACGAGCAACAACACCGGGACCGAGGACTCCGGGAGCCTTTCTGGCGATATCGGGATCGCCGGGAGCTCGACGGTGTTCCCCCTCTCGGTCGCGATGCGCAAGCGGTTCGTCGAGGAGCACGAAAACGTCGATATCTCGGTGCAGTCGACGGGGAGCGGCGGTGGGTTCGCGAACTACTTCTGCCCCGGTGACACCGACTTCAACAACGCGTCGCGCCCCATCAAATCCGAGGAGGTAGACCAGTGCTCAGGTAACGACGTCACCCCCGTCGAACTCAAGGTCGCGACCGACGCGCTGACCGTCGTCGTCAACCCCGAGGCCGACTGGTTCGGCGAGGACGACTGTATCACCGTTGAAGAGCTCAAACAGATCTGGTCGGCTGAGAGCAAGCCAACGACGTGGAACGAGGTCAACAGCGACTGGCCCGACGAGGAGATTGAACTGTTCGGCCCGACCGACGCCTCCGGCACGTTCGACTACTTCATCGAGGCTATTCTGGGCGAGGAGACCGCCCACCGTACGGACTACCAATCCACCGAACAGGACAACCAGATTATCAACGGCGTCAACCGCAGCGAGTACGCCATCGGCTACCTCGGCTTCGCCTACTACTCCGAGAACACCGACCAGGTGACTGCACTGGCCGTCGACAACGGCGACGGCTGTGTGAAGCCGAGCCTCGAAACCGCAAAGAGCGGGGAGTACGCCCCGCTCTCGCGCCCGCTGTTCACCTACGTTGCCCAGTCCTCACTGACGAAGGAGCAGGTCGCCGAGTTCGCGAAGTTCTGGGTGGAAAACACCACCAACGAGGAGGTTGTCGCTGGCGAGGTTGGCTACGTCCCCAACTCTGAGTCGGAGATGGAGGATGCGATGAGCACGCTCGAGGACGCAATCGACGCCGCCGCCAACTGATTTCGGCGTCGGGGGCGCAACGAAGCGCTTTTTCCACGATACACCGATGATACACTCACAATGAGCGGGGACCGGTCCACGGAGGGGCTGACACGCCGGACCGAGAACTCCTCGCGCGAGCTGCTCGCGCGGGCGTTCTTCTTCGGCTGTGCGGCGCTGTCTGTGGTCACCACGCTGAGTATCGTTGTCCTGCTGGTGTTCGAGGCAGCGAAGTTCTTCGCTATCTCTGCCCCGTTGGTGGGTGTGACCGGCGAGACTGCCACGATTACCGAGTTCCTCACGGGTATGGAATGGGGGCTCCAAGGACCGAATCTGGGAGTCGCACCGCTTGTCGCGGTGACGGTGATGGTCACGCTGGGCTCGGGGCTCATCGCCATCCCGCTGGGGGTGGGGACGGCACTCTATCTCAGTGAGTACGCCAGTCCCCGTGCGCGTTCGTACCTCAAGCCCGCACTCGAAGTGCTGGCCGGTGTCCCCTCCATCATCTACGGCATTTTTGCGGTGGCGTATATCACCCCGGCACTCTCCACCTTCTTCCCCGAAATCGGCTTCTTCAACGTCGCCTCCGCCTGCGTCGTCGTCGGCATCATGATCCTCCCGATGGTCGCATCCGTCAGTGAGGACGCCATGAGCGCCGTGCCGGACGATCTCCGACAGGCCGGCTACGGGATGGGCGCCACCAAATACGATGTCTCAGTTGGCGTGGTCGTCCCGGCAGCGCTGTCGGGCATCGTCTCCTCGTTCATCCTCGCGCTCTCGCGAGCGATTGGCGAAACGATGGCCGTGACGCTGGCCGGTGGCTCACTCGCCCGGGAGTTCGACCCCACGAATATTGGCTCCTACCTGAGCCTGCTCGACCCCGCGACCTACCTCGAACCGGGGATGACGATGACCGCAGCCATGATTCAACTACTCACTGGCGATATCACTGGCGGTGGGCTGGCCTACCGCAGCCTGTTCGCGGTTGGGCTGGTCCTGTTCATCATCACGCTGGTGATGAACATCCTGAGTGACGCAATTGCCCGCCGCTACAAGGAGGCCTACGAATAATGGCGGCCGACACCGCAAACGAGTTCGGCCAGGTCAGTCGTCGGGTGGGTATCGCGTTCCGCTACCTGCTGCTCGCCTCCACGCTCGTGGGAATCGTCACCCTCGGCTTCCTGCTGGTCTACGTCTTCAACGACGCCATCCAGCCGCTGTCGGCCGACCCCGGCTGGCACTTGACGTTCTTCTTGACGCTCGTCCTGCCAGGGCTTGCGACCGGCTGGTGGTGTCTTCAGCGCGGCTACGCGACGTTCACTACGGGGCTGGTTGGATTCTTCCTGCCAGTGCTGGCGTCGCTCTACTCTGGCGCCATCGCAGCGCTGTTCATCGACGTCATTCCAACACTCGTCTGGCTCGCCTTCGTCGTCGCCTTCGCGGTGCCAGTCGGCGTGTTCGCCATCCTGCAGCAGCCGACTGTCGACCTCCCGTTCCTCGCGAATGTCGCGCTGATCGGCGGCTCGGCGATTGGCTCGCTGCTGGTGATTCCCGGCCTGATTCAGAGTTTCCCGACGGTCCCCTCTGGATGGGTCGTCCTCCTCATCACCCTCGGTCTCCCGGCCAGCCTACTACTGGCCCGCAATCTGAGTGACCGGTGGGGGCAACGCCAGGGCCGAATCGCGGGCCTCGTTGCCTTCCTCGCTGTTGGCGCCGCTGGCCCGCTGGGAACCGCGACTGGCTTCGGCGCGATTCCGGCAGTCGTTCTGACGCTCTTTGCGGGCGTTCCGACGGCTCTCTACGTCGCGATTGTCGTGACAGAGCGCCCAGCGCTCCGCCACGGGCTGTTGCTCCCGGCGGTGCTCGTCGGCGGCTCACTGCTCGGTGCGGCCCTGGTCTCAGCGGTCGGCTTCGCTGGCCCTGAGTCCTGGGTCGACTGGTCGTTCCTGACCAGCACCGTCCAGAGCGGTGACGCACGTGAAGTGGGTATCTACCCAGGCATCGTCGGCACCGTCCTCCTGATGTTCGTCGTCGCCGTGGTCTCGTTCCCGGTCGGCGTCGGCGCAGCCGTCTACCTAGAGGAGTACGCACCTGACAACACGTTCACCCGAATCGTCGACGTGAACATCAGCAACCTCGCGGGTGTCCCCTCTGTGGTGTACGGCCTGCTCGGACTCGGGCTGTTCGTCCGCTACGGTGGGGCGCGCTCGGGGACGCTGATCGTGGCAGGGGCGACACTCGCGTTGCTCATCCTCCCCATCATCATCATCTCGACGCGGGAGGCCATCCGCTCGGTTCCGGACTCGATGCGGCAGGCCTCCTACGGGATGGGGGCCACGCGCTGGCAGACCGTTCGGAACGTCGTGCTGCCCCGGGCGTTCCCGGGGATTCTGACGGGGACGATTCTGGCACTCTCCCGAGCGATTGGGGAGACGGCCCCGCTGCTCGTCATCGGCGCAGCGCAGGTGTTCGGCGTGCCCGACTCGTGGTCCTCGACCATTGGTGCGATGCCGCTCCAACTCTACGTCTGGGCTTCGACCTACGCTAGCCCCGAGTTCTACACGACGGTACTGGCAGCAGGGATTGTGGTGCTACTGACGGCGATGCTCACGATGAACTCCATCGCCATCTTCGTGCGGAACAAATATCAACAACGGTGAATCAATGAGCAACAATATGAGCGGCGAGGCGAGCGACGAACCGTACGCGGCCGGCCCCACCGCGGGGTTAGAGGGTCGCGACCTGGAGGACCGGCCCGAGGCGCGGACCATCCTCGAGAGTCGGGATCTGAGCGTCTTCTACGGTGAGGAGCAGGCGCTCCAATCCATCGATATGGAGATTCCCGAAAAGCGGGTGACCGCGATGATTGGGCCTTCGGGCTGTGGGAAGTCCACCTACCTCCGGTGTATCAACCGCATGAACGACCTCATCGACGTCGCCCGCGTCGAAGGGGAGATGCTGTTCAACGGGAAAGACGTCTACGATGACGACGTCGACCCGGTGGCGCTCCGTCGCCGCATCGGGATGGTGTTCCAGCAGCCGAACCCCTTCCCCAAGAGCATCTACGACAACGTTGCCTACGGTCTGCGACTACAGGACAACACGGAGAACCTCGATGAGAAGGTCGAGAACGCGCTCAAGAAGGCCGCCCTCTGGGATGAGGTCAAAGACCGGCTGGACGAATCTGGACTTGACCTCTCAGGCGGCCAGCAACAGCGGCTCTGCATCGCTCGCGCGATCGCCGTCGACCCGGAGGTCGTGCTGATGGACGAGCCTGCCTCAGCGCTCGACCCCGTCGCCACCTCCCAGATAGAGGACCTCATCGCGGAGATGGCAGAGGAGTACACCGTCGTTATCGTCACGCACAACATGCAGCAGGCGGCCCGCATCTCGGACAAAACCGCCGTCTTCCTGACGGGCGGCGAGCTGGTGGAGTTCGACGACACCGACAAGGTGTTCGAGAACCCTGAGAGCGACCGGGTCGAGGATTACATTACGGGGAAATTCGGCTAATGCCACGAGACGACTACCAACGACAGCTGGAAGCATTGCGCGAGAACGTTCTCTACATGGGCGAGCTGGTCGCCGAACGGCTCCGGATGGGCCTTGACGCGATGGAACAGCAAGACGAAGTGTTGGGCGAGAAGGTCATCCAGGGTGACGCCGAAGTGAACGAGCTCTACCTCGAACTTGAACGGGACTGTGTCGACCTCTTGGCGCTCCAACAGCCCGTCGCGGGCGACTTGCGCTTCATCGCCTCGACGTTCAAGATCATCACTGACCTCGAGCGCATCGCCGACCTGGCAACTAACCTCGGCGGCTACGCTAAGAAGGCCCACTACGAGGTGTTCCCCGACGTGGACGTCCAGCGAATCGGTGACGAGACGCTGGAGATGCTCGATCTCGCGATGGCGGCCTACGAAGAGGAAAGTGCCCAGACGTGCTTCACTGTCGCCGAACGCGATGATGAACTCGACGCACTCTGTGAGGCTGCCTCCGAGACCATCGTCCTGGACCTCATCGAAAGTGAGGCTGACGACCAGCCCGACGTTGAGGATATGATGGGCGACGTGTCGCGGCTCCTGCTGACGGTCCGGGACCTGGAACGGGTCGGTGACCACACGGTCAACATCGCCGCCCGGACGCTGTACATGATCGAGAACTCCGACGAACTCATCTACTGAGTGGGACCTCGGCGGTCGACACGGGGCCCAGTTTTTCCGGGGAGAGAGCTGCCGTCTTTGTCTGTAATCGGTAGCTAAATCTGCTCGGGAACGGTGGTTCCGGTATGACGCTGGTGGTTCCATTTGATGGGTCGCAACTCGCGAAGGCGGCGCTCGTTCGTGCACAACAGTTCGACGAGATTCTGAACGAAGGGGTTATCGCGGTTACAGTGATTCCTCAGCTAAATACGCAATATGCCCGTAAACACGGGTGGATCGAGCAGAACGAGCCGTTCGATATCGAACAGATTGTTGGCTCCCTCAGAGCTGCTGCGGAGGAGGTCGCTCCCGATGCGACCTTCGAGCACATTCTCGTCGACGCGGACGCTCAACACGGGACGATTGCGAAGAAACTGCGACGATTCGCTCACGATGCCGAGACTACGATTCTCTTCATCGGGAGCGAGAACGCCGGTCGGTTGGTGAAATCGATGAGCGTCGGATCAAATATCGCGAGTGATCGGAACTACGACACCATGATTATCTCGTCCCGGAAGTTCCCGAAGATTCCTGCTCTCGAAAAGGTTGCTCCGGCTCCGGATCTCGACTGAACGAACGACCGCGTCCACATGTACGATTCCTCTCCCCCTCTACGCGTACTCGCTCAATCGCACGAGTTCGTCGTCGCTCAGTCTGAGCTGGCTTGCTGCCACGTTCTCACGCAGGTGTTCGATGCTCGACGTGCCCGGAATGGGGAGTGTCACGTCCGACCGGCCGAGCAACCACGCGAGCGCGACCTGATAGCGTGAGGCCTCGTGGGCCTCGGCAACGTCGTCGATAGCCGCGGCCTTCTCATCAAGGTCGCCGGCACGGATGGGGAAGTAGGGAATGAACCCGATACCTGCCGACTCGCAGGCGTCCAGCACATCCTCGTGCTCCCTGTTGATGAGGTTGTAGTGGTTCTGGACCGTCGAAATCTCGACGAGGTCGCGGGCGGTCTCCAGTTGCTCGACGGAGACGTTGCTCAGCCCGACGTTGTCGACCAGCCCGTCGTCTTTGAGTTCTGCCAGCGCCGACACGGATTCCTCGAATGCTGTGTCTGGGTCGGGGCGATGGAGCTGATAGAGGTCAATGCTGTCGACGCCGAGGCGGTCGATGGAGGCCAGCGCGGCGTTGCGGAGGTAATCCGGGTCGCCCATCGGGAGCCAGTCGCCGTCGTGATTCCTGAGTAGCCCGCCCTTCGTGGCGACGAACGCGTCGTCGACGACGCCAGCTTCTCGGAGCAACCGCTCGCTTGTGCCGGGGCCGTAGGAGTCTGCCGTATCGATGAAGTCGACGCCGATGTCGACAGCCTCGCGAGCGACCTCGAGGGCCGCGTCCTCGTCCTCGGGCCCGAGGATAATGTTCTCGCCACAGAGTCGCATCGCGCCGAAGCCGAGCCGGTGGACTGACTCGCCGCCGATATCGAACGTGTCGCTCTGGTTTGTAACCATACTCGTCGATGACGCGTCAGCCCGTTGGTCGTTCCGGTCGCGACACTCCGGTTAGGCTGTGATTGCAAGGTCGTAACCGGTTCCGTGAGCCTGAACTGACTCGCTTGTTGCGCTAGCCAGTCATGCGGGCTGCCACGCTGTCGTTGGTCCGATATTCCACTCCTTGACACTCTCATTGAGGTGTGGAATCCTGTTGCCCAGCACGCGATAGCGCCCCCTCCTCACCTGGGTATGAAACTGTAGATGGAACGTCCGACATGGCGGGTACAAAGTGTAGCATCCGCGAGCGTAGCGAGCGGTTCACCGCCGGAGCGGGGTGAAACCCCGCGAAGGCGGTTTTTGGCATTACCGGAAATCTCTGATTTCCGGTTAGCAGTCGGACGTAGTCCGCCGACATGAACGGGTTTTCGCCGAGCGGTGCGCGAAGCGCACCCGAGGCGAAAAGAGGTTCATTGGAAGCCGTGGCGCGTGCCACCGCGGTCGAGTTGGCTCTTCGCGCTGCCGCGGAAGTCCTCTTCGACCTCCTCGTAGTAGCTCATCAGGTCATCGGTGATTGTCGGGCGGACCGACTCGATGGCCTTCCGGAAGTGACTCATCTCCACGTCGTCGGCATCGTCGCTCTCCCGGAGCGCCTCGATAGCGGCTTCCCGGCAGATGGATTCGAGGTCCGAGCCGACGTAGCCATCCGTGATCTCGGCGATCTCTTTGAGGCTCACATCCGGCGAGAGCGGGGTGTGCTCGGTGTGGATATCGAGGATTTTCTTGCGGCCCACCTCGTCGGGGGCGCCGATGAGCACCAGCCGGTCGAACCGGCCCGAGCGGATGAGTGCGGGGTCGATCATGTCCGGACGGTTGGTCGCGGCG
>Ga0306888_100697_pt1 | contig 12136 bp, 11 predicted proteins | sample AntDeeMetagen186_FD_190452 | JGI IMG/M metagenome (GOLD analysis project Ga0306888, IMG submission 190452) | Saline lake microbial communities from Deep lake, Antarctica - Metagenome #186 (v2) (version 2) | ecosystem: Environmental > Aquatic > Non-marine Saline and Alkaline > Saline | place...
ACCTTTCGCATAAAAATTCAATGAATTGAATTTTTATGCGAGAACTCGCATATTTTGAGTCCTCCGCCGTGCGGCGGAGGGCTCGCAAATATGCGACTTTCGCGAAGCGAAGGTGGATGCGACTTTATGCGAAAGGTGGACCCTTTGGGTCTTTGGGAGCCCTCATCCTGTCGCAATTAAGGTTAATTATATAAATATTTTATAAATATTAGGATGTGATAGTAGTTCTTAAGACAGGTAATTGATTAAAAGTATGATTAGCTGGAGTAGCTGGTAATAACCATTCTAAACTTGATGAAGTTGATGGTGTTACAGTATCTTTGTGTTGTGGAACTAAACTAATTGGACCAGCTAATAATAAAACAGATAAGAATGAAATAATAGAACCATAACTGGCTAAAGCATTCCAACCAGCAAAACTATCTGGGTGATCAAAAACACGTCTAGGTGCACCTGCTAGCGACTATTTTACTGTTATAATACTTAGAATGCCACTTTTGTAGGACTTATCGTTTGGATTACGAAGACTCGGATATAAACCAACGACCTTTAAAAAGTCTATGGTGTTTACAAGTCGCATATTTGTTAGTCCTCCGCCATTTCGCTTCCACCTTCGCGAAGCGAAAGTCGCATCCACCTTCGCGAAGCGAAGGTGGATGCGACTTTGCGAAGGTCGCAGATTAGTGAGTCCGCAGCCATACGGCTGAGGACTCTAAATCTGCGAGCTCTCGCATTAAAATTAAATCTAAGATTTAATTTTAATGCGACAGGGGGGGACAAGTTTCCAGTCCTCCGCCGCACGGCGGAGGGCTCACAAATCTGCGACTTTATGCGAAAGGTGGATGCGAGTTCTCGCATAAAAATTCAATGAATTGAATTTTTATGCGAAAAGCAAGAGAGGCTAAACTGATTATCATTTAAACATAACCAATCCCCAAAGTAAATCCAATAATTAACAGGCGACATTAAGTATATAACTAACTATTATTACTAATAGTGTCTGGACTATATTTTCAGAAAATATAATATTCAGATATGCTACCAATGATTATACATAATTTTACTGTTCAACGAATAGTCTCTGAAGAAATTATAATATTATAACTTTCTGCTTATTGTCTACAACGGGGGAGAGTTTAAGCATTTGGTTGAATTTTAATTAGGCCTTACTTGTTAACCTAACATATGCATTGGAAAAAAGGTTAAGTTTACACCAATAAATAGTAGGGGTTGGATAGAGCCCTAGGTTAACCCCGTGACTCCGACCACCCTCCGAACCGTACGTGACAGTTTCCCGTCATACGGCTCTCCACCAACTGACTGCGCAGCAAAAACTCGCTGCGCGGCTTTTAATAGGAGGGGCTACCTCCTATTTAAACTCGCTGCGCGGCTTTTAATAGGAGGGGCTACCTCCTATTTAAACTCGCTGCGCGGCTTTTAATAGGAGGGGCTACCTCCTATTAGCAATACCAGGACCTGGCTTCCTTAAGAATTCCTGGCAGCCAGTAACGAAGCGAGCGCGGTCCAACTCAGACAGGGCATTCTTATGTAAAAGAATGTGATGATCCCTGCAGAGAGGAACTTGCTTGCGGTTAATGGCCGCCATTTGAGTAGTGAAGAAGTCTAAGTTACGAGCTCTTAGGCCTCGAATCATACGAACATGATGCATCTGAGTATTATGGCCTGTCCCGCAAATAATGCATACATGACCTACCTTAGATCGAGTTTATTTACCGGCCCAAGTTCTGTTTATTTTATCCAATACCTCTTTAAAGGTAAGAGATAAACCAGCAGAGTTCCTTAGGCCGCGAATCAATCTGTTTGCGTCTCGTGCAAAGGAGTCAGGACGCCAATAAGAAATACCAGATTCAGAGTCTGTAATTGGGCTACCAAATTGCTTGAACACTTTGCTGAGACCACGGATTCTAAGCTTCCTTGCTAAAGTATAGGCAAGGGACTCTTCGAGAACCCACCATACTTTAGCAAGGCTGGAGCTATTGTCGACAAACCCGAAATAATTCCAAATCCCGCGGAACACGTAATTATAGAATCCAATGATGTCAGCGATGTCCAGGTTTTGAATAGCCCCCATTGCTGTCCCCTTATGGATATTTAAAGGACGACTGTAATAACAGAAGCCCTTAGCCTTCAATCGTCTAAACATATCTAGGATATCTACTCTCATTGATAGCCTCATCTGCACACGTTTTTTAGTGCCAAGCCTAGTAGGACGAACAGTGCGATCTGCGGCACTCTCAATTGGACCAACTACGACCCCGAGATATTTAAAAGACTCACTTCTTAGGCGAACCACTTTGGTTTTATCAGGGTGTAGTTCCAGCTTGAGGTTATCCTTTAACCACATGTTCATACTATTAAGGATAGTCATAGCATCCGCATGAGAGCCTGTCACGCCAACAATAAAATCATCGGCGTAACGAACATATCTAAGACGACGGTAGTTCGGATCCATAAGATCAACAGATGGCAACTCACTAACCTGAGTTCTTATAAGGCGCCACTCCTTGGAGCCAGGGGTAAGTTTAGCCATTTCCCTAGATAGTCGCCTATGAAGGGATGACTTCCTACGTGCGTCTCCTCGGTTGAAACTATCGATCAATTCATTCATAAACACATCGAACTCGTGAAGATAGATATTGCAGAGAAGCGGGCTCAGAATATTACCTTGAGGTGTGCCCAAAAGGTTAGCAACAAAGCCGCCCCCAACTTTGTCGAAATAGCCCGCGGCGAACGCGGATCTAATCAAGTCTAGAGTGACCTTGCAGCTGATTCTGTGGCTGATAATGCTCAATAATACATCATGGTCGATACGATCAAAGCACTTCCTGATATCGGCGTCTATTACCCAAGTAGCATGGTTAAACTGCATACGGACTTGATTTAACGCTGTATGACAACCTCTATTAGGACGAAACCCGTGGGAGGAGGACAGGAACAACGGCTCGTACACAGCAGCCAATGCTAATTGAAGTGACTTTTGGACGACCTTGTCTCTAGGAGACCCGACGCCCAAAGGACGCTTGTCAGTAGAGTTCGGCTTATCGACCCACACTCTACGAATACTCCCGAATCGAAACTTACCAAGCCACAGGGCTTCGCTTATTCTATGAAACCATTTGACGTTAATAGCGTCTATAGTTGTTTTACCAACTCCTGGGGTCATATTACCAGGGTTACTCTTAATGGTCTCATAGGCTACGACCAGGCTATCCAATGTGGAATAATAAGGAACTAGGTGAGATAGTGGGAAAGAACTATTTTTTATAGCCTCTGCTACCTCTTGCGCCAGGAACGGATTAAAGCTCAGAAGGCTGCCTCCCTTCGACTTGGCCTTATAGCTACCAGAAGCAAAGCTTCTAGAAGATGAAGCAAAGCTTCTATAAGATGAAGCAAAGTCTACTACGGAGACTCCGTACCCCACTCCTTTTCGGAGGTAGGGCCATCCCGAGTTCCACACGAAGCCGATTCCAAACATGTAGCATGGATATTCATACTTAGGACCCTGCAATCCTTCACCGCAATTATATTGCGTTAGCACACTAAGGTCTGCTCCCCAGACGCACTTACTATCGTCTAGGGCCAGTGTGTCCATGCCATTAGTGATACTGGACATGGAGGTGCTTCGCCACCCAGCGGAGTGTATCAGGTTCGTTAACCTATCCGTATATGAATATAAGTAGCTAGGGGTACATCCTAGGTCCCAAAGATCACGGACCCGAGCATCCCATTCAAGTGGGCTCCACACGCCGACGTTACCATCGACGCATGCCACAAGGGCTTTAACAGCGATGCAGACCGCAGCTATACCGATAAAGGTATTAGTCGGCAATCGTGCGTTAAACGGCGCACATAAGTAGAAGTGTAATTGACCACGAGCTTCATTATAACTTAAACCAGTCATTAAGCTTAACCAGAAGTATAAACCAGCGAAAATACCAAATACAGCTCCCATGGATAATACATAGTGAAAGTGCATTGACCTCTTTAAAAGATCACGGACTATAACATAAAACAACAATATAAGATAAACATATTTGGGGCCCCTGCCCCTACAGCAAGGCGGTTTTGGAAAAAAACCGCCTTCTCGCAGATCTTGAACCTCCTGTCGCAAAGACAGGTCGCATATTTTGAGCCCTCTGCCTATCGCATTAAAATTAAATCTAAGTCGCATATTTGTGAGCCCTCCCCCAAGTGGCGGAGTACTCAAAATATGCGAGTTCACGCATAAAAATTCAATTAATTGAATTTTTATGCGACAAGATTAAATTTTAATGCGACAGGGGGGGACAAGTTTACAGTCCTCCGCCGCATGTCGCATAAAAATTCAATTCATTGAATTTTTATGCGACAAGACAGGAGGTGCACATATAGGCGAAATGGCGGAGGACTCGCAAATCCCCTATCGCAAGACAATTAAATCAAAGATTTAATTGTCATGCGAGAGCTCGCATATTTTGAGCCCTCCGCCTAAAGGCGGAGGGCTCGCAAATATGCGACCTCCGGGTCCAACCTTTCGCATAAAAATTCAATGAATTGAATTTTTATGCGAGAACTCGCATATTTTGAGTCCTCCGCCATTTCGCTGATCTGTGCACCTCCTGTCTTTACGACAGGAGGTGCAAGATCAGCGAGATCTCGCATAAAAATTCAATACATTGAATTTTTATGCGACATGCGGCGGAGGGCTCGCAAATATGCGACTTTCGCGAAGCGAAGGTGGATGCGACTTTCGCGAAGCGAAGGTGTAAGCGACTTGCTGCAGGAGCGGTATTGTAAAAACATTGTAAAAAGCTATATTATAAATAAATAGTAGGTCCGGAGATCACTATAAGGCCTCCTTTAAAAGTTTATTAGATTAATTATTTATCAAACTCAATTAAATTATGTTTTTTAATAAAAGGTGTGTCTACCGAGTTCCCAGCCCCCCGGGCGGGGGACGAGGTCGCAGATTTGTGAGTCCTCCCCCGTCCGGGGGAGGACTCAAAATCTGCGAGCTCTCGCATTAAAATTCAATCTAAGATTGAATTTTAATGCGACAGGGAACCAGGCGATGGTTTAAATATTTAATAAATTTTAAGACAAATTTAGCATATAACTTAAATTCATGTGTATGTTTAGGATAACTATGATAGCGACGAACGCTTATAAATTCATTAATTAGCATAATTCTATGATATTTAAAATCAGAGTATAACCTAAACTTACTAAAATAATTATATAAAGGGATCATAGCGCTTACATTTTGATAACGCCATAATGTAGAGTTATGAATTATAGGTCCACCTTTCGCATAAAAATTCAATTCATTGAATTTTTATGCGAGAACTCGAAGATTTTGAGTCCTCCGCCGCCTGGTTCCCCTGGTTCCCTCGTCCCCCGCCCGGGGGGCTGGGAACTCGGTCCCGGCCAAGTCGCGGATCTGTGCACCTCCTGTCGCAATGTCGCATAAAAATTCAATGAATTGAATTTTTATGCGACAAGACAGGAGGTGCAAGATCCACGAGTTCTCGCATAAAAATGAAATTAATTTCATTTTTATGCGACAAGGGGCCGGGAACCTCGGCGGAGGGCTCGCAAATCTTCGACTTTGACTTGAACTTTTTAGTCTAATTAACTTATAAGGATTTTGACCTGGTATCAAATCATCTAAACATAGTTTAATTGAATACTCGTTATTTTTAACTTCAATAACGCATTCAATTCGATTACTGTTATAATTAAATACAATAGAACCATCAGTATCCACTAAACCAGCAAAATAAGAATCCCCTATCGCAAGACAATTAAATCAAAGATTTAATTGTCTTGCGAGAGCTCGCAGATTTTGAGCCCTCAGCCTAAAGGCTGAGGGTTCGTAAATCTGCGACCTCCGGGTCCAACCTTCGCGAAGCGAAGGTGGAAAAGGGTTTTAATCTATAGTTTGCTTCTATGAACTTAATACCTAAAAACTCACAAGCAAATTTATATGAAGGAACCTTTAAACGTATCATACCATTAATTAAATTAACAATAATTAACATTTCCCATTGAGTTGAAGCAATATACATACTATATTCAGTGTTTGGTACCGGGATTACCCTTCCAATATTTAAATTCGTATGTATATGATTTAATACATTAATGTCTCGATTAAGCATCTTCAACCTAATAGCCTTTCGCATTAAAATTTAATCTTAGATTAAATTTTAATGCGAGAGACGCATAAATGTCTTAAATCTTCGATTTAAGACATTTATGCGCTAGGATTTAGAAACTCGCGATCGCGAGTTTCTAAATCCGACTCGCAGATTTTGAGTCCTCCGCCGTACGGCTGAGGACTCACTAATCTGCGACCTTTAAACCTTGACCATTGTTTAGATTTCGTATATCAAAATTACCATCGCCATCTAGAACACCAGCTAAATAGGCTCTAAATATAAAAGTTTCATTATAAAGATTATTGATATTATTGTTTTTTTGGCGTTTAGTCTCTGATGAACTAAATCTGAATGAATTAATTCCTGCTGATTGTTTACTAATAACGTAACTTTCCAGCATATAACCAAAACTCTGATTATTGCTATGATCAATCAGGCCCAAATTCAAGTGAGCAACTACGTAGTATGTCAATAATACCTTATTTTTAAAAAAGGTTTGGACTATCAATTGTTTTGATATCAAAACTGTCACGTATAGTCTCTACAGAGTTGTTTAGTACATTTACAACGCAACTAAACATTCCCACGGGATTGACTCATAAAGGTTTTCCCCGTTACAGTGACAACAGACACATACAATCAAAATTGTTTAACATGTTATCATAATACAGACTTAAAATCTGAAAATACTTTAGAATAGAAGTTTAAAAATTGTGATCTTTTATGACCTAGTAAAGGATAATGATGAATATGATTATAAATACACAGAAGAGTTTCTTTACGATATATTTCGATTAAATAGAAATTTTTGGAAGGTTCCCTTACGTCATTAATAGCTTTAAAGTAATATTTAATTGACTCAATTAAATAATTATCGTTATTTTGACCTATAGAGAATGAAAATACATCTCTATGAGGATCCTTTCTAGCTGAGTAGCAGGACTCAGCTTCAATAAAACCCGATAACCATGCACAATAACAAGTCGCAGATCTGTGCACCTACTGTCGCAAAGACAGTAGGTGCAAGATCTGCGAGTTCTCGCATAAAAATTCAATTAATTGAATTTTTATGCGATAAGGTAAAGTAAATAAGTCTACGTTTGATAAACTATTAATAACGTTTAACCTATCATCAAATCTAAACTCACGTTCATTAAAGTATTGATCAATATTACGATGATGAAAGCAGTGACGCATAAATCTTGTCGCATAAAAATTAAATTAATTTAATTTTTATGCGAGAACTCGCAGATTTTGAGCCCTCCGCCGCACGGCGGAGGGCTCGCAAATCTGCGACTTAATTGAAGAGTAACTCGACTAGTTAAAGGAGGGTAGCGATCAAATATATGCAAGATACGCTTAATTACAGTTTGATCGTCAGCAACCCATAATACTTCAGTTTCATCTGAAGAAACTCTAACTTTACCTCCAATAAAAGATTGGATGTGTTCTAACATTAATTGATTATCAGTAATATTTGATAATTTAATAATTAATCTATATTGAAGGCTTTGTCTTCTCCAATGATTTACTTGACAACTGCCATCCCCATCAAATAACCCAACAAAGTCGCAGATTTGGGAGCCCTCCGCCGTGCGGCGGAGGACTCAAAACTTGTCCCCCCCTTCGCGGAGCGAAGGGGGCGAGTTCTCGCATAAAAATTAAATTAATTTAATTTTTATGCGAAAAGAAGGGTTCTACGAAAGTAACGTCATTCCTAAAATTAGGATCAGTTCTACCGGAAACTTCTAAGTCGCAGATCTGTGCACCTCCTTCCTTAAGGAAGGAGGCGCAAGACTTGTCCCCCCCTTCGCAAAGCGAAGGGGGCGAGTTCTCGCATAAAAATTAAAGACATTTAATTTTTATGCGAGAAGCCTTTACCAGGTATTAATAAGGTACTAAACAATAATTGATCGTAGTAAGTATCATGGACTAATAAATCAACACCAGCATTGGCTAAAACAACACCAGTTACACCACCCATAGTAAATAAAGCAATAAAACCTAAAGCAAATAACATAGGAGTGGCGAACCAAGTACGTCCTGAATAAATAGTAGCTAACCAACTAAATATTTTCATACCAGTTGGAACAGCAATAATCATAGTAGCAGAAGTAAAGTAAGCAATTGTATCTAAGTCTAAACCAACAGTAAACATATGATGAGCCCATACGATAAAACCTAAAGTAGTAATTGCACCCATAGCAGCAATCATACCAGTAATACCAAAAACAGGTTTTTGACTAAAGAAACTTACAACATGACTTACAATACCAAAAGCTGGTAAAATTAAAATATAGACTTCAGGATGCTATTTCGGATCTTATTGCATAAAAATGAAATTAATTTCATTTTTATGCGATAACTCGCAGATCGATGAACCTCCTTCCAATGGAAGGAGGTGCATCGTTCCCCTGTCGCAAGTCAATTAAATCTTTGATTTAATTTTAATGCGACAGGCTGAGGGCTCGCAAATCTGAGACCTCCGGGTTCAACCTTTCGCATAAAAATTCAATGAATTGAATTTTTATGCGAGAACTCGCATATTTTGAGTCCTCCGCCGTGCGGCGGAGGGCTCGCAAATATGCGACTTTCGCGAAGCGAAGGTGGATGCGACTTTAAAAGTAACCGAAGTTGGACTGGATCTTGAGTCATAAATCTTAAAAAAGGTTTATCGATTAACTAAAGTTCGAGCTAAAGCTATAAATTTGGCATAATTGGGATTTGAAGACTTATGATAATTTAAACGTTTGTATTCAATTAAACGCTTTAAAGAGTCTAAATCTCTTGCCTTTGGTTTAACCCTGGATGTAAATTTATCTAAGTATTCAAGCATTAATAATAAATCAATTCTTGAAGAAACATAATATTTATAAGTATCACTATTTCTATCAGGATAGACGTATCCGACGCCTAATGCATCTTTAATTTTATATAATAAAGTGTGGTCCTTTTGTGAAATACTAATACTCAATTGTCCGAGTTCCCTGCCCCCCGGGCGGGGGACGAGGGAACCGGCGGACTTTTTCGTACGAAAAAGTCCGTTGGAGAATTCTCGCAGATCGCCCGAGCCCTTTCGCAAGAATTCATTCTTGCGAAAGGGTTCGGCTGTTCCCCTCGTCCCCCGCCAGGGGGCGGGGGAACTCGGCTGCGACAATTGATTTGAGGTTTGATTACAGTTTACAGTGCCTTCAGCATCAAAAAATCCTGATATCCATGAATTATCATTAGATATCATAATTAAATTATGCTTTAATAAACCAAGATTTAGAGCCGTTAAAACCTTATCTAATTGAATTTGTTTATCATTAATCTGAAGACGACCAACTAAACACTTAGCTAAGTCAATCATACAATCAGTTCTATGCAAACGCCAACGTACCGCCTATCGCAATAAAATTAAATCAAAGATTTAATTTTATTGCGAGAGCTCGCAGATTTTGAGTCCTCTGCCGAGGATCTCGGCAGAGGGCTCACAAATCTGCGACCTTAACACCTTTTCTAGCCTGAACACTTCCACCAAATATCGCTCTAATGAATTCAGCAGTTTCGACTTCATTTGCATGTAAGGTGATTTCACAACTTGTCGCCTAAAAATTCAATTCATTGAATTTTTAGGCGAGAACTCGCCCCCTTCGCTTTGCGAAGGTCGCAGATTTGTGAGTCCGCAGCCATACGGCTGAGGACTCTAAATCTGCGAGCTCTCGCATTAAAATTAAATCTAAGATTTAATTTTAATGCGACAGGGGGGGACAAGTCTTGCACCTCCTGTCTTTGGGACAGGAGGTGCACAGATCTGCGACTTGTGAAACCACTTTTAGAAACTAAAAAGCTTCCGTCACCATCAATTAAACCAGCCAACCAATTTAAAATATTTGTATTGGTTTTAAAATGGTTATAATTTGGATTTGGATTGGAGGCATTTGAAGGTTTTCCTGAGTCGCATTAAAATTAAATCTTAGATTTAATTTTAATGCGAGAGCTCGCTGATTTTGAGTCCTCCGCCGTACGGCGGAGGACTCACAAATCAGCGACCTTCAAAATAACGAACTGCAGTTATTAAAATGAGTGATAATGTTGAAAATTCAATTAATTTAGACTTATTTGAACAATTTATGGCTCTAGCACATTCAGTCTCTGAAGATTTAACTTTAATTAATAAATTATTAAAGCTATTTCTTGCTGATTCAATACTTACAAATGTAAAGTTCCAGCATACAGTGCTATAATAATTCACCTTTTTTATAAAATGAACGGTCATTGAGAGCTGACCAAAAAACCCTAACTCTACTTTATAAGTATCCAACTTATAAATCAGATGACCAAAAAGTCACCTATTAATATTAACAATTGTCGCAGCCGAGTTCCCCCACCCCTCGCCCGGGGACGAGGGCACCAGGTTCCCCTGCCGCATGTCGCATTTTAATTAAAGACATTTAATTAAAGACATTTAATTAAAATGCGACATGCGGCGGAGGACTCAAAATTTGCGAGTTCTCGCATAAAAATTCAATGAATTGAATTTTTATGCGAAAAGCGAAGGTCGCCGATTTGTGAGTCCTCAGCCGGCTGGTTCCCACGGTCCCCGCCAAGGGGCCGGGGACCTCGGCGGAGGACTCACAATCGGCGAGTCGGATTTGGAAACTCGCGATCGCGAGTTTCCAAATCCTAGCGCATAAAGACATTTAATCGAAGATTAAATGTCTTTATGCGTCTCTCGCATTAAAATTAAATCTTTGATTTAATTTTAATGCGACAGGGGGAAGGAGATGAGCCCGATGGTTCCCTCGTCCCCGGTCCGGGGGCCCGGGAACTCGGACGGACAATTTATAATATTAAAGAGTTTCGACTATACATCAAGCAAGACTTTAGCACATACGTCTGTCTCACCCACTTCTGACCTAGTCTGTAGCGAATTAATTATTTAATCATATTAACCCAACGGTCTTTAAAATCTTAGGCGCCTCCATCAATCCTACATCTGTACGGATGTAATGGTTGTTGGACGCTAGCGTCCAACAATCATTACATCCGTACGGAAGTATGTTTGATAAACGAGGGTTAGTGCATTCCAAGGTTACCTTTCGCATAAAAATTAAATTAATTTAATTTTGTCGCATAAAAATTAAATTCATTTAATTTTTATGCGAGAACTCGCATCCACCTTTCGCATAAAAATTCAATTCATTGAATTTTTATGCGAGAACTCGCCCCCTTCGCTTCGCGAAGGTCGCATATTTTGAGCCCTCCGCCTAAAGGTCGCAGATTTGTGAGCCCTCAGCCGGCTGGTTCCCTCGGTCCCCGCCAAGGGGCCGGGGACCTCGGCTGAGGACTCTAAATATGCGAGTCGGATTTGGAAACTCGCGATCGCGAGTTTCCAAATCCTAGCGCATAAAGACATTTAATCTTCGATTAAATGTCTTTATGCGTCTCTCGCATTAAAATTAAATCTGAGATTTAATTTTAATGCGACAGGCTGAGGGCTCGCAAATATGCGACCTCCGGGTCCAACCTTTCGCATAAAAATTCAATGAATTGAATTTTTATGCGAGAACTCGCCCCCTTCGCTTCGCGAAGGTCGCAGATTTGTGAGTACTCAGCCGTACGGCGGAGTACTCAAAATCTGCGAGCTCTCGCATTATAATTAAATCTAAGATTTAATTATAATGCGACAGGGGGGGACAAGTTTTGAGTCCTCCGCCGCCTGGTTCCCCTGGTTCCCTCGTCCCCCGCCCGGGGGGCTGGGAACTCGGTCCCGGCCAAGGGGCCGGGAACCTCGGCGGAGGGCTCGCAAATATGCGACTTTCGCGAAGCGAAGGTGGATGCGTCTTTCGCGAAGCGAAGGTGGATGCGACTTTATGCGAAAGGTGGATGCGACTTTGTAATCACCAACACTTAGCCAGCCGCCGCTCACAATGGCTGCGTCCATCAATCATACATCCGTACGGATGTATGATTGATGGGCGCGGCCATGTGAT
>Ga0306888_100715_pt1 | contig 11885 bp, 10 predicted proteins | sample AntDeeMetagen186_FD_190452 | JGI IMG/M metagenome (GOLD analysis project Ga0306888, IMG submission 190452) | Saline lake microbial communities from Deep lake, Antarctica - Metagenome #186 (v2) (version 2) | ecosystem: Environmental > Aquatic > Non-marine Saline and Alkaline > Saline | place...
ACTCTCGGACTTTGGCTATAGCCGTCGTGTTATACGCACGTTCAGGTGCGAAGACGAATGCCGTTGTAGTGTTTGGCTCAATTGTATCATACTGGTCGACATCGGTTGCGACAGTGAGTTCATCACGACTTTCGGCCAACTCTCGGAACTCCCCGGTGCCGTCCCAGTTGGCGTTGTATGGGCTGAATCCGACTGCCGAGGTCGTTGCAACGACAAGTAGGCTGAGGCCGAGCGCACAGACGAGACCCATTAGTAGGAGTCGTGGCGTCGACCACCCAAACGGTCGCCAGCCGAGTTCCCGACGTGAACCCATTAGAGCACCCCTGGTGGGAGAATGTCGAGAATCCGTCGGATGACGATCACGCCGAAGCCAACCAGTCCGAGGCCAATAATTACCCAGAGCCGCTTTCTCCATGCTGGTGTGATCCGAAACGGAGCGGTCAGTTCAACAACAATCAGCAGACCGATGAGTGAGATAACAAAAAACAGTTCGACTGTCAGCGACCCCAACAGGCTCAATAGGAGGATAACGCCGAGCATCCATGCCAGTTGAGCGTGGACGAACTGGAGTCGTCGCGTCGTCTGCATTGTAGGATTCTGTGAAACGAGGCCTTATATCAATTAAGGTGTTGAAGCCCTCTCCTCAAGAAGCGAACGGCGTCAACCGTGAGCGAGTAGGGTGGGGAGGAAGTCACTAACGTGTCGGCTTCCAGCATGGACCGCAGCTACTGATACCGGCGAGCCGCAATAAGTGCACTACTCAGAAGCGCAACAACCGCCACACTGGGCGACAGAGGTGTGTTGTCGGCTGTCTGTCCGTCTGAACCTGTGTCATCGGTGGGTGAGTTATCCTCCATCGAGTCGTTATTTGGTTGAATAACCGAGTCGGAGCCCTCGTCAGTTAAGGAGTCGTTGCCATTGCCATCTACAGTACTGCTGTCAACAGGGTCGGTCTCGTTGCCTTCGACTGTACTATTGTCCGTGGATTCAGTGGTGCTTCCGTCTGTGGTTGTGTCATCGGTTCCTTCACCACCAGGCAGTTGGTCACTACTTCCATCGTCAGTCGACTCCGTATTGTCGTCGAAGCTTGCTTGATCGAGTCCAAGAATTTCGCTTTCGCTGTCACTGTTATACAACGTTTCATCACCGATGGCAGAGACATACACCTCGTATGAGGAGTCGAACTCCGAAACCGACACTGTAGTTTGATACTGATCTCCCGACTGCTGAGTCAGTGTTACCCGTTTTTGAGTGTCGGCATTCCAAAGCACTGCCTCAACTGCGTGTGGCTGTCCACTGCTAGCCGTTGGTGTCACAGCCGTACTAACTGTGAGTTCTTCCGTTGTCTCATCTTCTGTAAGGTCGGTACTGATGTCGTATCCAGAGACAACGACTGGGACAGCCCGCTGGAAGATGGTATCGGACAGCAAGAGCACATAGGTTCCGGGATCAAGCCGGTTGTCGGCTATATCAAACGAAACGGTTCTGTTTGGCCCATCCCGTCTGATGTCGATGATTCGCCCTGGATCAGTTGCACTCCGAAGTTCCACTGCGTGTGAGTCGGTTGGGCCACTTGTTGCAGCACGGATTTCTCCATTGTTTTCGAAGACGCCAATGTGGTCTATCGTCAGCTCAGTACCCTCGAACGTTATATTCCGTTCTGGTGTGTCGATTGCGTTCTCTGCCTGCAGCTTGTAACCACTATTGCTACCAGCAACACCAACTGTGAATAGACAGACACAGCTGATGAGAATGACCAACTGCCACCATCGGCGTCCAGACATTATTTGATTACTCACACTCTCAATACAAATAATACAGGATTTGGTACGATAGAACGCTTAAACAAATATGTTGGAGGCACTGTCTAGTTAAGCCAGTTTGAGAAGTGAGCAGTTCGTGGTTTGAGTTGTCTATGCTGTCGCCAGAACTGCTCAGAGAGACGTTGGATACGGCAAATCTTGAATGTTGGGAGCGAGAGCGAACGGCCAACGCCCGTTTGGGCGTTGGCCGTTCGGCTCCACGCGACCGGCTGTTCGCTTAGAGAGACACAAGCAATTCTACGATTATTCGGCGTACAACGCTCTCATCAGGCGATCTTTCAGTGGGTACATCGAGTAGCTGACAGCGTTCCCGACCCACCTGAGGCGCAGCCGAAGCGGGTCGCTGTAGACGAGACCGCTGTCAAAATCAATGGCGAGTGGTCTTGGTTGTATGCTGCAATAGACCTCGACACTAAGTTGATTCTAGGTGTCGATCTGTTCGGAACTCATGGCACCGATCCAGCTGCTGCGTTTCTGCATGGACTCTCTGAGAAACACGACCTCTCCGAGGCCGTGTTTCTCGTCGATGGCTTCGGCTATCAGACTGCCCTTGCTCGATTAGGACTCAGCGGTCGGCGTGATTATACAGACCGAAACCTGATCGAAAAATGGTTTCAGACACTCAAAATGAGGATCGACCGCTTCCATAATTCGTAGGTGAGCAGTCGGTCGAGCGTTCGCCGCTGGTGTTCGCAGTTCGCACATTATTATAACCGCCAGCGACCGCATCAATCGCTAGGTGATCGAACGCCAGCTGAGGAGGTCGCTAACTAGACAGTGCCATGTTGGATTAGTTTTTAAATTCTGGATATAACTATAGTTATACATAGATCTGATGGAGAATATTCTAACCTACAAATCCCTGTTCGAAAACATTATCATGAAAGCCTATGATAAGCAAACATGACTAATGGGTACAGAAAGACGTGCATTGCGTTGTTTTTAACAGCGTTAATGCTTGGATCGCCGCTCGCAGCAGCAGTTGGGGCTAGTTCGATAGCTCCAAACGTTTCGGATACCTCATTCGAACTTACAGACAGTGTTGACATATGGGAACGATCAGCAATCCCACTTCGCGCCGACCCTAGCGACGCAACAACGGTAATAGATACTCCTAATCTCAAGTATGAAATAAGAAAAGATAGTGGAGAAGAACAGGTCTCATCGGAAATTAAGCAGGTGGGTGTTTATGAACCGAACACTCCGGTCAATTTCGAATTTAAATTCCGTAACGGAGCGACGATCGAGAATCTAAATCTATCCGAAGACACAACACACGTCCACACAGTCAGATTTGATGAGGACGTGTCATCAAGCGATCTGGACAGCGATGATATTCCAGACACGCTCGGAGAACTCCGAGATAATTTGACTGAAGAGAACGTGAACTCGAATGCAACATTCCAGAATATCACGTCTACTGCCGTCCCATCCGGGTACAGCGGTGGTGACTTTAGTTTCTCACACAGTTTCAGTGACTCTGGTGTCTATGCGGTGATGGTCACGAAGCACAATTCGAGTAAGGACGGAATCACACTCAATAACGGCAACATCAGTCAGATCGACGGTCAGGTACTGATCGGTGGTCTCGAAACGGTTGCAGTCCAACAAGAAGTCGACGCTAATCCAGGTGCGCCAAGTAGTGCCGAGCCCGGGAATGATCTTACATTTAATGTTAATGGGAATCTCGAGGGTGTCTCCGGAAACGTTAGCCATGCCGTTGCGGTGTACAAGAAGGACACCGTCACCGGAGATACGGTCACGATATCCGTTCCCAATGATGTTAATGATGAGACAAGTCTGAGTAATATCACACTTGAATCGGACATTGGCTTCGTGAGTGGTGTTTCAAATGTCGACGATGATGTCTCGGTGCTTGGAAACACACTCAGTGAACGTGAGGACAACGGCCAGTTTACGTTCGACAGTATCGTCAGCAAGATCGCAGATGAGGCAAATACGAGTGAACCAGTAGTCAACGGAGGCGAAACAATCCTCAACGCTTCAGCAACAGGTGTTGTCGACACTGACTCGTCGGCGACTGTCACCGTTGAAACGCTCTCCAGTTGGGAGGAGGGGACATATCAGTACGTCTATATTGCATCGGGTGATGACAGTACGGAGTTCTCAACTGCTACAGGAGAGATATTAATTGAAGAACAGACTAACAATAACAATAATAACAACAATAACAACAACAATAACAACGACAATAACAACGACAATAACAACGACAACGACAATGAAGAAGAGGAACCAGAAGAACCTGAAGAAGAGAAACCAGAAGAACCTAAAGAAGAGGAACCAGAAGTTCCAACCGTCGACGAGGTCCGTGAAGAACTCAGTCAGACAACACCCAACACCCAAACCAGAACGCCGATTGCGGACAATGACCCTGACACCCCCGGTACAACGGTTGATATAGAAGGGACCGAATCGGTTCGTCGGATTACATTCAGTGGTGAGGGCGGATCCGGTAACGTTGACATCACAGAATGGCAGAACCCACCCCAATCAGTCTCCGATTCAGTTACGGCCTCAATAAACCGCCAGTCGGAAAGTAGTGACACCAGTGACGGCAGTGATAGCGGAACCCAAACCACACGTACAGCACGGGTTATCTCTGTCACCGATATTACTCCAGACTCTGAGGAACTGAGAAACTCGCCAGCAACCGTTGAGCTGAGTGTCAATACTGATCGCCTAGATAATCCTGAAGATGCAGTTGTCTTCCACGAAGAAGGCGATAGCTGGGAACAACTAGAGACGACTGTCGAGGAAACCAGTAATGGCGAAACAACGCTGGTAGCCGAGACTGACTCGTTCTCGCTGTTTGCAGTCACTGAGGTTCAAGAGACTGAAGAAACAACCCAGACCACCGATGGGGAATCCGAACCGGCTGAAGAATCGGACGGTGGCCTCGGAGCGCCTGTCATTATTGGCGTGTTAGTAGTCCTATCAGTGATTGCAGCCGTCGCGTTTGCCTACAGAAAGCAGCAGTCAGGCAACAACGGGCTGTGAACTACCCTACCCTACTCGCTCACGGCTGACGCCGCTTGCTCCTTGAGGGTAGGGCTTCCTGTTTCCACGACGCGCTTTGCAGATACCGAGGTACCCACAGGGAGCGCAGTCTCAGCAGGCGTTGATTCGGAGTGTCCCACTCCTACATCTTTGAGGCCGCGAGAAAGAATGTTGATCGCCGCATTTTCGTCTCTGTCGGCTTTAAACCCACACGCCGGGCACGAGTGTTCACGGACCCACAGCGTTTTGTCTGTTTTCGCGCCACAACTGGCGCATTCCTTCGTCGTGTCTTTCGGATCAACAGCGACGAAGTGTGTGCCTTCGCGGTCGCATTTGTATTCAAGTAGCCGCTTGAATGTCCCCCACGCCGCCGACGCTCGGTTGCGGGAGTTACCGGGGAGTTCGACCAATCCTTTCGTATCCAAGTCTTCGACCGCTATTAGATCGTACTCAGTGGCGTAGTAGTTCGACAGTTTGTGCAAGAAGTCTCGTCGCTTCCGTTTCAGGTCAGCATGACGCTGGGCGACGATCTTCCGCTGTCGCTCCCAATTGTTTGAGCCGTACTTTTTCTGCGAGAGATAGCGCTGGGCACGTTCCAACCGCTCGCGTTCATCCGACAGATCAAGCGACCCCACAGCGGTTCCGTCCGTATCATGAGCATACTTGAGAATCCTCACATCGATACCGACGCATTTCTCGGGATTCTCCGGCTTCTCCGACGGGTTTTCGGTGGTTTCGACGCCGAAGATGGCGTACCACTTGCCGGTAGGTTCGCGTTTGACTGTGACGGTCTTAATATTGGCGTCATCGGGCAACTCACGGTGGAAAGTGAGCGGGACTTCACCGAGTTTCGAGAGCCACAGGCGGGTCCGACCGCTCGTATTCTTGAGCTTGAAGCCGGATTGACTGTAGGTGAAGCTGCGGTACTCGTCCGGTGCTTTCCACTTGAGCGTCCCAACGCGGTAGCCGTTCTCTTTGTGCCCACGTAGCGTCGAGAGGTTGTCGTACAACCGCTGAACGACTTTCTGAAGAACCTTCGAGTGAACACTTTTCAGGTCGTTCCACCACTTTTTGAGGTCCGGCAGACGCTTTTGTTCGGCGTATGCCGAGGTGTCGTCGTTCCGGTTCAGGCGGTGGAGGAAGTGGTTGTAGATCTGTCTACAGGTATCGACAGTCCACACTAATTGCTGTTCGAGGGTGTCGGACGGGTGGAGTCGATACCTGTAATTGTAGTTCATCTACGACCGTTCTTCGATAAGTTCGTCAAGTTTCCCACGAACGAACGACGAGAGGTTGAGGTGGTTCTCCTCGACCCACTCGGCTTGGTCTTCGCGGATGGTGATGTTCTTCCGTCTCACTACATACGCACAATGCGCATCTGTGCGTATGGTTGTTGCGATTGCGTGGGCCTGTGGGCCGAGCGTCGAACGTGTTTGAGAACTGTGCGGCGCTGTATCCCCTCCCTACTCACTCGCTCCGCTCGCTCGTTGAGGAAGGGGCTTAGCGCCTCAATTCAGGTAACCAGACTCAAACCCGTTTTTAGTATTTTTGGAGCATCTCGGTTTGGTGACTCTGTCGAGGGTCAATTCAGTGTCGAAACACATTCGTCCAGTAGAATCTAAGTAATAATTGATTAATTAAATCGGTATGAAATCCTCTTATACGCCGCTTTCGAATGTACGGACCTAAATCGGCGATATTCTCTGGGCAGTGATCGGCTGGCTGCGCTGGGGACGCGAAGAGACACCGACAGTGACTGCGCTCTCCGAGGTCGACCTCACAATTAGCTGGGCTCGATACTCCGACAAGCGGAACCGTTTCATTCGATGGGACGCTTCTGAGTTCACTCTTGAATCAGGCTCGAACTCGTCATCGACTTGATCACGTCGGCGTTGTCTTTCAGCATTCTCATCTCCTTGAGGCGTTGTCTCTCGTACCAATGTTGCACTTCCACTTGTTGAGCTTGGTCGCCCGAAAGCGGAGCAACAAAAACAGGCAACTAAACTATTGACTGTGATGAGACTCGGCAAGCGTGTGACACACCGCCCAACACAGTTGAGTGGTGGAGAACAACAGCGTGTTGCGATTGCTCGTGCATTAGTGACAGAACCCAACCTCGTAACCGCTGATGAACCGACTGGCGAACTCGATACACAAACTAGAGAGCAGGTCCTCAAACGCTTTCGAGAAGTTTAAACTAAACTCAATAAGAGAAGTATATTATATGATGAATAACTATAATTGAGTAGAAGTCAATTATGGAAAATATTCTCACGCCAAACATTGCGGGGGTAATAATGTTGACTGGCGCAATTTTTCCTGCGTTTATTATCTATTGGTTACAGAATGAACGGCATAAACCAGCTGTTTCTTGGTTTCAATTTGCGATGTTAAGTGGGATGCTGTGGTGTGTCTCATTCGGCTTGATAGCACTCGTTAGCTCTCCTGAACTCCGATTTGTTATCACTAATTTCTTCATAATTGCCGTACCACTCTCAGCGATCTCCACATTCATCTTTTGCTACGAGTTCACATTCAAAAAGAAGATTCCAAAAGGTGTTTTTATTTTATTTATACCTGTCATATTAATGTTTGTATTTGCATGGATTAATCCGTACAATCTCATATATACTATCGAAGACCCATATCATACAGCAGAAATCCTCGTACCTGCTAATAAGGGTTCAATTCGACCGATAATTAATGTCGGAATGGGATTTATTTTGGTGATTATGTCTGCTGGAATGGTTCTTGGCGAATGGATGAACTCATCACAGAAAGTCAGAAAAATGCAAGCGCTATTCATCCTGATTTCGATAGCCACTTCCTCAATTCTTGGGATAACCAAGGTACTTGATCTAGTGCCACCATATTTTGATCCGACACCAATCGGATGGACATTGTCTGGAGTATTATTTGCAATCTCAATTAAACGGCACCAATTCCTCCAACTATCTCCTGCTGCACAGAATCAAGCACTGAATGAAATACAGGATATTGTTATTCTTTTGAACCCCGAAAATGCGGTCGCAGATGCAAACCGCGCAGCCATTGACACAATCGGTGTCGTTGTTGGAATGACTAAAGAAGAACTCCAAAACCACATTCCGGAACTCACTGTAGCCAATGACACAGGCACCCAAACAGTTGAAATAAACATACACAATAAAAACAGGATCTTCGATAAGCAGTCTTCAACCCTCAAATACGGTCACGGAGCAGAAGGGAGGATCATCATTTTAAGAGACATCACTGAGCTCACCAACAAAGAACGAGAGCTTCAACAGCAAAACGACCGCCTCGACGAGTTCGTAAATGAAGTTACTCACGATCTTCGGAGTCCACTCAACGTTGCTACCGGGTATCTTGAACTCACCCAACAAGAAGTAGGCCCGATGGACTCGCTCGATGAAATCCAAGACGCACACCAGCGTATGGATCAACTCATCGAAGACGTGCTTGCTAAAGCACGGGGCAATCAGGATTTCATTCAAGAACCGCTCTCCATCGCAGAATCTGCCCGTACTGCCTGGAACACTGTTGAGACTGCCACAGCATCATTAGAGATCAAAGGAGACAGAACACTCGAAGCCAATCACGGACAACTACTACAACTGTTCGAGAACTTCTTTCGCAATAGTATCGAACACGGCGGTGACGACGTTACTGTTCGCCTTGGGTACACAAATTCTGGATTTTTTGTTGCTGATAGTGGCCACGGAATCCCAGAGGAGAACCGTAAGAACATATTCGAACGTGAAGTCACATACTCTGACCATGGAACCGGTTACGGTTTAGCTATAGTCAGCGATATCGTCGACGAACACGGATGGACCGTTACTATTAGTGAGAGTGAACATGGAGGGGCGCGTTTTGACGTTACTGGAATCAAATTCATTGATTATTGACCATCTCTCGCGCCTAAAGATGCGGGCATCCCACCACGGAATTTCAGGCCGAGCGTGGCCCTACGGTTTCAAGACGCATACGTTCCAAGCGTCTCTTGCTTGGTAGCATCGGCTTGGCTGTCTTGTGGGGTGGTCAAACGCCCCCCATCCTCAGCCGAGTCATCGTCGTTCTCGTGTTCTCTGAAACAACTCTCTCCGCTGAGGTCAAGCGAATCGGAGATTCGTGTACTCGTCGAAAATCTCCGATTTTCGAGATAGCGGTCTGCGATGTTCACCGCTCAGTTCACGTCCGCTTGGTACTCGCCCATCCAGCATGCACCGTTCGTACATTTGAACGTCGCCTGTTGTGGGCGATACCCTACCTCACCGCACGCATGGCACTCTTTCGAGGTGTTACGTGGGTTAACCGTTTCGACGGGGATGCCCTTCTCGACGGCTTTGTAGCGTATCTGGGCGTGGAGTTTGGCGAATTCCCATCCGTGGAGACGGCGGTTCATGTACTCGCCGGAATCCATCTACATAAGATATGAATCTAAGATAAGTTTCTTAGATTAGATTCTTAGACATATTAGTTAGATAAGTTTCTTAGATAAGTGTCTGACAAAACTTCATTAGCCATCATACATAGAGTACTGATATGCTAGCATACACAGTCTATTCAGAAGCAGGCGGCGTAGGCAAAACATCGCTTGCTTCAAATCTGGCAGTAGCACACGCTCGAGCGGGACTCAATGTCCTAGTCGTTCCTCTCGATCCACAAGACGGCAATCTCAGCCGTCTGTTTGGGGTCGACGATGATCGAACAAACAGTAAGGCCGATAGCCTTGTTCGGCACTTAGTAAAGAGTCCAGGAGGTCCATTTGACGACCTCATCCGAAGCGTCGAAGGGATCGACATTATCCCCGAACACAATACTCTCGCAGATCTCTCAGACCATCTCAAGCGAGAGCAACAAAAGGCGACAGATTTGGGTGACAGCTACAACATCTACGCACAGTTACGTCGTGTCCTCGATGAGGCCAATGTTCCAGACAGATATGATGTGCTAATATGTGATCCACCTGCTACTGAGTCGGATCATCTGTATAACGCAATCTATGCAACACGAAACCTCCTGATACCGGTCGAGCCATCATGGAAGGGACAAGCCTCAATTGATGGATTAGAACAAATGGCGACCAATTTTGTGGATGAACTCAATATTGATGTCGGTGTGCTTGGAGCTGTACCACTTGGGTACAAAGACACGATTGACCAGCGAGAGATGATTGAGAACGTACCGTTTTCCATCCCGGAAGTAATTGGAGAGCGTGCAGCCCTAATGGAGGGCTGCTGGAAACAGCAGTGTTCTGCCTTCCGCTATGTTCGTGACCACCGAAGTCAGCGACGTGATTACGAAATTGATACACTAGCTCAATTTGATAAAATTGCTCGGGACTTAGAGGAATCAGCTGGGCTTGAGGCACCAATCCCACCTAAACCAGGTGAAATCGAAGCTGAGGTAGAGCCATGACGGGATTCAAAGACGGTGCTGTTGGTTGGGATGATGACGACGATGATTCTGAGAGGGCCACTCCTGTCGAGGACCAGTCAGACACCTCCGATAGGGAACCAATGAACGAAGATACAGAAGATACAGCAGATCCCTCAGCAGGTCTATCACAGTCCCGCCTGCCATGGATTCATGGACGTAATAGCATCACCGACGGGCGTCAAAAAACTGTTCAGCTCCATCTCCAGGCGTCGACTATCGACCGTGAAAGAGAGGGTATATCAGAGGTTCAGCAAATGCTTAGTGAGAATGTAAAGAAGGCAGATCTACGTGAAGCAGCGCTACTTGTAGGGTTAACTCATCTCAATGAACTCTCAGATCAACTCAGAGAGTGGGGATACGATTTCTGAAGACAGGCATTTAGTCTCTGAATCGGTTAGTTAAAATTCCATTCACAGAAAAACTGCCGAACAAAACAGAGGTAAAACAGAGACAAAACGAATCTTGCCCAGTTATTTCAAAATCAACCGAAAATACGCGCAAATGACAGATAAATCATAGAACCGCCGCTAATCAATCATTGAACACAGATAACGCTATAATGCTAATCTGGAGGATTATCTAACCCGTAATACTTCTTTGCCACCGTGAGAAATTGATTTGCATCAATACGAGGGGCGTACTCTGCGTTCTCTCCTTCAAGTTCCACTTTCACCAGCAAATCAACTAATCGCCACACGTTGTACAGCACACATGCGAAAACAAAATTGAAAAACCGATACGTATGACGCTTGCTCGTTGTTCGAACACGGAACTTCTTAATTTTCTTATACCCGTTCTCAATACCCCATCGATGACTGTATCGGCGTGCCATTTTCTCAGCCATATGGATACGGTCCACCTCACTATCACCATCCTCAAGCCGAATTAACGGGTGATTCGTTTCGAATAGAGTATATGACCGTGAATCTTCTTTATTTCCTCTAACTGGTTTTTTAGATTCTTCTTTACGGACCTCATCAACTAAATCACTGAAATTACCACCACTAATCTCAGCAAATTCATTCTCTAATTCTTTTCGAATATTGTTCTCATCTTCTACCTCTTTCGTACTGTTGTCTTTATTAGTAGATGTTGTAGAAGGGAGATAAATTCTCTTACGAGAGGGTCCGTCTTCTTCAATATGAACTGTCTTACCTGCTTCACGAAGTTCAGTACACTTCGCTTTCTCTGAACTGTGTTTTCTAGCAGGATTCAAATAACATACATGGTGCTTCTCACAGGCATCTTTCACACCCTGTGAATCGAATTCCCTATCCATCATCACTAATTCAATATCATCTACAAGTTTGAGGGCATTTTCAAGTAATGAATCAACAATCTCGGCCCGTCTCATTCCTCGTTTAACAGGTATTGCATCTAACACGAGCGGAATATCAAGACCGACGATTTGGATGGTTGCCCACTGGTAATAATAACGACTATCAGAATACCCAAGAATCCAATCTTCCGTGATATTATCGTCTGCATCTCGTTCAATTTTACCAGTCCACGGATTCCCTTTGGTAATATCGATAGCCGCTGAGAGCTTACCAACCAGTTCCGAATCACGCCGAGCGCGTTTTATCAATTCTTCAGTTG
>Ga0306888_100725_pt1 | contig 11761 bp, 9 predicted proteins | sample AntDeeMetagen186_FD_190452 | JGI IMG/M metagenome (GOLD analysis project Ga0306888, IMG submission 190452) | Saline lake microbial communities from Deep lake, Antarctica - Metagenome #186 (v2) (version 2) | ecosystem: Environmental > Aquatic > Non-marine Saline and Alkaline > Saline | place...
CGGCCGGGTTGTCCGATCACACTACAGTTGCCCAAGGTGATCGTCTCCATTGGACTCGAACCGACCGATGAACCTGCCGGGACGCGCTATCACCTAAACGACGGCTCTCGGCGGAACGTAACGGAACCCAACGGGGTCGTCTGACTGCTATCTCGTTCGCCATGGACATCGCAATTATTTCCGGCAGATTGAACCTGGAGACTGGAGGTGGCGGGAGCTACGCGATTAACAGTACGGCAAGGGAACTCGAGCGACGGGGCCACGACGTAACTGTAACTCTCCTCGAACCGCCCGACGGACGGCGTACGGAATTACCCTACCGGGTCCACGACGTCCCCGGCGATCGCACCGATCCCGCTTCGAAACTGGTACGAACGTATGAGTGGATGATGGCTAATCAATTCGATTACGACCTCTATCACATCTACGGTCCGAGATACGCTCCTGCGGGCGGATTGTACCGGGCGCGAGGGGGTGAAACTCCTGTCGTCGCCACCTTCAACGGATACTTTTTCTGCACTAATTACAGCCGAATGAACCGTACGTGTTATAAGAACTGTACCATCAGAAAAAAGTTCAATCATTCAAGCCGATCGGGGCTTTCGAACGCATCGATGGTGCCGTACTACGTCTACAACCGAATTGGATTCCCACGGTTATGTAATCGGTTAGATCGCATCGTGGCAGTCTCCCCTACGGTGAAAGGGATGTACGTAGAGAATGGAATCAACGGACAACTCGTAGAAATCATCCCTCACTTTATCGAAACGTCGTTCGCCGGCGAGGGGACGAAAACGGCGGACGATCACCTCCGCATCATTTACGTCGGCCGCCTCGAGCGGTTCAAAGGAGTTCGATTCCTTTTCGGCGCGATGGAGCGGGCAGTGTTTGATGAGAAAAAAGTGCGCGTGGACATCGTTGGCGACGGTAGTGAGAGGGAGGCCCTAGAGAGGCGGGCGGAAAGCCTCGACCACGACATCGTGTTTCACGGCCACGTAGACCACTCGGCCGTCGGCGACCTGTATGCTAACTCCGACGTGTTCGTCCATCCGGGGACGCTACCCGAACCCTTCGGTTTGACGGTCATCGAAGCGATGCAACACGAAACCGTCCCGGTCGTATCCGATTGCGGAGCGCCACCATGGATCGTCGGAGATGCGGGTCTGACGTTCGAATGGACGGACGAAAGCGATCTCGCGGACCGACTCGAGGAACTCAGCGACGACACCGTGTTGAATGCTTACGCAGCTCGCTGCTCCGAGGAACTTCGTCGCTTCGAACCGGAAGTCATCAGTGAGCAACACGACGAACTGTACAAAAATTTATTATGACCGATTCGAGAAATGGCAACCAAAAAACATCTTTCATAAAACATCTCTAAAACGTCCAATCGTCGGCGTGAGTTACGTATTGAGCTACTCTCTTCGTATCAAACGGTGTCGCAATCGACGAGAATCAGGATGATGTAGAGCCGACCAATCCGAGCGAGTCCAGAGATCGGTGGGGAATATCGCCGAAACTGGCGGCGTCGAAGACGACAAAAATGACTTCGACGACGCTCCAGGGTGCTGCCGTATTGGTCACGAATCGAGGGCGCGTTCGTACACTGATTCTATCCGTTCGCCCATTCGTTCGAGACTCAGGTCTCGAGCGTGTGACCTCCCGTTCGATCGCGCTTCCTGTTCGAGTACGAGTCGAAGTTTTTCCGTGAGCCCCTCCTCGTCGGTGCACGCGTATGACAGCTCAACCCCCGAAACTCTCTCGGAGACGTCCCCAACGTCCGTCGCGACGACGGGCAAGTTACACGCCAACGCCTCTTTGATGGTATTCGGCGATCCTTCCCGGCGAGACGTCATGAGCAAAACGTCCGCCGCGTTCATGTACATCGGGACCATCTCGTGATCGATCGGAAAGGGTACCTGTAATTCGATTTGTTCGGTGAATTCGTCGTTCACTCGGTCGACGACTCTTTCTGCAAGCGGGTAATTTTTCACTTCGCGTCGAGGGTCGTAGAGGAAGAGGACGTGTTTCCGCTCCGGTTCCCAACCGACCGCCTCTCGAGCGAATTGTTGTGGAATCGGATGAAATGCCTCCAGATCGACGCCGTGTGGAATAACGTGGGCATCCAGTCCGAGTTCGTCTTTCATCGCTTCGCTCATCACGATAATTTCGTCGAAGAATCTGGCACAATACCTGCTCAACCTGCCGTATTTTCCCATGAGGTCGGATCCCCACAACGAGAGGACGATCGGGCGACAGGGTTGACCGATCGCGAACGGAGCAGTGAGTCCATTGTTGGCGTGGACGAGGTCGTAGTCGTCTAACCCGTTCTTTATCGCTTTCCCGTATAACGGTACGTAATCAAGTACCGAACGCGAGTTCTCCGCGCTACCGAGTTCGTCGGCACGCTGTTGACGGGGAGTGATGACCGAGGATCTGATGCCCCGTTGGTTGAGTTCGCCGACCTGATTTTTAAAGAAATTGATATTCTGATTCGTAACAATGTTGAGGACGTTCATGGGAGTATTACAGTCTGGCGACGGTATATCGCCGCGTCTCGTTTCACAGGTGAGGGAAGTGAATCCCGTTTGAGGGTCTCTCGGGTCATGGAACGGTCGCGGCGACGATCCGCGCTACGTGATCGAAGCCGTTCTTCGGATCGCATCGGGCGGTTTGGCCACATCGTCGCGCGTCGAACACGAATGTGGGTGTCAGGACCGACCATGTTACGGAATCAAGTTCCGTTCTCGAATCTGCTCGTAGATGCGGACTGCGGCGTTCATTCCGGATGAAGCACGCATCATCGAGTAGTAAGCGCGAGCGTCAGGGCCGAACTTCGTCTTCCACTCATTGAGCCGAGGGAAGTTGGCGTCGACGATCTCGTAGGACGTGATTCCTCGGTCCATCGCGTCGCACATCATGTGCCACTCGAGAAGTTCGTTCGCGGGAAGTCCACCGTTCGTCTTCACGCCACCCTGCCAGCGCTGTGCAGTTTCACCGTACTCGAGAAGGATCGTTCCTGTGATGATTTCGCCGTCGATTTTCAGAACGTAGGGGTGTACCTGTCCCGACTGCAACCGATCATAAAGGTCCATCACGAAAGCCGCGGTGATCGGGGTAGTCTCCCCTTGCTCTTCGTATCGCTCGTTGACCCGTTGGATGATCCATTCGATCGCCTTCTTTCCGCCATCCTCGACGGTATACTCCTCCTCGAGATTGTTCCGAATGCGACGACGTGTTGTTCGACTGAACCGTTCCATAACATCGTCCTTCGAAACGTTCAGATCAACGACGTAGGTGTAACTCGGACGGACATCAAATTCGTTCCACTTGAACGGGCGGAGATCGTCGTACCGCCAGCCGCTCCTGGTGGAAACATAGCGTGGTCCGATTTGGTCGTCGATCCAGTCGATACAACCGTCGATAAATCGCTTGTGACGCTGTTCTAGCTTTCGTTGCTTCAGTTTCTCCATGTTGAGGACCGCCGGTCCGAGATACTGGACTCGAAGTCCGAACGGGGGAGAGAATACGAACGGGACGGGACCTTTCCGCATCTCGAAGACGGGAAATATCCCTACCGGTTCTTGGCCCTTGTATCCGGCGAGTGGATGTACGATGGTGTCGGAGTGCGATGCTTGCACCTCTAACGCGGTATACTGGTGAAATAGCGTTCCCTGCTTCGATTGCGACGCGTGTGAGTCCCACGTCTCGTGTTCGGAAGGAGGGACTTTCTCGATTGTTATGCTCATAGTACGTATCGATGGGCTTTTTTTGGCCGCCGGTACGGCGTACGACCAGAGGGGTGCTGAAGTTGGCCGAGTTAGGACTTTGTTATCACGATCGTACAAGATCCGTACGATATCTAATAATTGTTTACTGGCCCGACGATTGATTTCCGATGATTTATTGCGGTCCCTTCAGATTGGCCGGTAACCGATGGCGGACCGCGAGCATCGGTGGTAAGTAGACGGTCAGTCCGTTACAACCGAAACTTCTCGATCAGTTCGACCGGCGGAGTTACCCACGCCCGCACGTCTCTCCTATCGACGCTCCACGTTGCACTCGGATTAATCATACTACGAACACATTCGAAAAGGTCTTCATCTTCGCGGTTTCGGAGGTAGTAGGTGAATTCTCGGAGTGGAAATACCATCTCTCCCACGGGTTCAGGCGACCCGATCGGAGGTTCTCTCGAGTCGTCGAGAACGCCGGCCACTAAAGCCGAGGCGAACCGATACCCGTACCTGCTGGCCAGAGCGTACGACGCCCAAAACTTCGGATTGATCTCCATAAGAACGTAAGTTCCGTCTGGGCGTTTCTTGAATTCGAGCAGTGCGATTCCGTTCCACCCGATTTCGCGGAGCAGTCGTATCGACCTCGCCTCGAGGTGGGGGTCTCGTAAAATGCGCAAGTGGGTTCCGCTCCCGCCACGTCGAGGAACAGAACGCAGTTCCTCATGACTGAAGATGAGTTTCACTTCGTTGTCTAGAAATAACAGACCACAGCCGTACGTCGGTCCGCCTTCGTCGATGACTTCCTGTATCAGTACGTCACCATCTGGTGACTGGTCGGTGACGTGATCGTACGTCTCCCAAAAGTTGAGCGGCTCTCTCACGAGCGCCGTCGTCTCTCCTCCTGACTCCTGGCGTGCTTTGAGAAATACCGGAAACTGAACGTCGTCGAAACCATCATCAGGCCTCCCAGCGTCGTTACAGTGGTCGACGGCCCGCGAGTATTCCTTCGGAGTATCGACTCCAATCCGCCCTCCGGCTGCGAGTGCAGCGTGCTTATCTTTCGCCGTGTTGAGCGATTCCGAGCGCGGAATAGGCAGGGAAACGTGATCCGGGAGATCCGTTCGAATCGCATCGAGCATGGCTACCGACTCGTAGCTGATGGGCAAAACGACATCTGGTCGATACTGGATCAGTAGACGCAACACTGAATCGGCATAGCCATCGTCGGTAGGAGCGGGAGCGGTCGCACCGACGTCGCAGTAATTAGATCTCAGCAATCGGCTGTACGGAGCCGTCCCGACGCCGATAATCGTCGCGTCGAGATCCTCGGAAAGCTCACGAGCGACGGATAACGTGTTGACGTTATCCCCATCGAGTACGAGAACGCGTGGGGAGTCGGTCCGCATACCGGCGTCGACACAGTCGGCTGTAAAAAGTAACGGTATCGTACACTGGGAGCGCGCCGCAGTCAATGGTCTCATGATCGGTAAAACGGTCGATCTGCGGAATTAACATCGCTAATACCGGCGCTACCAAGATGCGCCAGCGTATCCGATGTCTGTTCGCGGATATGCCGTCGATCGCACCGCGTCGACGAGAAACCACCGTTGCCGGAACCGCCGTAAGAAAATAGCGTTGAGAGGGGACGCTGGCGTCGCGACGAATCCGGTCACCCGGTACTATTCTACTTGATGACGTATCCACAACTGCAGGGCACGTCGTATTCGTCACTGTAGAGATAGTCGTAATGCAAGACGCCGTGGTCGCATTCGCGCTCGTTGACGAAGATGTCAAACGCTTTGTTGCGATCGATGTGTGGTGAGAGGATAATTCCGCCGGGCTGTAACTGATCGAACGCGAGTTCAAATTCGAATAGCATACCGGACGTCGAATGATCCGAGTCGTGGTAGAATAATCCGATATCCGACACATCCTCCATCAACGTCGGCAGAGCGGCCCGTTCCCGTCCGGAATAATATTCCCACCTGTCACGCAGTTCCTCCGGGATTATCCAGCCGGGCTCTTTATCATCCGGAATCTCGTGACTTCGGACTTCTGCACACGAGGGCCGCCCGCGTTCGAAGTAGTCGAGGGACAGTGCTCTCTCCGTTTCACTTTCAGTCGAGTTGCCTTCTTCCTTGTCTGCCGATAGCCCGGAAGCGAAATCGACGGAGTATAAAGTGCCTCGATCGTTCTCCTGAAGTGCCAGAAGCATCGAAGCTGTCGCAACCCCGCTGTAAACGCCGGTTGCCACCACTGTCTCCGGTTCCCACTTTCGGATACTTGCGTACAGCCTCGCGCAGACGCCTCGGTGCGCGTCGAAGACGACCTTCTCGTCCTGTACCTCATCGAGTGCTGACATCACAATATCGACGATTCCGCTCTCCTCGTAGAACTCGGACTCGAGCGCCTCCCACGTTTCGCTACCGCCGAAAAACTCGTTGGTCATTTCACGCGCTTCCCTTCGCTTTCGGAAATGATCCCACGAGGCGGTCGGGCTGATAATATGAAATCCTTCGCTTAGTAGTGGCTTCGCACCGTCCGGAAGGTGCTGTATTAGGTCTTCTTTATCCATAGTTGCTCAATCTCGTTATGGTTGATCGTTCGAGGACGCTCATGTTTGCGTCTCTCGGGAGTATCTACCACCAGACAGCTAAGGTAGTTAGCTCTCTGGTAGTATACCCGGCGCTGGTATTCTGGTAGTATATCCAGCGCTGGTATTGTTAGTCAGTTCAAACGCGAACGGTTACAAAAATGGGCTACTGTTTCCAGTGTCGTCCGCATAGGTAATCTGTTATTGGTTTTCTCAGCGCACAAAAATGACGTAAGCCGATCACTCCCGCCACAGCGTTTTCGGTTCCGATAGTTGCAACCTCTTCAATAAAGTACTACGACCGTCACGGCGGTTTTCTGACCACGTAATAGGGCTGGTACTCGATATACTTCAACGGCGAGTCCCGTTTTCCGACGATATTCAACACGTCGAACCCCGCGTTTTTCAGTTGTCTGATCTGATACAGAGGGGTCGAAAAGAACCAGCGGACGCCATAATCGTACACGCTAAATTTATATCGGTCTCCCACGTTCCACAGGTTCCCGTTCAGAAGATAGTAGTTGAGGACATGATCGCGATCGAGAAAGAGTGCGGGCAACGTATACAGCGAGTTATGGTTGCTATACGAAAAAATACCGTTCGGCTTCAACACGCGTTTTATCTCCTCGAACGCCCGTTCTCGACGCTTTTCGGGCCGAATAGCATCGATTCCTCCGTACGAAAATAACGCGTAGTCGAACGTCTCTGCATCGAACTCGAGGTCGGTGGCATCGCCGAGGCGAATGTCGAGGTGGTCGAACATCGTGTTCCCCCGCTCGACCAACTCTTCGCTGATATCCACGCCGACGACGTCGAATCCTCTCTGGTCGAGTTCGTTCGTCGTTCGTCCAGCTCCGCAACCGAGGTCGAGCACTCGCGCGTCCGACTTCGCGAAGTATCGATTCAGAACTTTTCGCTCGCCAGCGAAAAGTTCTTGCTCCCGAGCTAGCCGTTCGTATCGATGAACGGTCTCTTCAGTCTCGTACGGGCTCTTCTCTGGTGCTCCAGACGTGGGATCGTCGTCTCGGTGTGTCATTGTCGTTCGCTTCCCTCACGTATTGAAATCCCTATACACTAGTCACATTTGAAGGAGGGATAATCGTCGACGATCATTTAACGAGTAACACAGTATTTCTGTGGTCTCTTCGCAGATAATTTCGTCTAACTGTAGTCATAAACTATACCACTCCCTCAAGAGGGGTAGGCTTGGGTCGACTATCGGTACGAACGGTTCGCTTCGACGCTCGCCCCATTTAGTGATCCCGCGTCAACTGTAGACGACTCCATACGCGGTTTTGAGTCGCTCGACAGCGAACGTCACAGTCCAAGAATAGTACGAAACCGTGATAGAATGGGTCGGTGATCGTCCTCGAGTTCAGATATCCGATCGATCTCCTCGTCTACTAATTCGAAGTCGAATACATCGAAATTCGACCGCAAGTGCTGTCTATTCGAAGCTTTCGGAATCGCAATCACCTGCTCTTGTTGAACGAGCCACCGTAGTGTAACTTGCGCCGGGGATTTTTCGTATCGGTTACTGATCTCCTTGAGAACATCGTTTTTCGTCACCCGTCCCTTCGCGAGCGGACTGTACGCCGTCATCAGGACGTCGTGTTTCACACAAAACTCGAGGATGTCCGTCCGATCGGTGAACGGGTTGTACTGGACTTGGTTGGTCAAAATCGGCGTTTCTGAGGTCGCGATCGCTTTTCTAAGCTGAGCGATAGAAAAGTTGCTAACGCCGACGTGACGTACCGCTCCTTCGTCTTGGAGGCTGTTCATCGCCGCCAAGGTCTCCTCGATCGGAATCCGCTCGTTCGGCCAGTGAATTAACAACAGATCGACGTAGTCGACGTCAAGGGCCTCGAGGCTGGCTCTTGTGGACCGAATCACGTCCTCGTACTCAAGATTCGTTTTCCAGACTTTCGTCGTCAGGAAGAGTTCTTCCCTGTCAACGGACGAGTTTGCGATCGCGTTTCCGATTTCGGACTGATTGTCGTAGTGCTCGGCAGTATCGATGTGTCGATATCCGATCTCGAGTGCGTCCCGTACCGTATTCGCACACTCGCCTCCGTCGAGTTCGTACGTTCCGAGCCCGATGGTCGGGATCTGTTCTCCATGGACGGTACGCCATTGCATACCGAAGTCCACGCTGGCAATGCTTGTGAAGGTGGGGTGTGCAACCTGCGAGCCCCGATCGGTAGTCTGTCCGGATCGAGCCGAACGATCACGTCGTCGGTGTCACGGGGAAATCCTTCGGACGGACGTCCGTCTCGGTTGGACGTGAGGAAGTACAGCGTCCCGTCATGATCGGAGGAGACGTGACGGATGCAACCACACTCTCCCGCTAACAGCTCCTGACGGCCCGCTTACTCCCGATAATCGCGAACGGGTGGTGATGAGTTCGGAAACGACCATCGGTGCATACTTCGATGCCGATGATTTCGACGAAGCGACGCCCTCACTCGGAACGGATTCCGGCACGGCACGTAACCGCGAGGCATCCTCCAGTTCACCGTCGGTCCTATTTCATCCCTCAGTAAGTACGTTGCCCCGTCGTAGGTAGCGCACGAGACAGTTCGTTACCACGACTGATTCCCTCTGATCCGAACAGCGTTCGGTAGAACCTGGGTACGGGTACTGGTTTTACGTCCCTCCGCGAATTGTGATGAACCGGATGTCGACTTACCGACGCACGCGATTCGTTATCGGCCACACTGTGTGGATGTTCGCGACGATACTGGTGTTGACATTGCTCTCTGCGTTCTCTATCAAATGGGTTTTTATTTCATCGTTGGTCGGATTACTGATCGTAACGCAACTGACAGGGCCGGTACACGTGGCGCCAAGATGGCGCGGTCAGGTAGCGTGGTTAATTCTGCTCGGGCTGGTCGGTTTTGCAATCATCGTTTTCTTCCGGATATTGGCAGTTCTACCGTCCGAAGTACTTCCGTAGTGATGGTGGCAGAACGGTGATTGCGTTCTCGCGTCACATCGCATCGTTTCGCACGGATGCGAAGAGGAATCCTACGGCGGTAACCGCGAAAAGAATTCGATCAGTTTCTGTTACCATCGGCAGGTGATCACCCACTCCGCACGACCTTCGCTGGACTCGACGTCAAGTTCGATCGGGCGCCCCAATCCGACGGCGAACCCGACCGCCAGAAAAGACGCGATCGGGTGGTCGAATCGATCGACGCCACCGATCGCGCTGCCGGTGAGACTGACTCTCACGCTATTGCCCTCTCGCCCAACGATGGATTCGGCCGTCGTGGCGAGTTCGAATTGCTCGACGAGTCCCTCCGTTAGTTGCTTTGCGAGCGGTGCGGGCTTCGATTCTAGATCGCCGGCGAGACTTCGCTCGAACTCTCCGAAGAGACCCGCTCCCATCGGTTCGAGCACGAGCTTTCGGGTGGCCTCTTCGGTCGAACTCGGACCAACGCTGTCAGCCGACCGTTCGTAATCGGCGTACTCCCAAATGACGAGCCGTGCGACCCTGTTCACTTCGTCGGGTACGTACACGTAACCGTCTTGAACGCCAATTTCGTCGACGATCGCGGCTTCGTTCACTGCGGCGGCGGAATAAATGTGTTCGGCTACCGAGGCGGATACGAATCGATCGGAAGCGAGAGAGTACGCGAGAATTCCGCCGACCAAGCTGGCCCCAGAGAGCGCGAAGAGGAGCCTTCGCTCGGCGGTGAAATAGACGGCTCCGAGCGCGGCGATGCAGCCGAACGCGGCGAGTCCTGCTGCCATCCGATCGTATCGCGATCGTTTGGGGTGCCTCGTTTCCGGTTCTGGACGATCCGTCTCGACTGCCGGCGAGGGGCGTTTCTCCAGTTCGGTTCGGTGGTCCGTATCGTCGATCACGTCACTATCCACCATCGTCTCTGTGGTCGCTCTGGTATCATTATCCTCCACTGTCATAATTGAAAACGTAACCGCAACGCATCGATCGAATTCTCATATAGCATGCTCTCTCGAACCGACGATGGCCCGATTCGAGGGTGTGCGAAGGCACCTGTGTCGGAGGTCGAGAGTGCGAGCGAACAGCGTTCAGACGGGATGGACAACCGTAGCGGAAAGATGGCCAGTGTCTTATCGGGAGTCCTTCTGCGGTAGGCGACGCAGGATAGGGCGAAAAGTACCTCCACTTAGATTTGCGCGCACAACACATAGTTTCGTGATCCTTTGGTATCCATTTGAAAGTATGGGCTGAAATCGATTATTACTGTACGTTAACAGCTTTTTGCGTATTACGACGTTGAAAACTGCCGATCGAGCACCAACGACGTTCTCAGTTGTGAGGTGTTGGTTGGAAATTCTGCGCAGGCGTCCGAACGTAGGCGCACCTCACACTGAACCGGGGTTCGTCGTCTGGAGACAGTCCGAAGAACTACGAGCAGTGCCTCGTAGCACCTGCTACTTCCCTTGCAATCCAGCATCAGGTACCTCGGTCGAAGCGGACTAGACGGAGTCATTCACCGTTCTCACTGGGTACAATACAATATTACACGTGAACGACTACCGTTCGACTTACGTCGTCGACGTGGATCTGGTACGCGAATGGTTTCACACCGTTTGCGATCGTTGTGGACTATCCAAACGCTCCCGATTGACCTGGTAGCGGTGGTGGCGGCGACAATCCTCGTCAACGTCGCCGTGTTTGCACCTATCGTGCGAGAGACGCCGCTTCGCATACTACTGGGTCTACCCTTCGCGCTGTTCGTTCCGGGATACGCGCTCGTGTCGGCTGTATTTCCCAAGACGAGCAGCCCCTCGTTCGCCGAACCGGAGCGCAAAGCGACCGACGTGCGATTCAGACCCTCCGGGGTTCACCCCGGTATCGATGGGTTCGAACGGTTTATGTTATCTCTGGGGTTGAGCGTCACGATCGTCCCGTTGATAGGATTGGTGCTGAATTTCACATGGGGGATCCGTCTTCTGCCGATCATGGTCTCGGTGAGTGCGTTCACGCTGCTCGCATCGATGGTCGCCGCGATGAGACGGTGGCAACTCCCCGAAGAAGAACGGTTTCGGCTCCCGTACGGACGGTGGGTGACGACCATCCGCGCTTCGCTAGCCGAATCCGAGTCGCGCCGGGATGCGGCGCTGAACGTGCTCCTCGTCGCGTCAGTCCTCCTCGCGGTCGGGAGCGTCGCGTACGCCGTTACGACCCCGGCCCAGGGCGAATCCTTCTCGGCGATTTACCTCGTGACGGAAAACGAAAGCAGCGAGTTAGTCGCTAACGACTATCCGACCGAGTTCGAATCGGGAGCGAGCAAATCCGTCGTTCTCGGCGTCGACAACAACGAGTACGAGGCCGCAAACTATAGCATCGTCGTCGTCGAACAGGACGTCGAAACGGCGAACAACGAGACGATCATTCGCGAACAGCGGGAACTCGAGCGGTTCGAGACCCGACTCGGCCACG
>Ga0306888_100733_pt1 | contig 11652 bp, 8 predicted proteins | sample AntDeeMetagen186_FD_190452 | JGI IMG/M metagenome (GOLD analysis project Ga0306888, IMG submission 190452) | Saline lake microbial communities from Deep lake, Antarctica - Metagenome #186 (v2) (version 2) | ecosystem: Environmental > Aquatic > Non-marine Saline and Alkaline > Saline | place...
CAACCATATAATATCACATGAACGAAAGAATTATGTGTGTTACGATATAATATGTAGTCGATGAAGCGAGCCAACACGTTCGACGTGATTCCGCAGTCCCCAGAGGACGAGGAGTTGCTTCGACGGCTGTTGGACGCTTCTGCCGCTCTCTGGAACGAAATCAACTATGAGCGCCGCGAGAACGAGGATACGACGCGCCACCACGACACGCTGACGTGTCTGTGCGGATTCGAGGGACACGCCGACCTCACGGCGTCAGAAACGTTCCTGAGGCGGCAGACGACGGTAACACGGTCGATGGCACGGCCTGTATGCCTCAAGTGGGACGACCATAATTGGTCAGAGTCACCACGCTCAGTTCCCAACGAGGAGCATACGAACCCGCAAGTTGCCTCCGTGGGTCGGTAAGCGATACCCCCAGCGTGAGGAAACCCCGGCGTTCACGCCGGGGAGGATGTCATATAATGTAGCTTGTATAATAAAAATAAATTTATACAAATCGTAATCGTTATATGGATTCCGGTGTACTATACAGACAGATAATGACTGAAGACAAAACTATAGATGGAAATCTGAAATCTGTTATAACCGAGTTCTTAGAAGAATATTATGATAAAGAAATACGGGATTTGGCTAATGAAGAAGAAGCGAATATTAAATTAAATTATTCTCTTATCGAAGAATTTAATGAGGATATGGCTGAAAATCTATCTACGAGTCCTGAATTCTGGATTAAAAATGCAGAAAAAGCTATCGAAGATTATGATGATAATCTTGATATTGAATTCCCACGGATTTTATTCACAGAATACGATAATTATGCACCATCTATTCGTGACCTCCGAGATGAACATATTGGGAAACTTGTGCGCGTATCTGGTATTGTTTCAAAAACAACCGGTATATTACCGAAAGCTGATGTTGTTGCATTCGAATGTAAACGCTGTGGTTCCTTCACGCGTATAAAACAACCACTAGACCCGAAGCTTGAGTATCCTACGGTGTGTAGTGGTGAAGATTGTAATAATCGTTCTGAACAAGCGTTTAGGATTAATGTAAATCAGTCAGATAAGATTAATTTTAAGAAGATTGAGATACAAGAACCACCGGAGAATACGAAAGGTGGTCAGACTCCAGAAAGTGAAACATTTACTGCTAAAGGAGAAATTGCAACGAATGTTACTGCTGGGGATAATGTAGATGCTATTGGTGTTTATCGTGGTTCTTCTCAAGGTGATACGAGTATTCTTCGTACCTATATTCATGGGAATAATATTATTACTGAAGGGCAAGAAACTGAAGATATTGATATTGCTGAAGAAGAAAAAGAAGAAATTATTGAATTATCTAATGACCCTGATATTTATACAAAACTGAGAGAAAGTACCGCACCATCACTATACGGACTCGAAAAGGAAAAAGACGCAATTGTATACCAACTGTTCTCTGGCGTCCGAAAAACCAAAATGGACGGGAATATAAGAGGCGATATTCACGTTCTCTTGTGTGGAGACCCCGGAACTGGGAAAAGTGTCAAATTTTCTACATACATAACCTTAGACGGCGGAATTCGAAAAACGATTGGTGAATTTGTTGAGGAAAATTTGACCAATCCAACAAAAGATGAAGATGGTGATTATATACAGAAACTTGATGATAATATTAAGGTTATGGCTATGGATAAAGACGGTGAAATAGAACCACGGAATGTAGAAGCTGTGTGGAAAAAACAAGTTGAAAATTGTTATAAAGTAACATTAGATGATGGTCGAACGATTGAAACATCTGGTACGCATCCACTTTTCGAAACGGACGGTGATGCTCATATAGACCAAGTGAAAGTTAAAGATATAGATGACGGACAGTTCATTGCAGTCCCGCGTTCTATATCCTATGATGGTAACTTAGAACTAAATGTTAATACAGATAATATTGATGAATCGAAAATTGATATTCCGAATGAATGGTCTGAAGAATTAGCAGCGTTTATGGGACTTATTGTCGGAGAAGGTCACATAAATGATAAAGAAATTTCCATTACAAATCAAGATGAGGAATTATTAGATATTGCAGAAAACGGTTTTGAATTATTTGGTATAAATTCATATCAGAAAGTTTGGTCCGAAAATAGTAATGCGTATAAAATTGTAAAAGGTAGTACAAACTTATCATCGTATTTCAATGAATTAGACAGCAAATTCATTAATAAATCCCACGATAAACGCATCCCTACATGTTTGTATAGTACACCAGAAAATATTAGAAAGGCATTTATTCGCGCATACGTTGATGGTGAAGCGTATGTTAGTGAGAAAAATCGAGAATTAGAAGTTCCATCCGTAAGTAAAGAGTTGTTACAAGACTTACAACAATTATTGGATACGTTTGGTATCTCTAGTAGGATTAATGAGAAAGTTCAGGACTTAAGCTATAATAATATAAAAGATTATAAAAGTTATAGATTAAGGATATACGGTGATGCGTTCCGTAAATATGTTGACGAAATTGGATTCTACTCTAATCGGAAAATAGAGCAGGCAGAGTTAATGAAAAATTCTCGTGTGGGTAATACAAATGTTGATGTTATTCCAAACGTTGGTTCTGTAATTAAGGAAACGCGTGAGTTACTTGGAATGCATCAGTCTGATTTCAGTGTACCACGTACAACAGTGTTAGGACTTGAACAAGGAGGTAAGAATCCGAGTAAGAAGACATTGCAGGATATCGTTGTAGATATGGTTGATAGATTGCATGTTGTTAAAGATGTTGATTATTCACGAGAATCTGCAGATATGGAAACCGTAGATAAGATGCGTAGTGTTCTTGGGATGAATCAAGAAACCATAGCTACAGATGGTGCTGGTCTAACTAAGGGTGGTTATCGGTATCATCTTACTAATAATACAAATGATGTAACAGAACGTTCTTTGGAATTGTTTGATTATGTTTCGGAGTGTTTGGATGAACAGTATCATGAGGTACACGAGAATCTTATTCGATTAGAGTCTCTTGCGTGGGGTGACATTCGGTGGGAGAAGGTTGAATCTGTAGAACAGGTTGATTATGATTCAGAGTGGATGTATGATTTACAGGTTGAGGGTACGCATAATTATATAGCGAATGGGATTATGTCGCATAATTCTCAGCTATTACGATATGCTTCTGAATTGTCACCGAGAGGAATTATGACTAATGGTAAGGGCGCGTCGTCGGCGGGTTTGACGGCTGCAGCTGTCAGAGATGCTGAATTTGGTGGTGAGGACAAATGGACACTTAAGGCAGGTGCGCTTGTGTTGGCGGATAAGGGTATTGCTTGTGTTGACGAGTTGGATAAAATGGATGCGTCTGATAGGAGTGCAATGCACGAGGGGTTAGAACAACAGACGATTAGTGTAAGTAAGGCGGGTATTAATGCTACACTTAAGTCTCGTTGTACATTACTTGGTGCGGCAAATCCGAAGGAGGGTCGTTGGAATGAGTATGACCCGATTGCTGGTCAGATTGATTTGGAACCGGCTTTAATTTCACGTTTTGACCTTATATTTGCGCCTACGGATAAGCAAGATGAAAAATGGGATAGTCAGTTAGCAGACCATATTCTCATGACAAATCACAGAGGTGAACAATTGGAAGCTGGTATACAACCGGATGATAGTTCAGAGGAAGTTGTTCCTGATATTTCCCCGGAGTTATTCAGAAAGTATGTTGCATATGCGCAGAAGCATTGTACACCAGTTCTCAATGATGAAGCTAGAGAGATATTGAAAGAGTTTTACGTTGATATTCGTAAGCAGGGTGGTGAAGAAGGTACGATTTCGATTACAGCGCGAAAGATTGAAGCTCTCGTTCGTTTAACAGAAGCGGCTGCAAGAATTCAGTTGGAAGATGAAGCTAACAAGAATCACGCTCAGAGAGCGGTTAATATTATTCAGTCATCGTTAGAAGAGGTCGGTTATGATGAGAAGAACGGTCGTTATGATGTAGATATGACGGAGAATAGTCAGTCTACATCTCAGAGAGACCGACGTAGATTACTTCGGGAAGCGATTGAAGATAATGAGGATGAGGGTGATAAAGGAGCGCCGAAGAAGTTAATTATGGAGATTATGGTTGAGATTCATGAGTTTGAGGAAGAGACGGTGGAGCATGACTTGATGAAGTTATGTCGTGATGGTAAAGAGTTGTATGAACCTAAGAAGAACGAGTATGCTGTAATGTAGTTTACATTGGGAGGTATGGCCAATAGGTTTCGAAGGAGCTATTTTGTAGGAGGTAGTTGTTTGCGTTTAGGTTGTGTTCGTTGTATAGGTATGTTAGTGATTTCTTTTCTGTTCGGTATGTATTATCACTTAGTACGGAGTTGGATTCAAAGTCGTGTAGTACACGTTGTTCTGTAATTGGTAGTGTATCATATATTTCATCGAATGGGACGTGGAATGAATAGTTTTTGTAGTAGAAGCAGTAGTATTTTTTATTATCTATGTAGTGTAGTTCTATATTATCGGTGTGTCCGACCCAATCTAGTAGTGCGTTGTATTTTAGTTCGTATAATGCGGATGAACGTAGTTTTGAGGTATTGTCTGAATTTTTAGAGTATAATTTTGCTCTTTTGTTTACTATTCGAAGTGCGTTAAAGCTATCTTTCATTATTGTTATATAATCTTTTTGTTCTTATATAATTTATCCTATTTAATATCATATAACTTACAGTTATATTGTAAATATATAGTATTTTCAGCACGTATGGATAGACATATACGCTTCTAGTACGATGGTATATGTATGGGAATAAATCATTTAACAGTCGTACCAACGAACTTTGAAGAAATGAAAAGTGAAGATGATGAAGAAGAAGATATTTAATTTATTTTTGTCGAAAAGACCATAGGTATAAAATAGTATGAAATTATAATATATACTATGGGAAGAAATAAACAGAAAAAGTCGTACAACAAATACTTAGATTGGAATAAATATAAACGCGTTATTAAGTTATCAAAAACACCAGATAAAGAGGAATATATTAAAGTTTCAAAGATTGTGGTATCCAGTGTAATACTGGTTGGTTTAATTGGATATCTTATTTTTGCATTAATGAATCTTATTCCGATGTAGTTTATAAAAGCATATCATCTGCGTATAAATGGCTACAGAACCCAGCGAATAGATAGAACGAGATAATTCCTGCAGATATCATACTATATTCATTTGATATTAATATAATATATGATTGCCATAGTATTAGACACACGATTGCACTTACGATAAATCCGAACGACATACTATGTGTAATACCTCTGTGTGGTGGACGAATTCTTTCAAACAGATATGTTACTAGTATACCTATCATTAATGAAAAGAGTCCTATGGTGATAGATATAATCTCAGATGGAACTTCAGAAATAAATCGTAGCATTATATCTTTAATTAGTATTTGTTGTGGTCCTAGAATAATTGAGACAAAAATAATTGTGGAACAAAGTAATAGGTATCTAAATAATCTATATGTTCGGGATGATGGGTGGTCTATATCTGGTAATATGCTACCGAATAATGATATTGGGAGAGCTAGTCCTATAAGACCGATAGATAAGTTTACTGGTATGTTTAAAATAATAATAGATATGGGTAGTATAATAATTGTTCCTATTATGTGCGAAAACCATCCGTATCGAATATGTCCTTTGAATCCACTCATTACAACGTAATTGTTTTTATTACTATGTAAGTATATTGCCAACTTTTTGTGTGAGGTTATATTTTTATCGTCTTATCATTCCGTCAGTATCTTTATTAGTAATAGTATTGATATATAATATGAGATATATGTCAAATAAATTTGATTCAACGAAAGATATCGGTATTAAAAATATCGTCGGTTCTGGAAAGTTACCTGTAGAGATTGATACAGATGCACTAGCAGAAGGTCTTGAAGGAATCGTATCGGACAAAAGTTATACATGGCAAGATGACGGCCCCCAACCCGGCTTATACTATGAAGTAGACGGTGACGACGGCCCCCAAGTCACATTTCATATGTCTGGTAGTTACATTATTCGTGCAGATGATAGAAAAGAACTTGAGGAAGCAAATACGCGTGTTCTAAATGAGATGAAAGAACTCGGTATTATTGAGGAAGATTACGATGAAGAAAATTTGAATTTCACTGTTCAGAATGTAGTTGCATTAGCTAAATTAAATTCTGATATTAGTTTAAGTGCGTTATCGATTGGTCTTGGACCGGATGCACAATATGAGCCTGAAGTATTCCCTGCACTAGATTATTCCAAGCCACGATATCCATGTTCCTTCCTTGTGTATGCGAATGGTAAAGTAATTATTGTTGGAGCAAAAAGTGAAGATGATGTTCGAGATTCGATGGATGAATTTTACGAAGAAATCCAAGAATGGATTGATTTAGATTAATCTTCTGTAGGATAATCTACTCGAATTGTAGAATGTATATTTTTCGCACTTTCTTCACCAATATTATCAACTTCTTTAAGTTCATCAACATCAGCATTAGCAATATCTTTAATATTACTAAAGTGATTCAATAGATTTTCAGCCCCGACAGGACCGATATCTTTGAAACTACTTACAATATATTCTTGTTGTTGTTTTACCGTTTTTGTTTTCTTTCTTCCGTGAGCATTTACTTTAGATTCTTTTTCAACTTGTTCTCTTTTAGCTAACTGTTTCAACATTTGTGCTGTATCTTCTTCATTTATAGTTTCAATCGAAGAAACACCATAGTCACTAACTAATGATGCTAGTGCTCCACGAACAGCATTTGGATGAACATTTTGTGTGTATAATTTTCCATGTTCCCCTTCAATTAAAAGAACAGAATTTTTATACTCATTAGACATATTTCCAATTTGTTCGAACATAGACCGTTCTCCGGTAAGTGTATCACAAAAGTCGTATACATCTTTTCGTTCAACAGCACAGTCTGGACCTACGATATAGTCTCCAACTTCTAAGTTATTTTCAATTACGATATCAACTTCTGGGTCCATATCTAATTCTTTAAGAACTTTAGATTGTTGTTCTCGTGAGTCTGCAATAATTTTAACTTTATCATTGCTATCTACGTCGAATGATATTGATTCTTTATTATCTTCATCGTCGTTTTCGAATGAATCTAATAATGTTGTTTTTTCTTTCTTTTGTTTCAATTCTTTATCGATTTCTTCTTTGAGGTTGTCGATTGATTTTAGGGATTTCAAATCAGATTCAAGATTTTCAATTATATTTTTTGACTTGTAATATGAACCCATATCTTTTGTTCCTGCTGCAACGAGGATTAACACTTTACCTGAGGCACTTCTTCCTGTTCTCCCTTGTCTTTGGATTTGTTCTATACCTCTTTGGGCAGGTTCATAAAATACAACCAAATCAACTTCGGAAATATCGAGACCTTCTTCACCAACTTGTGTAGATATCAATACTTCTGTTTCTCCGTCGCTAAATTTCTGTATTGCTTCTCTCTGGTCTGTTTGCGTCATGCCCGGACTATTTTCTTTGTTTGTTTGGCCAACTAGACGTGCGACATCGAACGTGTCTTCTAGGTAGTCTACAAGCGATTCTACGGTATCGCGTGATTTTGTAAAAACAAGTGCTTTACCGTTATTAATTTTAACGTCGCTGACTAATTCAGAACGTAATGCTGTAAACTTCGCATATGTTCCGTTATACTTTCTTGCTTTTCCAACAGCATTTTGCATTGTAGCATCTGCGATTAATCTTTGAACGGCTTTACTACTATCTTCGCTTCTTACTTCAGATTCTAACCGTTCATAATATTTCAAGAATGAATCAATACCCTGCGTTTCGAGTTGGCTAATAGCGGTATTTAATTTCATAGCTTCGGCCCATATACTCATAGCTTGATATGCGCTAGATTCTTGTTTTTGCATAGCTTTTTGAATTTTTCCACGGGCTTGACGCAATTTGTAGTTTGATAAGGTTTTGCTGCAAGAATCTACATAGTCATCTTCATACAATTTCACTAGGCGTGATTTGTATATATCTTGGAGCAAGTCACGTATTTCTAACACTTCATCACTTATTTCGATGAACCGCGTATCAATATGTGTGTCATGGATATAGGGTGAAACACGAGCATCATCTTCTGATAAGACTTCTATAGATGTAACATGAATATTCTCACAAATTTGTAGTATATCTTCACGAGAATCACCGGGAGATGCAGATAATCCTGTAATAAGAGGATTATTGGATTGTTCTATATATTTTTGAGCAATATAGACATATGAATAGTCTCCAGTAGCGCGGTGACATTCGTCAATTGTTAAATGCATAACATCATCTAATGATATCCGACCAGATATTAAGTCATTTTCAATAACTTGTGGAGTAGATATAACGACAGATGGAGAATCATTCCATAGCTTTTCTCGTTCATCTGGCTTAATATCTCCCGTAAACATAACAATATTTTCGTTATTAATATCAAGAAGGTTTTGATATGTTTCCATGTGTTGTTCGACAAGTGGTTTCGTTGGGGCTAGCATTAATGATGTACCTGAACCATTATCATTTAATCTATCTGCCATTACAAGAAGATTTACAATAGTTTTCCCAGTTCCTGTTGGTAAAACAACGAGAGTCGATTCTTTTAGTGCTTCCTCAGCTAAGTATGATTGGTATTCTCGTTTTTCAACGGTGTTATTTTTTATAAGATTATGTTGTATGTATTCTAGTTCATCCTGTTGACTCATTATATAGGTACTATTATGCTCTATAGATAAAAACATTTTGTTTTATATCATATAACTAATGATAAAACGATATACATTATATTTCCAAGTGTCAATGCACTTATTAATCCTAATGTTATTGGAACGATAAATGGCACACCGGGAGTTACCCAAACCGTATCTCTCGCAAGTATATCTCGGATTCTTTGTTTGTCTTCTTCAGGGTTTGTACTTGCCCAATCTTCATTATCCTTCAAGAAAGCATCAAAGTCTAAATCATCTATATCATTTATATCTACATTTTGTGATACGGTTTTATTTTCACAGTACCATGTTTCATAATCTCTGAAGAAATCTGTACTCAATCCGGTTAATCCATTACGAATAAATTCAACGCCTTGTGATATTTTATTTGTAGATTTCGATTCATTTACAATTTGTGCGTGTATATTATCCAGTTCTGAAACACGGACTTGTCTAGCACAAAGGGAACGGAGAGGTTTATATATCTTGAATGAACCACTTTTCATATTATGTCCAGAGTTTATTACGAAATAAGTTATGGAAAAAACCGTTGTATTTACAAATACCGTAAATCCAAATAAGTCCATAGCTGAATATGTAACTAATGTATTAATTATGTTATCAAATGAGTATATGTTAAATATTTCACCCATTTCGTAGAATTGTACAAAATCAAATATGGGGAGTGAACCAATTTCTGGATGCCATGGGAATAGAATAGCAATTAATAAAAATGCTTTATAATCTGCTCCGTAAAATATACGGAAATGATATATTATATATGATACTCCACCGACTGTTATCATACTAAATAATGCAGCTAAAGCAACACTAGCAGGAGTTGTTGATACATATGCGTCCCAACCTAAAAGAATAAGTGCAAGGAATGTAGGTATTGCCCATACTTTGTCATCTACTCTTCTATCTAGTATATCTGTATATGATGCATAAAGTAATACAGGAAGTATTACTAATACACGTAATAAATCTGTTGTAATTATATCTAACATATTATATAATTGAACTAACTAATTTGTAAAGTTAACGGCATTAAGGGAATGTTCATATATTACACTATATTCAATTGAACAATAGTTATTCTTTTAGGTCTATATAACAATACTTTATGTAATTCATGCTGAAAAAAACACAAAAATCAGCAACAAAAGCTGTCGCACCTGTGATTGGCTTTATGTTAATTTTAGCTATATTATTTTTAGCTGCTGCACAATATCAAGCAAATGTCGTTCCAGTTCAAGAAAGAAGTACAGAAGTAGACCACTTTACTACTATTACTGAGGATATGTCTGGATTACGAAGTAGTATAATACAGTCTGCATCTACTGGTCAGATACAAACACAAGAATTAGATTTAGGTGTTGAATATAACGTTCTTGGACTTTCACAACCTGCACGTTCAGGTCGTTTAGCCTATATAAAATCACCTAATATAGTTCTAAGGAATACGACAAATAATCGAGAAGCAAGTAATTTTTGGCGGGGTGACGTAGAACGTGAATACGAGACGGGTTTCTTAGAATACAGCATCAATTATAATCGAATCACAAGTCATGCAGATATATATTTCGAACATGGTATGATGTATAGAGATGAGGCACGAGGAAGCGATACAAATGTCCGTTATGTTGAAGAATCAGAACAACCAATAATACAAGGTCGAAGTATTACTATATATACAATGCAGTCAAATATTGCTACGAGTCGTGTTGGGACAACTACTGTTGAAACACAACCAATTAGTGCACCAATGAATTCTGTATCTGTAACTAATGTTGAATCTGACTCTCCGATTACTATTCAATTACCTACAAGATTAAGTGTGGATACATGGAATGAGACATTATCTGAAGAAAGAGCTGCTGATGCAGAGAATGAGACATTATCTGAAGAAAGAGCTGCTGATGCAGATAATGATGGCGGATTTGTTGAGAAAGTTCGTGACGGTACGGAAAATGGCACAATAGAAATAGTATTATCTGAAGGTGAAACGTATAATCTGAGAATGGCTAGAATTGATTTAACTACACAAAGTCAGAGAACATCTACAGCATTTGAAGAAAAACAATATATAGCCGTTCAAACGCAATCTGCAAATGTTCGTGAAGGTAGTTCGATTGGATTAGAGGCAGAAGTTCGAGATAGATTTAATAATGGTGTAATTGGTGTAGAAGTTACTGCTGAATCAGCAGATACACAGCAACGATGTGTTGGTGATTTCACAGGAACATCTGTTTCAGATGATGAACCTACATATTGTAATAATGTCGGTGAATATAGACAACCGGGAATCGATATAAGTTCAGCAGATGGGAGCGTTAGGTATGAATATAATGCACCCGAAATTGGGGGTGATAGAGATATCACATTTACATATAGAATGGATGATGATTAATTTGACGATTTAATTATATTTAATATATTTTTAAGATTTCTTTATATTGTTATACGTAATAATAGTTATTCTATTAGGGTTTTAGACATATAATACATACAAAGAATGATTAGTTCGAATAAAACAAACAAAAAATTACTATATACATCAATACTTGTTATTGCTATCATATTAAGTTTAATAGCAATGTCAGGTGTAGGTGCCGCAGATAATATAAATAATTACGAGGAAGAAAGTCAATATATTACATCCGATTTTCTTTTATCTACAATAACGGATGGATATTTATATGACGAAGAAGATGCTCCAGAAAGAGATGGGGTTCGCGTAGTTGACTTTAGCCTTGCTGCAACAGATGTTCCAGCAAATTCTACAGTAGAATCTGAAATTATTATCGCCAACTATGGTGTAGAAACAGTAAATAATATACGTTTAGAGCCATATATTACAGATTCAGAAGGGGATGTCTTAGATTCAGATGAATATGAA
>Ga0306888_100752_pt1 | contig 11342 bp, 9 predicted proteins | sample AntDeeMetagen186_FD_190452 | JGI IMG/M metagenome (GOLD analysis project Ga0306888, IMG submission 190452) | Saline lake microbial communities from Deep lake, Antarctica - Metagenome #186 (v2) (version 2) | ecosystem: Environmental > Aquatic > Non-marine Saline and Alkaline > Saline | place...
GTGTATCAGGTGAGCATATATACCCCACTTGACGACTATAAACTTGAGTCGCATCAACTCATTGATTCGATTACATCACACTTCGAACGCGGGACAGTGCTTACCTTTGACGGCCAAGCCGTAGTGGTCGAGCAGGTTAACGTATCGCAAGGCTTGGCTTCAGGTGGCTGGTGGCTAATGCCGGTAAGCGTGAACTGGAGGGCGTTTGGCTAACTTCGATTTCAGCAGGCTAAGGGATATAGAGCGCATTGCTGGCGACCGGATGGATCAGGTTGTAAGGGGTACGCTCCTAGACCTGTCACGGCGCATCGTTCTGCGTACTCCGGTCGGCAATCCTAGCCTATGGCAAGGCCCGCCACCACCGGGCTATACAGGCGGGCAGGCGCGAGGCAATTGGCAAGCATCAATAGGAAGTCCAGCGAGTGGCACGACAGAGGCAACCGACAAAAGCGGTACTGCTACGATTGCAGGCATTGCGGGTAAGACTCAGCAAGCGCCGGGGAATGTGTGGTACTTGGCAAATAATTTAAAATATATTTCTCGACTTGAGTTCGATTCATGGTCAACACAGGCGAATGAGGGAATGGTACGTGTGAGCCTTGCAGAGCTGCAAAGATCAATTAACGAACAAATAGCAGACCTACCGCGATAATGTGTTAAAATCTGTTATATCAAAACTGAAGTTTAGAGGATTACATTATGAGCAACGTATTTACAACATTGGGTACCACCCTTTCTCTTGTTGCGGGCGTTCCTGAGACATTTGATGATGCCGGTTATGCAGCCCTAACCTATTCCGCCGTTGGCGAAGTTGGCGACCTTGGCGAGTTTGGTGGCACTCGTGAGGTTGTAACCTTTACGCCCGTTGATACCGGCATTGTTGCCAAGCGCCCAGGTTCTGTTGATTACGGTCAGATGACATTGCAAATTGCTCGTGATGCTGCGGATGTTGGTCAGATCGCATTGCAGTCAGCCTTTGATGGCGCTGAAGCTGGCAACCTTCACAGCTTCAAGCTGCTAGATCGTAATGGCGATATCCTCTATTACACCGGCATTGTGTCGAGCTTCACGTATAACGCGGGCTCTGCTAATACCATGTTCGGCGGGTCATGCACCATTGACCTGACCAGCAAGCCCCTGCCAGTTGAGGCGGTTTAATGGATATTCGATCATTCACCCGTAAAGACACGGCAACCGTGCCCATTCAAGACCCACTTGGCGGCAAGACTGATATTGTTGTTGAGGTGTACGGACGCGATTCTAAAGCCTACCGCGCCGCCGCTGTAGAGCTTGCCCGCGACTTTGACGCCACCGACGAAGCCCAGGCGTCAGAGCGTGGCGCTAAGCTGCTGCAATCATGTATAGTCTCATGGCAGAACGTCGAGGTAGACGGCAAGGCAATCCAGCCCGATAGCCCTGAAGCGCTTGCGATGCTGAAAGACGAGAGCCTCGACTGGTTCGTAAGTCAAATCAGCGTGGCAATCCAGAAACGCACCCTTTTTTTCAGCAAGTCAGGGAAAAGCTAGACCTTGCTGTTCGCCACCTGGCATGGCTCCACGCTGTGCCAGAGGGCGAAAAGGAACAAAGATCAAGACAGCTAGACCCCAAAGATTCTCGCCTAAAACTACCTGACCACGAACAGGGCGCTTACCTCATCGAAATGCTCTCCCGGATTGGCTTCGCACGGCAAGGCCCGGCACCTGTTGACTACCAAGAGATAGCGGCATGGTGCCGCCTCACTGACACCTATTTAACGCCATGGGAGTCTGAGACTCTGCACAGGCTATCTGAAAGTTATGTGATACAATTGCATAGAAGCAAAGACTCTAACGCAGAGCCTCCTTATGACGTGAGGACATTAGACGAAATGCGCGAACGCTCAAGCTCGCAGTTCCAGAGACTATTCAAGCAAGCCGGTGGGGGTGTTAATCGTGGCTGATGTTTATTCGTTATCGGTAAGAGCCGACACAAGCGACATCCGGCGCGGGCGGAATGATTTAGATCGTTTCGGCAAACAGGCTGGCAGCACTCGCAGCACTGTGACTGAGCTTGGCAAGTCTTTGGTAATCTTCACGGCGGCGGCTACGGCTACCAGTGTTGCGCTTGGTGCAATGGCAGTTAAGTCGATTAAAGCGGCGAAGGAAATTGTCGGACTGGCCCGCGTTGCAAATTCCACTGTTCCAGAATTTCAAAAGATGGCCTTCGGTGCCAAGACAGTTGGCGTTGAAGCCGGACAGCTTTCCGGTATCCTCAAGGATATGTCAGACCGCGTAGGTGACTTTCTCACTACCGGCGGCGGTGAGATGGCCGACTTCTTTGAGAAGATAGCCCCCCAAGTTGGCGTAACCGCAGAACAGTTCAGAGAGTTATCAGGTCCAGACGCCCTTCAGTTATTTGTAAGCAGCCTAGAAAAAGCAAACGTCTCTCAAAACGAGATGATCTTTTTCATGGAGGCCATGTCTTCAGAGTCCACAAGACTGCTACCGCTTCTGAGAAACAACGGCGCAGCCATGGCCGAACAGGCTAAGCAGGCTGAGGCGCTTGGCATTGCACTGTCTGAAGTTGATGCGCAAAACATCACGGATGCAGCCGAACAGATTGATCGTGTCGGTTCAGTATTCGGGGCGTTCTCTGACCAGATCGCCGCAGAAATATCACCGCTAGTCAGCGCCCTAAGCCGCCAGTTTTTAGACTTTACAGAGGACGCCGGTGGCGTCGATGAGGCTGTATCTGACCTTTCGGAAACCTTTGATGTGGCCACAGACGTTGCAGCGGCCTTGGCAACAGTGGTTGCCGGCAGACTGACCTCCGCACTGGCCGCCAGTGGCGGGGCTTTGGCATTCAATGCGGTTCAGGCTGGTCGGGTTCAGATAGCTTTGGGTCGGATGGGAGGTGCTTCCACCACTGCTGCTGCTGGCATGTTGGCGATGGGGGGTGCCGCGAGAGCCGCAAGCGCATCAATGGCGCTCCTTGGCGGTCCTGTTGGTGTCGCATTGATTGCCGCAGGCTCACTTTATTACTTTCGAGATGCCTTGTTTGCCACAAGGGTAGAGCTTGGCGAGGCGGGCAGAGAGGTTCGCGGATTTACCGAAGGCTTGGAAGACATGACGGCGGCTCAGGTTGAAAATATCCGATCGTCTCTTGCCGAACAAATGAGAGAAAACAAGATCGCCATTGCCGAGGCTGGCGTAGAGCTTGACCGGTTAAAGGAAAAACAGAACTCTCAGAATGTCGTTTACCAAGGGCGGCCCGGTGCCGCTACCGCACAAATTGGCAATGCTGAAAACGAAATTGCACGCTTAACAAAACTTGGCGGTGTAATACAAGAAGAATTACAAAAAGTTGAAACGCGCAGCGAAAGCTTATCTAAAAGCGCTTCAGCAGCAGCAGCGGCCACAGCTAAAGCAGGAGTAGCCGCCGCCTCTAAAGCGATAAAACAAGAACTGGAATTTCTGCGAACACAGAATGCTCTCATTGAATCGGGAGTTTCTGCAACCGAAGCAGAAATAATTGTAAGAGAAAAGAAGACACAGCTACAACTTCAAAGCAAAGGACTGACCGCAGCCGAGGCCGCTGAATATGTAGCGCTTGGAAACGCTATTGATGACGCAAGGGAAGCAGAAGAAAAACAGGCATCAATTAACAGAGAGGCATCTGGAATTGCAGCCAGCCTAATGTCAGAAGAAGCCTCGATTATCGCTTCGTACGAGCGGCGTCGAGATATTATTCTTGACAGCACAAATACAACCGGCACAGCTCGAAACAATTTACTTGTTCAGCTCGAAAATGAAAAAAACGAAAAAATAAACGATTTGAACGCTGGCTTCTGGGAGCAATACTTAGAATCTGCAGAAGTAACAATGAGTGACTTTCAAAAGCTAACATCTCAAGTTGCAAACAACTTTACGTCAAGTTTTGGCAATGCGTTTGAGTCTGTAATCTTTGATTTTGAAAGCGTGGAAGACGCTGGCAAAAAAATGCTTGAAACGCTGCTTCGCTCAACTGTTAACGCCCTTGCGCAGATGGCGGCGCAGTGGTTGATTTATCAGGCCGTTCAAGCCGCCTCTGGGTCCGCCGCTGGCGCAGCATCGGCCACGGCTCTATCGGCAGAGGCGGCGGCATTGCAGCAGGTTGCTGCTGTTGGCGCATACGCTTCAACAGCCGCTATCCCTATAGTTGGGCCGGCACTCGCCCCAGCCGCAGCAGGATCGGCGATAGCCACAACAACGCCTTTTGTTGCAGCGGCTACAGGGTTAGCAGCAACCATGGGAACAGCGATGGCAGGAGCCCGCGCAATGGGCGGCTCAGTAACAGGCGGCGGGTCATACATGGTCGGCGAGAACGGGCCGGAGGTTGTTACCATGGGCGGCTCAGGTGTAGTTACGCCGTCTAGCGTTGGCGGGGGTGGCATGAGCGTTGTCATCAATGACCAGACCACAACATCAACCGGCCACGATGTCCAGACACAAGAAACAACAGGCCCTGAAGGACAACGCCAGATGCAGGTTACGATACGCGACACAGTACGGAGGCAGGTGATGCAAGGTGAGTTCGATAGACAGCTTGGCTCAAAGTTTGATCTGAAATCTAAAGGGAGGCGCGTCTAATGGCTACATGGCCCGCTTCATTACCGCAGGCACCCAACATGGACAGCTTCTCAGACATCCCACAGAGCACTGTTATCAGAAGCGGCATGGATGGCCTGACAAAGCAGAGAACCCGTTTCACGGCGGCTGTCCATAGCGTCTCGGAGTCGTATGTAATCACGCGCGCTCAGGCTGATACGTTTGTGGCATTTTTCCGGGATGATCTGGACAACGGCGGGCTAGAGTTTGACAAGCCGGACTTCCTTTACGGCGGAACGTCTGTTTACCAGTTCACTGAGCCGTATGACCTCACCCCGATTGGCGGCGAAATGTGGCGTCTGTCTATCTCTCTGGAGAAGCAACCCTAATGCCTTACAGCGACTCGTTTTTAAAGAACATTTACAGCCGATCCTCTGGTGATCCGTCAATTGTGCTGATCGAAGTTAATATTGATGGCACGTTTTATTACTACGCAAACAACACGCAATCCATTGATAGCAACGTTTCGGGCAGTACCCAAACCTACCAGCCGGGGCGCTTTGACCTGTCTCTGCCAGAGGAAACGGCAGAAGGTACGCCAAGGGCTACTATTGACTTTGATGCAGCGGATATAGCCATCGTCAGGCGGCTCAGGCTGGCAGACGACAGGATCATCATTAACCTATGGGTGATTGCCGCATCCGCTCCCAATACTGCAGAGTTTGGCCCGGCTCAGTTTGAGTCAACCTCATTCAGCATCAGCGGATCAGGCGTCAGTGTTGATCTGGAAGTTGAGCCGATTCTGGATGTGCAGCTACCAGGTGAGCGGTTCACGCCCCAAACGTTTCCGGCTCTATGGGAAGACAATGATTCGTGACCTTCTCGCCATTCCATACCTTCCGGGGGGCCGCTCAATGGAGGGCGCTGACTGCTGGGGAATGGTGCAGATATGTTATAGTAAGTTGATGGGCGTCGAGGTTCCGGGCTATGACGATGTTTATTATGAGCCCGGTGGAGACACTGACGCGGCGGACTTCATAGCGGATCAACTTGACGACCAACAGCATTTTGAGCGTGTAACGAGTCCAGAGCGCGGATGCTTTGCTCTGCTGTCAGTAGCAGGCAACCCGATACACGTCGGATTCATGCTTGATACCCGGCAGATGATACACACGCGCTCAGGTGTAGGGCCGTCAGTTGATGACGTGACCACGATCAAATGGAAGGGGCGAATTCTTGGATTCTATAACTACAGGCCAGCAAATGACCGCTAATATCGTTGTTTCAAAAGCTCCATTCCTATCTCCTATTCGTGAGCCGGTCGATGCTGGGCGAACAGTTGAGTCCATCTTTGGCGATTATACGGGGCTTGCAAGAGATCACACGCGGGCGTTTGTTAATGGCTACCCGGTTGATGATTGGAATCAGGAAGTGGTTAGTGGGGATCTCCTGACGCTGCACCAAGTGCCGTCGGGACTTGGCTTAGCCGCCAACCTCGCAATTGCCGCGCTCGCTGTATCAGTTGCCACTTTTTTCCTCTTCGCCCCTGAAGAGCCCGAGATTTCTGACAACGAAAAGCGCAAGCGTGTAAAAGGCGACAGCAACCAGAATAAAGCCTACGAGCCAATCCCCTACATCCTTGGGAAGCGCAAGATTGTGCCAGCTTATGCGGCCAATCCTTATTATGAGTACCGGGGCAAAGATCAATATTACCGGATGTTGCTTTGCGTCGGCTACGGGCCTATGGATGTCACTGACGTACGCATTGGCGAAGTCCCTATAAGCAGCTTTGGGGAAGTAGAGGTTGCGACGGTAGACTGGTATAACAACTCAGACACCGAAACGTTGCGTGATATATGGTCCAGAGACGTAACTCAGAATAATGTGCAAGACGAGTTGCCGAGAGAGGGCAGCGGATGGCTGTCCAGTTTTGTGCCAGTGGGTCGCGGTGTAACAAACGTCACATTTTCGTACCCTCGCGGGCTCTACTGGATCAAAGGCGACGGCAACAGGGCGAACTTGTGCGGATCAATACAGCTTCAGTATCAGGGCGGTTCTGGCGACTGGTTTACGGCTGCACGGTACTTTAACAAGACGGCAGCTAACGAAGGCGCGGGGCCATATAGGCTGTACAAAGAAGGCGGCGTTCTGTATCGGACTGGGTCAACAGATCAGAACTGGGGAGACGGGGAAGACAACCTTTTTTGGTATGAAGAGCCCGTACCATCAAGCTATATAGTATATGACGACGGCAACGGTTATGTTGTTTTGGACGCGCCCGAGGACTATGAAGTATCTAGCGTTTCTGCATGGTCAAAAACCAATAAGTTTTTCACGCGCTCAATTACATTTGATCCATCTTTGCATGGCGGCCCGCCTACAGAAACCACTGTTACAATCCGAGCGCGCAACCTGTCGCCTGGCAGTAGTGGCAGAAAGCCGTGGACAGACACTGCAAATCTTGAATTCACGCAACGCAACGCGCCCCTGAGTACGGGACGATTCAATGAGCTGATAGGCAGCCCATCGGGAGACTACAGGCCCGTCATCATTGCTTTAAACATCAAGGCCACAGACCAGGTAAGCGGGAACCTTGATTCTGTAAATGTTATTGCTGAATCGGTTGTGCCGTCGGTGTGGGCTAATGATTGGCGCGAATGGTTTGGCCAGGCGCTGACACCTAGCAGCAACCCGGCAGAGCTTTACCGATGGGTGTTGCAGGGTCCGTTTAACCGCGCCCGCGTTGCCAACAGCAGGATCAGACTAGAGGACTTGGACGCTTGGCGGACACGGTGCGTAACGGATGGCTGGGAGGCTTCCAACTACAACAACGAGTCGGCCCCTTTAAAGTCTGTACTGAATAACGTGGCGAAGACCGGGCGCGCAGAGTTTGCAATGCGCGACGGCAAGTTCAGCGTCGTGCAGAACATCGAGAAGCTGATCCCGACTCAGATTTTCACCCCGAAGAACAGCTCTGGATTCAGTTCAAAGCGCGAATTTCCAGATCCTTCAGACGGCATTACAGTTGAGTTTCAAAACGAGGATCAGGACTGGGAGCTGGATGAGTGGACTTATTACGACCCATCCATACTCGAAGCTGACCGCATCGGACAAACCGACTCACTTGAGCTTTGGGGCGTCACTAATCCCGCCCTTGCTCAGAAGCATGCGCGGTTTGCATACCTCGAAAAGCGCTTTCGTAGGGAAACGTATGAGCTAACCACAGACATAGAGAACCTCGCGTGCGCTAGGGGTGATCTTGTCCTTGTTCAGAATGACATCATCGACGTGGGCCTGGGTAGTGGGATTGTCAAGTCCGTTGGCGCTGGTACGTTTTCGATTGATGAAACCTTTGGCCTAGTCTCTGGCCAGTCTTACGGCGTGCGCGTCAGGACGGTCAGCAGCGGGACACAGTTCAAGCAGATAACCGCAACTTATGACGGCGCAGGACAATGGTCAACCGGCAGCGCCATTGAGTTTATCGCGGGCGACTTGGCGTCCTACGGCGTAGCAGGATCAGAGACGCTCGACTGCATCGTTGTTAATGTATCTCCATCCGTAGACCTTGGCGCAAGCGTGACGCTGGTTAACGCTGCAAACGAGATTTACACGGAAGATGGCGAACCCCTGCCCGCGTACACAACCAACCTGAGACCCAGGCCAGAGAATCAGATACCGACAGCCCCCGAGATTTCGGCAGGCGTAGGACCGTCTAATTATCTATCTGCCGTTGTTAACGTGTCAGTTCTGGACCCTGACCGGCTTGCGACCGTTACCCGCTCCTACCGTCTGCAATACAAAATTGACTCGGACATCATTGAAGACCCGATAACGGGCGTTATTGAAACAGACCCCGGGAGACCTGACGGCGAATCCAGTGTGTGGATCGACGCGCCCGATATAGACGCCAGAATTGGAAGCGTTGAAGTTCCGATCCCCTTGGACGTCGGCAACCGGCTTGTATTCCGAGCAAAGGCTCGCGGCACTGGCAACCTAATATCGGCGTGGTCGGACGAGTATGAGCTTGTCATAAGCAGCGAACCCGCCGCCAATGTAAACAGCTTTACTGTCACCGAAAAAGTGAACACGCCCAAAACCCCGGACGGCATGTTTTCCACGCTTGTGATTACCGTAGACGAGCCACCGACAGACCCTTACCTGTACGCCATAGCCGAGTATCGGCTACCAAGCCAAGACGAATGGCAGAGGGTCAGCAAAATAGGCTGGCAGTTCCCGAGCGTTGCCGAAGTGCAGGTACTGGCGAACGGCACGCAATACGAGATCCGGGTACGCAGTGTGTCAGTGTATGGCGTCGAAAACTTCTACGGCCTTCGGCAGATTGTCACTACAACAAACGTGCTGAACCCGGAGTACACAGAAGACAACCCGTTTCTTGTTCTGCCGGTCCCGGACGTGCGCGGCCTTGAACTTTTTGAGCAGGGTAACGATACGGAGTTTGGCGGACGCGATGCTAAGTTTGTTTGGCGTCGATCCACCGTTGGCGACTGGGTAGAAATTGGATTCGAGGGGCTTCGCGGTGCCGGTGCTGGCAGGCTGGATCAGTATTTCCGGGATTATCAGGTTGAAATATGGACTGATAATCAGATCGTCAGGACTGAGCAGGTTTACGATCCTGTCTATATCTACTCCTTTGAGAAAAATGCTGAGGACTACCGGCGCGTAACGGGCACGGTTGGCGCTTGGCGCGACTTTGAGATCAGGGTTATTGAGCGTGGCAGAAACAACCAGGTGTCTGCTAATCCGGCCAAGCTGTCTGTGGCCAACACCGCCCCCGAACCCTTAGCCGCACTCTCAGTAGTGCCAGGCTTCAGCGTGATCGAGATCAGCTATCTGCGCCCCGATGATCTGGATTTTGCAGGCGTTGATATTTGGGTTAGCCAAACGCAAGGCTTTGACCCTAATGCTATTGACCCAACAGCTACGGTATCGGACAACAGCTATGTGGCCACAGGGCTGACCCAGGGCGAAACCTACTATGTCAGGCTCCGGCCATTCGATCTGTTCGGCAAGACTGGCACCAACACAAGCGCAGAATTTGCGGTCACTACCAAAACCGGCGTGGATATTACCGGGCTGAGTGGATGGGCTTATGAGATCGCTCCGGTTGATCGGACGTTTATTGAGGCGAACTTGGCTGGGGAGGCGATGCCGTCTACCAAGATCGAAAACCTCACCGTAGCAAAGCTAACCGGCGGCGTTATAAATGCTACTGAGACAATCACAAGTGAAGGCGTGATCCGTGCGGTTGATGACATTAACAATCCGCAAATACAGGCAGGCATAGGCCCTATTGGGTTAACTCGGGACGGTGTGCCGTATGCCGCCTTAATGTGGGCATTCGACACGCAAGGAGTGACTTTCTCAATAGACGAGCTTGGGAACGCCTACTTCCAAGGCGACCTTGAGGCGTCAACTTTTACCAATGACGAGTTGACGATTGATGAGCTTGGAAATCTAAATAGTACCGGGACGTTCAGGTTTGGCGGGGCTTCTGACAACTTCATAGACTTTAACGGCACTCAGCTTGTTATTGATACTGATAACTTTAGTGTTGATGCGGCTGGTAATGCTACGTTTAGTGGTGACATAACCGCTGCCACTTTCACAAACGACGAGCTGTCGATTGACTCTGACGGCAACGTGGATAGTACGGGCACGTTCAGGTTTGGCGGGGCTGCTAACAACTTCATAGACTTTAACGGCACTCGGCTTGTTATTGATACCGATAACTTTAGTGTTGATGCGGCTGGTAACGCTGGCTTCTTGGGTACAATAACAGGATCCACCATTACAGGGTCCACGCTTCAGACTTCGGCAACCGGGGCCAGGGTAGTAATCTCTTCTGCCACGAATGCTTTAAGCACCTACGACTCAAGTAATGTAAAGGTCGCCTCTATAGGCGAGAATGTTACTGTTGATGGCAATTCTAAGGCTGTTAGCGTTTTCGGAGAAGCTTCGGCTTTCCAGGATTATGGCATTTACGGAAGACATTATTCTGGCGGAAGGGGCATGTATGGCGACAGCGATGGGAGTGGCGGTGAGGGCGTGTTTGGAAATAGCAGAAGCACTACTGGAACCGGTCGCGGCGTATATGGCCAAAGCTCGGGCCTTTCTGGAACAGGGGGAGGGGGCCTTGGAAGCGCTTACGGAGGGCGCTTTACCGCTGCGGGCAACCACGGTGTATATTCCATTGCAACTGACAATGTGTCTTATGATTTCTACGCTGCGGGCGGGGCGGGTCTAAACTATGGCCCTTTCACTGGCGGCCACGATTGTCTTTTATCTAGACAATGCGAGTTTGAAATTGGCGACATCTTGATCGCTACTGGCGAGTTTGAAAAGGGAGGCGTTTCCCAGACAATGCCTTACTTAAACATAGCGTCTCAGTCATTATCCAAAGCTGCGTACGGTGTCTTTATCGCAAAGTCTGAATTGAGTATAGACGAAAGGCACCGACCTGCGGCTTTACAAGATTATACAACGGCTCGCATGGTATATATAGGTGAAACACATGATAGGGGCGCAGTCAACGCACTCGGCGAAGGCCAAATAAACGTATGCTCAGAATCCGGCGACTTTGAAGTAGGCGATTTCATATGCACCTCAAACACCGCTGGCAAGGGCATGCGCTACGATGGCCTAGACATGCGCTACGTGGTTGCTAAGTGCATGGAGCCCGTAGTGTGGACCGATGAACCCGCAAACATTAAAATGGTCGCATGCATATACATGTGCGGCTAAACGATAAGGATTAAA
>Ga0306888_100754_pt1 | contig 11334 bp, 19 predicted proteins | sample AntDeeMetagen186_FD_190452 | JGI IMG/M metagenome (GOLD analysis project Ga0306888, IMG submission 190452) | Saline lake microbial communities from Deep lake, Antarctica - Metagenome #186 (v2) (version 2) | ecosystem: Environmental > Aquatic > Non-marine Saline and Alkaline > Saline | place...
AGCTACGATCGTTGGTTTCGTGAGCGAGTTCAGCGCAGCTTGGACGATCCGCGCCCCAACGTTCCACACGATGAAGCGATGGCCCGAGTTCGGGCTGTGATCGAGGCACGGAAGCCCCGCCATGCTACTGGTTGAGTGGCGCCCTCAAGCGTTAGATGCGCTTGAAGCTATTGCTGCCTACCTGAGCGAACGCAATTCCTATGCCGCCGACGCGCTTTATCAGACCATTATAGAGACCACCGAGGCACTTCCCCAGCACCCCTACCTTTACCGCCTTGGTCGTGTCAGCGGCACACGTGAGGCGGTTGTGCATCCCAATTACCTGGTGATTTACCGTATTGCTTCGGATCACATCGCCATCATTGATGTACTGCACGCCCGCCAGGAATACCCCTAGATCGGCCCACAGGGCCGATGCAGCGAGCTTGCGAGCGGTAATAGGCAATGCACGGAAAAGCGCTCCTGCACCGTTCTATACGCCTTCCACAACCCTCCATGCGCTTCTACGCCTTACTGATAAAAAAAGGGGTTTCTAGCAGTCTGCACGTAACTATCGTGCGCACGCACCCACCTGGGCGGCGCGGCTGCTTCGCAGCCAGAGAGCCGCACTAGCCGCGCCTTTGGCGCGTCATCATTAGGCTGGCCGCAGGCCAGGGCGAGCGGAGCGAAGGGTAGGCGAAACGCAATTGCGTTCTTTTCTGTACCTTTTCCTTTTCCTTTTAGGCTACTTCAAGCCTTTGTATTTGATAGCCTTTTAGAGTTAAAAAGGGAGGGATTGGTGGTTATAAGGGGAGAGATTGGTGGTTATAAGGGGAGGGATTGGTGGTTGTAAGGGGGAGGGATTGGTGGTATTAAAGGAGTAATTATAAAATCTCCCTAAAACGGTACCCCTTTGAATACGCCACTTGTCTACAAATCAAACGTATTGGTTGAGGCGTCCTATCGGCTCAGTGTCTACGAGCAGCGAATCGTCCTTGGGTGCATCGCCCAGGTGCGCCGGGACGAGCCGCTGACCGACCAGCATCTCTACACGGTCAGCGCCCAGCAGATCGCCAAGGATGCCGGGGTCAGTGTCGACCGCGCCTACCAGCACCTCAAAACTGCCTCAGAACGCCTGTTTCGCCGAGAAGTGACGCTACATGAAGACCCCAACGGCAAGGGCGGTGGCAAGGTGCGTTTGACCCGCTGGGTGCAGACGGTGGAATACCGAGAATCTGAGGGCATGGTGGCCCTGCGCTTTGGTACCGACATGGTGCCTTACCTGTCTCAGCTTACCGAGCAGTTCACCCGCTACGCCCTGGCCGATGTGGCTCACATGGATAGCGCCCACGCCATCCGGCTTTACGAGTTGCTGTGCCAGTGGCGCAACGCGGGCCAGCGTGAGGTATCCGTCGAGTGGCTGCGCGAAGCGTTCCAGCTTCAGGGAAAGTATCCGGCTATCAAGGACTTCAAACGTTGGGTCATTGAGCCAGCGGTGGAGCAGGTCAACAAGCATTCGCCGCTGTGGGTGAAGTGGAGCCAACGCAAGACCGGGCGGCGAGTATCCCACCTGGTGTTCACCTTTGGCGAGAAGACTGGTAGCAAACAAAAAGCCGTTGCTGACAAGCGTTACAAGTTGAAAAACACCCAAACCAGCGATGGTGGCCACGCGATGTTCGGCGTCCCGGCCGAAACCATCCAGCGCTATGCAAAGCCTGGCGATAGCTGGTCTGATGCTGCTCTTAAAGCGCTAGAGGCGCGCCGTGGGACGCAGGCTTAAATCGGCGACAGATACTACCTAGCACTTCCAGATCAAGTTTTCTTGTGTTAAAAATAAAGTGAACCTCTCGTTAGAGAGGATAAGAGGTGTCGGCCTCTCTAAATATCCGAACCTTTCACGCCATATCCGTCTCAGGCACTGCCTGACGACTTCCATGATTCGGCCTGCGAATGCAGCGCCTTCCATACCTGTCGCATCTCCTGATACGACATAAAAAGCTCCTGCGCGTATACCGTCTGATGATCTGCTGTCGGCTTATAGCTACCAGCCGTCGATATTTGCACGACTCGAGTACTTCCTTTCACTCAGCCATTTATTGTCATCTGTTACCGGCTGTTTATCGCCAGCTGAAAGAAAGGTCTGCCTGAGATCGTCACTACATCGTCTGTCTGTTTGCTACTAAGTCGCTGACGTCATCAGCGCGCCGTCTCTGTGCGGATGCACAGAGACGGCGCGTATGCGCCGACGATTCTGGCCGACTCGAAGGCCCGCCACAGCGGGCCACAGGGTCGGAAAGAATCGCTCGCAACCACCTTCAGGAGCGACCAATACCCTCACCAAAACCCTCTCACTAACGTGCTTTTCGCGGTCATTCGACCACCTGCCTGGCGGGCAGGCCTGCGCTCATCTCGGCATTGAGACGGCTACACCACCCGATCTGTACAGGACGCTTGCCACTCGTCCAACGACCCTCCCACCGAGCCATGCTCACCGCGGTCGTGTACAGAGGACACATGATGATCGCCTACCCGGCCAGGCGTTACCTGCCGGCGTTTCTGTCTCGTTACGACAGATCTCCCCGGGCCCGACCGAGCCTTAAAAATCGGTTTATCACTTACCAAGTTAAGGTGGGAAACGTGGGGAAAAATACTAACAACCGCACAGGAGAAAGCCCGTGGGACGCTACGCCAGCGGACGCAATTTCGGGTACGGAAAACAGATGGAATACGCGGCCAAAGCCGCGCTCCGCGACCACTATGGGCAAGGGCATCACGGTACGGTGGCAGCACACGCCAGCCGTTGGTCATCGTTCGCCACATGGGCGCGTGAGCAGGGCATCCGCGATACTGCCAAGGTCGACAGTCGCGAACTCGCGACCGCTTATGCCCAGTACGTAGCGGGCCAGGTCGAGGCTGGGGAACTCGCGGTGGCCACGGCGCAAAACCGCATTAGCACCGTAAATACAGTGTTCGCAGCTTTGCGTGGAGACCGCCATGTCCAGGTTTCGCCACGTGAATATACTGGGCCACGCAGTCACGTCAGGACCGAGGCGCCGGCTGCCCTGGACGAGTCCCGCGTACAGAACACTGTCGAGGCACTGCGTGAAGCGGGCCTACCCCGCGCCGCTGCCGTCCTCGAGCTCGCCCGCGCATTCGGTGTACGGCGTGAGGAAGCTGTCAAAGCAAACCTGGATCGCTGGGCGCGGGAGGCTGTTCGCTATGATGCGGTCAATCAGTCCTATCGGATCAACGTGGTCGACGGTACCAAGGGCGGTCGAGATGCCGATCGCTGGATCACTGTCGGTGATGCCCAGCGACAAGCACTGGAGAACGCCCTTTCCGCCCGGCCCGAGGACAGCAGAAATCTCATCGCTTCGCACGAAAGCTATGCCCAACTGGCTATCAGCCGTGCCGGCGAGATCGCCGAGGGGCGTGAAATCCTGCAGCAGCACGGCCTGCCGGGCTACCACGACGCCCGCGCGGCGTACGCCTGTGAACGCTACGCGCAAATCACTAGCTATCCCGCCCCGGCGGTGAGCGGTGAACGCCTGGCTCCCAAAACCCTGGATCACCTAGCACGCACGACCATTTCCGGCGAACTCGGCCACGGCCGGGTTGATGTGCTGGTTAGCTATGTCGGGAGCAGCCGATGACAACCACCAACCCCACCCGCATTGAGGTCTTACTGCGACGCGCACAACCCGGCAAGACCGGTGGCGTGAAAGCCCACATTCGACGCGGCCAACGCATTGCCCGCCGCATCAAGGAGCATTGGGATATCCGCGAGCCCCATCAGTGGAAAGTTAAGCATTTACAATGGTTTTTGAAAGTCGAGACAGCTGAGCTATCCCCGGCCAGCCGCTACGATTACTGGCGTACTGCCGGCGTACTCGCTGCAGCGCTCGGGCGCTGGCCGGACTGGGAGCCGCATCTACGCGGCACTTGGACACGTCCCCACCCGCCAGGACCAAGCCCTGGAGCCCCAGGAGGCCGCCCTCGTAAGCTCGCTCGCTTCCGCCCCTAGCGGTCTCACGATATGCTGTTGAATAGTTATTCCATAGAGGCTTCCCTATATGACCGTCGCACTGCTTCCGCTAGGCATTTTGCTTGCCGCACTGCTGTTATTCGGAACCGGCCTCGCTTGGGCGCGTCATCGTGACCGACAGGAACAGATCCAAACCATCCTCGACACCATTGAGCCGTGGGCCGGTTCGCGAGAAGCCGCCCAGGCGTGGTATCGGAACTATCCCATTGCAGCACTTGGAGGGCTTACTGCTGCGGATCTAGTCGCCAAGGGCCGTGGCAACGACGTACTCGAGTATCTCCCGTACCTCGAAGCAGGCGGATATGCTTGAGCACCTAAGCAGCGAGCTACCAGCTAGGCGTTATTTATTGCTGTCCATAGTTAACGATCACCTGCTGATTAGGGCTAATATGCAACTAGGACACGCAACCGATTAGACATACATGCAACTGACCATACCCCAAGTCGCCAAACTGTATGGTAAACACCGGAGTACCATACATCGGCACATAGAGGCTGGACGCTTATCGTGTGGTTTTAGGGGCGATGGAACTCGCGTAGTCGATATGGCTGAATTGGTGCGCTGCTACGGCGAACCAAAGCGATTGCCACCGGAAATGCAACCACCTGCATCCGTAGAAAAAGAGGACTTGCAACAGGCAATGTTGCAAGCGTTGCAGGCCATGCACCAAGAGCTAGTTTCACTACGAGAAGAAGTCGCTCAGCTACGACAACTGCCCCCACCAACGGCATCAACCAAACCGTCAGCGTCGCCATCAGAGACCACAACAGATGACGATCCTCATGGGTTGCGGTCACTCGCTCGCTCCCTGTTTAAAAACCAAGAGCGTTAGAACCCATGGCTATTGACTGCGCCGCTTTCGAACCCTTGCCTGGAGCCGCTTCCAATCCGTCGCCGGCACATACTGCTCCGCCCAGCACAGCAGTAGTTGAGCCAGTCGCCAATGCGGCAGGTCGTCAGGGTAGGCCGTGGCATCGTGCGCCACCCCTAATAGAGCGAGCCGTGCGGCCCGCTGAGCGCTTTTATCGCTAAACGAGTAGTCCAGCAACACCGCCAGCCACAGCGGCGCCTCAGCGGCCTGTAGGGCTCTGGGGCGGGCCATTAAAATTCGTCCAAATTGATCAGCTCAAACACCCGCCGCTTGGCGTGCGTGAGATCGTTGTGAGCCAGCACGTGCCAGTCATACGCTTCACTACCAGGGCCCATTTCCTGACCCACGGCGCACCGATCGCGCTCGTAGCGGTACCGGGTACCCGCAGGGGACTGCCACTCGGTGACGTTATCGCCACTAAAGACAGGTTTGAGGTCGCTGATTTTGCGCAGGGCCATGGCCAAACATCCACGTCGGTTGAGATACCTCCATTGTAGGCTATATGCGTGACATTTTCACGCATATAGCGCAAAACTCACGATTATTCCTATTATCGTGAGTTTTTGAGGGTGGGTGCTGACGCTTGCAAAAGGCCGATTCATTTCCACTTGTCTTACTAATTATTGGGGGTACAATAATTAGTAAGACAAGGAGACCCCGATGGCCCCAGGCAGTGAGATTGAGTACGACCTGCAAAAACAGCAAGACACCCTGCAACATCGCGGCCTGGATTTTAATGACGCGCCTGCCGTCTTTGTCGGCAAAACGCTATCGATGTTGGATGACCGCCAGGACTACGGCGAAGAGCGCATCATCACCGTAGGCAAGCTCACCGGCAAAGTGACCGTGATTGTGTGGACACAACGCGGAAAGAAACGCCGCATCATTTCCATGAGGTACGCCAATGAACGCGAAAGGCAACGATACGAACAGCACCTGGTTTGATCCGGACGACGCGCCTGAACTCCCAGAAGCGTGGTTTGAAGCAGCTCACCAGTACCAGGGGGATACCTTGGTGAAGCGTGGGCGCGGCCGCCCCCCCATTCCCGTAAGTGAACGGAAAGTGCCGGTGAAGATTCGCTATGACCAAGAGGTGGTTGAAGCATTTCGTCAAACAGGTAAAGGTTGGCAAACCCGCATGAATCAAGCCTTACGCCAATACCTGAAAGAGCATGATGTTCAGGAACTGAACTAACGATGCTTTTAGGTCGGCCCACAGGGCCGATGCAGCGAGCTTGCGAGCGGTAACCGGCAATGCACAGTCGGTTGCCGTTGCACGCCTTCTGACGCCCACCACCGCTCTCAAAACTGCCCCCTTCACTGCTAAACCTGCGCCGCAGGCGCTTCTTAATGCTCAGCACGTAACGGATGCGCGGTAGCGCCCACCTGGGCGGCGCAGGTGCGAAGCACCTCGAAAGCCGCCAATAGTGCGCCTCTGGCGCATCATCATTAGGCAGCCCAAAGGGCTGGGCGAGCGAAGCGAAGGGTAGGCGAGCGCATACGCGCTCTTTTATGTACCTTTTCCCTTTTTCCTTTTAGGGCTTTTAAGATATTGAAATAAAAAAGGAAATAGCGATAAAAGGGGACGGATTTGCGGTTAAAAGGGGACGGATTTGCGGTTAAAAGGGGACGGATTTGCGGTTGTAAAGGGGACGGATTTGCGGCATAAAGGGACATTTAATTACAATGTCCCCTAATAGGGAGGGCATCAATACTCTCCCTTCATGGAACGTAACTGATGAATCAGCCACAGGTGTATAAAAGCAATGCATTAGTCGAAGCTCAGTATCGGCTGAGCGTCGCTGAGCAGCGCATCATGCTCGCAGCTATCAGTCAGGTACGACGTGACCAAGAAATCACTGATGAGGTGCTGTACAGCATTACTGCTGCTGAAATTGCAGCCATGTCCGGCACATCCACTAAGCAGGCGTACCGAGAGCTAGAGAAAGCCGCTTTGCGCCTTAAGAGGCGTGATGTGCGGTTAATACAGGAACCTAATGGACAGGGTCGAAAACGCAAGGTCATGATTACTGGTTGGGTTCAGACGATTATCTATGTAGAGGAGGAAGGACGCATCGAGCTGCGCTTCAGCAAGGATATGCTCCCCTATCTGACTCAGCTTACCGAACAATTCACTCGCTATGCCCTGGCAGATGTGGCTCAGATGACCAGTGCGCATGGCATTAGGCTCTACGAATTGTTGTGTCAGTGGCGTGGTACTAACGAACGGGAAGTGTCTATAAATTGGTTACGTGATGCATTCCAACTAGACGATAAGTACCCGGCAATTAAAGACTTAAAGAAGAGGGTGGTCGAGCCCGCTATTGAACAGGTCAACAAGCATTCGCCGCTGTGGGTGAAGTGGAGCCAACGCAAGACCGGGCGGCGGGTATCCCACCTGGTGTTCACCTTTGGCGAGAAGGCTGGCAGCAAACAAAAAGCCGTTGCTGACAAGCGTTACAAGTTGAAAAACACCCAAACCAGCGATGGTGGCCACGCGATGTTCGGCGTCCCGGCCGAAACCATCCAGCGCTATGCAAAGCCTGGCGATAGCTGGTCTGATGCTGCCCTTAAAGCGCTAGAGGCGCGCCGTGTAGTGGCCTCCGAAAAAGGGGAAGCTTGATAACTAGCAGGGCCACTACAAAATAAAATCATTATCTTGAGTTTTTTGAAGGTGAGGCGTATCTCGCCAGAAGGTTGTACAAAACTCCCCCTTGAGAAATATACCTAAGTATGCTTATATTCCGTCGCCATCTAATTCTAATTTAGTAGATGGCTAATACTAAAGCAGGGAACATAAGGGAATTAAGCATGAAAAATACCGTACTAGCGCTCACTTCAGCGACTCTTTTTGGTTTTGCCGCCACCGCCCAAGCAGCCCCCGAGTTCTTCGTAGGTGCCCAAGCAGGTTACCAAAACGTTGATCTGGAAGAGACTGATCGTAGTGAAAACAGCAACTTCTCTCGATCTGCAACGGCTGACTTCTCTGTGAGCGGTGCCACAGGGGGTATTTTTGCTGGGGTTAAATTCAATGTCACTCCCCGCTTCTACCTTTCGCCTGAAGTTAACCTAGGTACTAGCAATTCAGATGGTGGCGTCACAACATCTGAATCTTATGACTTTAGCTCTGGTAACATAACTAACACTGGAGGTAGCAGTGAATCTTATGAGTACGAAGCCGGACGCTCTTATGGTCTAGGCGTACTTGCCGGTTACAACCTTACCGAAGCGACTAGTTTCTACGGGCGTTTGGGCTATCAGCGGACGAAATTTAAGGCTTCCTACAATTACGATGAGTCTTACAATTATGTAGACGGTAATTTTGGCTTCAGTGACTCTGGGTCTTTTTCTGACTCTGACTCTGATAGCAAGACCTTTGGCGGCGTTCGCTTTGGTGTAGGCATGGAGACGGCTATTAGCTCAAACGTGGCACTTCGCGTTGATTGGTCACAGACCCACTACTCCAGCGAAACTTTCAATTATGGTGGGGGCGAAAGTACTACTTTTGACCCGACAGAAAATCAATTCCAGGTAGGTGTTTCTTACCGTTTCTAAGACTTAGGGTTTTATAGCTCGACGACTAATTTGAACCTTTGGCGCTAGTGCTTCCACTAGCGCCTTTTTTGTCACTTTTTTCACCTCTTTCGCAGTGGCCGCTAGGGTACGTTAAACTGTCAAAACCACTTAAAGGAGGCGCCCCATGAGCACCCCTCTCGATCCCATTGTTAGCGAATTTGAAACGCAGGAGCAGGCGGACAGCTACGATCGTTGGTTTCGTGAGCGAGTTCAGCGCAGCTTGGACGATCCGCGCCCCAACGTTCCACACGATGAAGCGATGGCCCGAGTTCGGGCTGTGATCGAGGCACGGAAGCCCCCCTGTGTGTCAACCTGAATCCATACAACGGCTCAATGAGTTAAACTCGATTTAAGAGCCCAAGATTCAGGAGTCCCGATCATGCCTAAACCACCAACCGAGCTGCCCGATCAACAGGTTACGCCCAACCCGAATCTTGAGAAGCGCACGCGGCGTCATTTCTCGACAGAGTACAAACTGCGCCTCCTGACTGAAGCGGATGCCTGCCGGCATGGCGAGCTTGGTGAGCTGCTGCGGCGAGAAAAGTTGTATAGCAGCCAACTGACTACATGGCGCAAAGAGCTCGCTGATGACGGCGTGGAAAAGCTGCACAAGACCGCGCCGGGGCCAAAGGCACGCCAGACAGCCGAGCAGAAGCGTATCGACGCCCTGGCGCGCGATAACGCTCGCCTGCAGAAGAAATTATCGGCTGCCGAGGACTGCCTGTCGCTCCAAAAAAAAGCGTTGTCGATGCTCGATCACACGAGCAATGGGAGCGAGCCGTGATGACGGTGCTGGAAGAACGCCCGACACACCTCTCGCTGGCCAAAGCCTGTCGTGCTCTGGGGATTAATCGTAGTACGGCGTATGCGTGGCAACACCGGCGCGATAAGGACGCCCCACCCGCGTCGCGATCACGTCAGCACTGCCCTCAACCGCGTGCGTTATCAGCCGAGGAACGAGTGCGCATGCTCGACATCGCCCACAGTGACACTTACCGGGATCAGCCCGTGTATGAGATCTACCATGATCTGCTACAGCAAGGGCTTTATCTCGGCTCCCTCAGCTCATGGTATCGACTCTTGCGCCATGAACGGGAAAGCGGCGATCGCCGTCTACAGCGGGCGCCTCAGCACCATGCAATGCCGCGGATCACGGCCAAAGCAGCCAATGAGGCCTGGACGTGGGATGTGAGCAAACTGCCCACCATGCGCCGTGGCGTTTATCTCAATCTCTACGTGGTGCTCGACCTGTACAGTCGCTTCATCGTGGCCTGGATGATCTCGCATAAAGAAAATGCGGCACTGGCCCAGCAGCTCTTCCAAGAGGCGGTTGACCGCTACGGTATCCCGCACGGGGCGCTAACGCTCCATCAGGACCGCGGCGCGCCGATGATCGCACGCAGCTATCTGGATCTGATGGGAGAGTTGGGCGTCACGTGCAGCCATAGTCGGCCGCGCGTCAGTAACGATAATCCCTTCAGCGAAAGTCAGTTCAAAACCAGCAAGTACCAGCCGGACTACCCGGGGCGGTTCGAGAGCATCGCCCATGCTCGCCAGTGGTATGGCACCTATGTCGACTGGTACAACCGGCAGCACCATCACAGCGGACTGGCCGGCTTCACGCCCGAGCAGGTCTTCACCGGACGTTATCAAGCCATCGCAGAGGTTCGCCAGCGAGCCCTCGATGAAAACTTTACGGTGCACCCCGAACGATTTACCCATGGCCGTCCGACCGTGGCGATGCCGCCGGCCAGTGTCTCGATCAATCCGGTGCAGCCCGATGACGACGATCCCGCTCCGTATAGCGTAGTGAACTTCCCGACCTTATCGGCAGCACGCCATACTGCCGCGAAATCGACGTTAATTTTTAACGATCTGTACGAATCAGGTTGACAGGTTCCGTGGGTGCGCCGACTGCTCGTTGGCTACGGCAATAAATACGTGATTAATTATGAATAGCCACTTACCCGTTTGAAGCGCAGTTACAAGAAGAGTGCTGACAACCTTTCCCTTCAGAGCACTCTCTGCAGCAGAATACCCCTGTCGCGGTTTTCACATGCGCTTCGTCATCAGCTACTTTGCAATTGCAGCCATCGTGTGCACACTGATAGGTGCCGTCGGAATTTACATTATTCATAGATCACTCCTTCATTTAAAAATTGATAATCAGAACTTCAATTTTATGATCTTACACCAGTACTTTATTATGACGATTTGTAGAATTCATCCACTTCTTTTTGGGCTTCTTCGCGTTCCAGGCCGTGACGTTCCTGCACTTTACCGACCAGCTTATCGCGCTCCCCGGCGATAACGTCAAGGTCGTCATCGGTTAGCTTGCCCCAGCGCTTCTGGGCTTCGCCTTTCAGCTGTTTCCAGTTGCCTTTTACCTGATCGTTATTCATAGCGTACTCCTTGTGTTTGGCTGGTGGGTATTTGCCAGCCTATCGCTTTCAAGCTAGCAGCAAGCCTCGCGGCTTGCATAGCCCGACGGTTGGCCTCTTGCGCCATCTTAGGCATCAAGCGGCAGCGGAATGCGGTTTTTTTCTCTGCTGCTCTCGGCGCATAATATGATCAAACGGCAAAGAGACACACCATGCGCTATACGCCTAGCGAACAACGCTACGAACGAATGTCCTACCACCGCTGCGGAAAAGCGGGCTGAAACTACCGGCAATTTCGCTCGGTCTGTGGCAGAACTTCGGCGAGAACGCGCGTCTGGATAACGCCCGGGCGATCTGCCGCACGGCGTTTGATCACGGCATTAACCACTTTGACCTGGCCAACAACTACGACCCGCCGCCGGGCAGCTGCTGGGCGCCCCCCTTTTCCCGCAGGGGTAATTTCTAAGCCGCCTGCTCGGGT
>Ga0306888_100772_pt1 | contig 11179 bp, 9 predicted proteins | sample AntDeeMetagen186_FD_190452 | JGI IMG/M metagenome (GOLD analysis project Ga0306888, IMG submission 190452) | Saline lake microbial communities from Deep lake, Antarctica - Metagenome #186 (v2) (version 2) | ecosystem: Environmental > Aquatic > Non-marine Saline and Alkaline > Saline | place...
ACGAGGAGATGACCGCGTTTCTCGAGGAGCACGGCTACGAGGTCCAGAGCCGTCGCGGCGACGAGCGGCTGACCAACGAGGGGCAGGTGCTCGGGTGTAACTACGCGAGCGCGGACGTCCCCGCAGAGCAAGTCCTCTACGTCGGCGGCGGCAAGTTCCACCCGCTCGGGCTGGCGATGGAACATCCGGACAAGCACGTCGTCATCGCGGACCCGGTGAACAACGTCGTTACCGTCGCAGATACGGACAAGTTCCTGAAACAACGCTATGGTGCGATTCACCGCGCGATGGACGCCGAGAAATGGGGTGTCATCTTCTGTACCAAGATCGGCCAGGGTCGCTGGGAGATCGCGCAGGATATTATCGACGACAACGACAACGCCTACCTCATCACGATGGACGAGGTCACGCCCGACCGGCTGCGGAACTTCGACATGGATGCGTTCGTCAACACCGGCTGTCCGCGGATCACGACGGACGACGGCCCGCAGTTCCACAAACCGATGCTCACTCCGGGCGAGTACCGGATCGCCGTCGGCGACGAACCGCTCGATAGCCTCTCGTTCGACACGTTCCACGGCACCTGGTAACGCCACGATAGTCGCGGCTTTTTTCGCGCTTCTCACGCTCGCGGCTTCAGCGATCGATACGACTCGGTCAGGTACGCCGCGAGTACAACCCGGTGAAAGAGTATGTTCTTCGATTTTACCGGAATTATCTACTACGTCCTCTCCCCCAATAGTATTATATCGTTGAATATCGTGCTAAAGAATCGTAATTAGTTATTGATTCCAAAGCAGTTTGGAGCAGTTCTTTTGCACGCTAGTCACCGACGAGTAGTCAATGAGTAACTCAGCTCCGAGCGGATCCACCGCCGCTACTCGCGACGAACGCTTCGACATCCTCGCTGACGCCTCTCGGCGAGCGGTTCTCGAGATCGTCCGGGAGCGATCGCCCGCGGGAATCGAGAAAAGCGCTCTTGCGTTCAGGCTCGCGGCAGTAATATCGGATACCCGGATCGCTGCGGTCTCTGAGGACGAGCACCAGCGGGCACTCGTCGAGCTTCATCACCGCCTCGTGCCGCAACTCGTGGCTACCGGCTTCCTCGCGGAGACCGACGACGGATCGGTCGTTCCGGCCGAGCAGTCGCCCTTCAACGACCCCCGTCTCGAGCGGATCGTTTCGGGGAGCCACGATGCCGATCGGGAGACGCTCGATGCGGTGTGCCGCGCACTCGCCGACGAACGCCGGCGGACGGTCCTGTCGGTACTGAGCGATCAATCCCATCCCATCGGGACCGAAACGCTCGCTCGAGATGTCGCGGCTCGCGAAGCCGAGACGACCGACCGGGAGGTTCCCCGGGACCGCATCGACGATATCGAGGCCTCACTCGTGCATGTCCACCTTCCCCTGCTGGCCGACGCGACGCTCATCGGCTACGACGACGAGACAGGCCGCGTCTCGTACGAGGGCAATCCCGCCGTTCGCGCCGAATGGATCCAGCCTGCAGATGATGTCACGACGACCGACGACGCAGCTGCGGACGGCACGGCGACGACGAGTACGGATGTCCGCACGCTCGAAGGCTGTCGCCCGGAGTTTTCGCGATAGACAGTGACCAGTCCGTTCGAACCCTCGCTCTTCTCCGAATTCCCTCATGCGCCGTCCTCGTCGACCGTCAGCGCAGACGACAACACTTACCCAGTCGGTCCTCGCATCCTCGCATATGATTCAGAGCGACTGGGGAGACTGGCTCGTTCGCGACGTTGAGGAGGCGAACCCGACGGGCGTTGCGATCTGGTATCTCGGCTGTAACGGATTTATCCTCAAAGGCAGCGAGGGAACGACGATCTACATCGATCCGTACCTCGGATTGGGCGATCCGCCGCGAACGGTCCGTATGATCCCCGTGCCGTTCGATCCGGCAGCCATCGACGAGGCCGATGCGGTCCTCGCGACGCACGAACACACCGACCACGTCCACGGCCCGAGCCAGGCACCAATTCTCGCGAACACCGGTGCGACCTTCTACGCGCCCGACGACAGCGTCGCGGTCGCCCGCGAGGATGAGTCCTGGACGGACGAGTGGGACGTGACGAACGACCAGCTGATCGAGGTCGCCGAGGATGAGGTGCTCGAGATCGGCGAATTCACGGTCCACGTCGAGGTTGCGAACGATCCGGACGCGACCCACCCAGTGAGCTACGTGTTCGAACACGACGCTGGGACCTTCTTCCACGGCGGCGACACGAAACCGACCGACGAGTTCGATCGGGTCGGCGACGAGTACGACATCGACCTCGCGGCGCTCGCATTCGGCTCCGTCGGGCGGATTCCCGACAAGCAGACCCGCGAGCCAAAGCGAACCCGCTGGTACAACGACGAGAATCAGCTCATCGAATGTGCCGCCGCACTCGAGACCGAACGGCTCCTGCCGAGTCACTGGGACATGTGGAAGGGGCTCACCGCCGATCCGACGGCGCTACACCACCACGCCGCGAGCTTCGACCGTCCCCGGCGACTCGAGGTCGTCGAGATCGGGGACCGAGTCGAGCTGTAGTCCCCATCGCGAATCGGCACCCAGACTGTCCGCACGTTTTATAGTAATGGTATGGTAACGTTGGTCTCATATGAACAGTACCGCCGACACGGACGACACAATCGAGATCAGCGCAGACGGGATCTCCGTCCGGAAGACGTTTGCAGCGGACGAGTTTCCGGTTCCCGCGATCCGGTTCGAGATCGAATCGGACCGTGATAACCCGGTCACGTTTCAGCTTTCCGAGGACATTCCCGAATCGTTCCCGATGGACAAAGTCGGATTCCACCCCGACTATCACAGCGACGACTGGACGGCCTATCAGGACAATCACGTCGAATTCACCGGCGCGCTCGAGGCCGGCGACCAGCTCGTGACGGTCTACGGTATCCAGCTCGACGACGAGAGCCGGGCCACTGAGTTCCTCACGGAGCCGTTGGTCGTCGAACTCGATGCCGACGATGCCGACGATGACGACGACCGCTCGACCGCCGACGAGGTGGATGATGAGGTCATCAGCAACATCGTGTCCGAGGATCGCAATCAGGCCGTCAAGGACATGATCGCCGGCGACTCGGACACCGTTCCGGGGCTCAAGGACGAGGAGAGCCAGGACGATGTGGCTGTGGCCGACGAGACTGCTGCCGATCCGGCATCGGATTCGGACCCCGAGGCTGACGCGACCGCGGATGCATCGACAGACGAGTCGACGGCACTCGAGGACGAGTCGGCGGCACTCGATCTCGATCTTGGAGATGTTGATCCCGATCCGGAGCCGGTAGACATCGAATCGGACGACGAGGACGACGAGACACCGGATATCGATCTCGGCTTCGAGGAAGAAGAGATTCCGGAACCCGCAGACGATGACGGAAGCGAGGCGGAGGATGACGAACTCGGCGTCGACCTCGATCTCGAGGCGGACGACGAACCGGCCGACGAGGGGGACGATGCGGACGAACCCGAGATCGACCTCGATCTCGAGGCCGACGCGGCGCCCGATGAATCCAAGGACGACCACGCTACGGAGACCGACGCGACGATCGAGACGGACGCTGACGAGGCAACCGCCGAGGATGAACCGACCGACGGTAACGCCGAACCGATAGCCGAGGACGAACCGACTGCCGAGGACGCCGAACCGACTGCCGAGGACGCCGAACCGACTGCCGAGGACGACGAGTCGACTGCGACGGTCGACGACGAGGAGTCCGTGACAGACACCGAAGCCGCGGACGACTCACTCGAGACGGCTGATACCGAGCCCGAGACGCCAGCCGCGGACGACGAGCTGGCCGCGGACGACGAACCGGCTACTGAAGACGAATCCGACGAGTTAGACGAGACGGCCAGCGAATCCGACGATACTGCCGAACTAACTGCCACAGCCCCGAACGCCGGACCCGAATTCGACGGGTCGATCGCAGCCCGGCTCGCAGCCGAAATTCGCGATGGGACGGTCGACGATGACGATCTCGAGACAATCCAGTCCGAACTCGATCTCGAGCCCGCTGGCCCGGAGATCGCGAAAGTCGAACACCTCCAGACCCGTGTCGAGGAGGTCACCGCCTACACCGACGCGCTCGAGACGTTCCTCGAGGAGAACGGCACCGGCGCACAGCTCATCGAGGAGCTCCAGACCGATCTCGAGGGGCTCGAGGACGACCTCGCGTCGATGGACGATCGACTCGCCGGGACGGACTCGCGGGTCGACGAACTCGACGACGATATCGCGGATCTCTCCGACTGGAACGCCGATCTCGAGTCGGACATCGGCGGCGTCGCGGACGACGTCGACGAACTCGACGATACCGTCGACGATCTGACCGACGACGTCGAGGAGATCGATACCGATGTCGCCGACCTCGAAGACGACCTCGAGGGGGCCGAAAGCGAGATCGAGCGCGTCGAAGACGACCTCGAGACGGTCGCAGAGGACCTCGAGGACGTGCAGGCGGACGTCACGGACATCCAAGAGTGGCGCGACCAGCTCGGTTCGATGTTCTCGGACTGAGTTCGGACCGCAACGGCATCGGGCCATCACTGTTCTTGAAACACAACTCGTTTATCTATCGCCAGTAGAGAGTCGATCGATGGGCGAGACGATACCGATCGCTGTGCCACGAAAGGGGCGACCGCTCGAGTCGGTGCTCGACCGAATCGCAGGTCGCCTCGATGTCCCCGAACTCGCGGACGGCATCACGTCGACGCTCCGCCACGAGAAGGCGGTCACGAAAGACAGCGTCGATCCCGAAGAGGAGGATGTCTACCATCGTCTCGCCGACTACAGCACCGTCGACGATCCGACCGAACCCGAGTACACGCTGTTGCGGGATGACCGCGCCGGAAAGCCGCGGCGAATCGTCTTCGACAGCGTCACGATCCCGCTCGCGGGTGTCGAGGGCGCACCCGACGACGCGGCGATCCAGCTCGTGGGTCGCGAGGAGCCGTTCCGATCGCTTCGGACCCACGAATTCGCGCTCGGCTTCGACAGCGCCGATCTCGTCCTCGAGGAGGTCGTCGAACTCCGACCGGAGCCGCTCAACCGAATCGCTGACATAAACGCCCGAATCGATCCCTCTGACACTGACGTCCAAGTCGTCACGGGGCTCGGCGACACCGTTTACCACACACTGTTGGCCACGCCCGACGTCGTCCCGTCCACCGAATCGGTCGATCGGGACTTCCTCGAGACCTACGAGGGGCCGCTCTGTATCGAACCCAGATACGAACGACTCGTTCAGGCGGTGCTCGGAACGCGAACGCTCGACGGCGTCGAATTCCGCTACCCCGATGAGGGCCGCGAGGAGGAAGCTGCCATCGCCGACGCGGGGCTTGGCGTCTACCTGACCGTCACCGGCTCGACCGCCCGCGATCACGGCCTCCTGCTCGGCGAGCAACTGTTCCCGAGCGAAACGGTGTTGCTCGAGAACGTGGCGGAGACCACCGAGACGATCGAGTTCGTTCGATCGCTGCTGGACGGGGCCGACCTCGAGACGGAACTCGCGGTCGGCCGATAAGGTCCGATAGCAGTTCCGGCTTCCTCCAATAGACTACTCCCAGTTGTGTAGCGAGTCGCGGAAGATTTCCGCGACGTCGTCTTTCGTCACCGGACGCGGATTACACCGAAGCAGCCGTTGCTGGGTGTCGACCGTCTGCTCGGCCAGCCAGTCGATCTCGTCTTCGGTGACGCCGGCGAGTTCGTGGAGGCCGCTCGGCAGGACGTTCAGATCGCGCTGGAGGGCAACGAACTCCTCACGGGCGCGATCGGCGGCCGCCCGGGTGCCCAACCCGTCCGTATTCGCACCGAGCATCTCCGCGATGTCCGCGAAGCGGTCGGGATCGCTTGCGACGTTGTATCCGAGCGTACTCGCCGGCGTGAGGGCGGCGATGGTCTCCCCGTGGTACGTGTGGTACTTGTTCCCCACAGGATACGCCATCGCGTGACAGAGGCTCGCGCCGGCCGTCAACCCGGCGATCGCACCGTACAGCGCACCCTTCAACATCGCCTCGCGAGCCTCGAGGTCGTCACCGTTGTTGACCGCCCGTCGCACGTTGCTCGAGAGGAGGTCGATCGCCGTCTCGCTGAACAGTTCGGTGAACCCGGTTCGGCCGGCATACACCGGGCGATTCGCGGGCTCTTCGGGACGAAGTAGCTCGTCGTATCGGTGAGTCGTGTACCCCTCGATGGCGTGACCGAGCGCGTCCATCGCCGTCTTCGCGGTGAGGTCCGGTGGAAGCGACGTGGTCAGCGTCGGATCGAGTACCGCCGCGTCGGCCCGCACGTTGTTGCTCGAGATTCCCTCTTTGATGTCTTTCTCGGCGACGGAGAGGATCGCGACTGGCGAGATCTCCGACCCCGTCCCGGCCGTCGTCGGGAGTAACACGAGGGGCGGACCCGAGTCCGTCAGCGCCTCGCCGGAGCCGGTCGGCTCGGCCACGTAATCGAGGATCTCGCCGCCGTTGGCGACGACCGCGCGTGTCGTCTTCGCGGTGTCGAGACAGCTTCCGCCACCGAGCCCGACGTAGAAGTCGTAGCCGTCTTCGCCCATCTCCTCGCGGACGAACGAGATGCAGTCCTCGACGGCTTCGATCGAGGGTTCGCGTTCCGAGTCGTCGTAGACATCGATGTCGAACCCCTCGTCCTCGACGTGGTCGGCGACCCGCCCCGCGTGGCCGATCTCGGCCAGGGTTTCGTCGGTCACGATCAGTCCGCGCGCGTCCCCGTCGACACCCAGGTCCGCGAGCTGGAATCCGAGTTCCCTGACCGCGCCGCGGCCGACGCGAATCTGTGGCATCTGGACGTGCCAGACGGTCTCCGGGGTGAGTTCGTGCGGGCTGGCGGAGACCGACCGGTCGTAGCTCACAGCCCCCACCCCGGCTGCATGGCCTCGAACTGTTCGGGATCGTGTCCGTAGACGATCTCTGCGTCGTGACGCCGCTCGAGTTCCTGAATCCGGCGGAGACTGTCGAACCACTCGGTCTTCCCCCAGAGGAGGTTCGCTCCGAGCGGGATCTCTGCCTCGAAGTTGTCGGCCATGTAGACCTGGTCGCCGGTGAACACGATCGTCCCCTCGCCGTCGAGGTGGATCATCGTCCCGGTGAGTCCGGGGGTGTGCCCCGGGAAGCGGACGAACGCCAGATCCTCGAAGTGTCGCTCGCGGTCCTGATGTAGCACGTGCCAGTTCAGGTCGTGATCGAAGTCCTCGAGGATGTACGCGCCGCTGCCCTCGTCGGTCTTGGCGCTGTAGTAGGCGTACTTGAGTTCCGTCTCGTGGACAAAGACCGGGACATCCGTCCCGTCGAAGAACTCCAGGCCGCCGGCGTGGTCGAGGTGCAGGTGGGTCTGGAAGACGTAATCGATGTCGTCGATTCCGAACCCGGCCTCGTTCAGGTCGTCGTCGAGGCGATGCTCGTGGGCGTCGTAGGGATAAAACGCCTGTAACAATCCTTCGGGCCAGTGTCCCTCGAGGGCGTCGTGATGGGATCCGGTGTCCCAGAGGATCGTCCCCTCGGGGTGATCGATGACGAGACTCCAGACCGGGATTTCGCCGTAGTCGATGTCGGGATTCGGCTCGTCGTGCGTGCCGAGCACGTGGCCCTCCATCATGTAGTTCATGTCGACATCGAGACTGCCGCGATCGAGTACGTGAATGCTAGCGTCTACCATATGACACCACAGGTAAACGCCAACACAACGGCTAATAACGTTTCGGGAGGTGTATCGCTGTTAGTAACCGTTCGACGGTTGCAAGACTGCTATCCCGACGAAACCAGTCGCTCCCATGGAATATGATGGCGGGACAACTATAGTAGCCGAGACCCCTCGAAGGGGGAGTGTATTAGTATAGCAGTATTTGGTTTATGAGTTCGAAATGGGACGGGTGAATTGAGTCATCTCATAGTAACAGTTGGCTACAATCGACGTTTTTCGTAAAAGAAAACCGTCGTCAGACGACAATTTCGGACGGTTCAACGCCGAGATGAGCCGAACTCAAGATAGACACCGGACCCGAAATTCGACGAGACGGTCGAACGGTCGGTCGGCCGGACGGCCAGCGTCCGGTCACCGGGTGACGGGGTAAATCGACTCGAGGTAGGTCTCACGGACGCGGTCGCCCCAGTTGTGAGTGTAGGTATCGATCACGTCGCCGGCGACGTCGCCGCGGAGGTACTGGACAATCCCTCGATCACCGGTGCGATCCCGGAGATGCGTGGTGAAGAAGTGCCGGAAGTAGTGTGGCGTGACGTTCTCTCCTGTGCCGCCGCCGGTCCGGTACCAGCCGTACTCGCGAGCGTGCTTCTCGACGATATAGCGGACATCCGACGGTGTCAACCGCTCGCCCCACGACGACCCGGTATCGAGGAAGAGCGGCCGTGCCGTCGATATTGCGTCGGGGCGGATGGCTAGCCACTCGAGCAACGCCGCTCGAAGCTCGTCGTCCACGGGGACGACCGTCTCCCGCTTTCGCTTGTTCGAGGCCGTCCGTTCCTCGCCGTTGACGGCCGTTCCGCGGGCCGGCTCGGACGAGACGAACACCGACGAGGGTCGCCGTTCGAGGCCGACGCGGGGCTCCCATGCGAGGTCGAGTTCCGGCAACTCGAGGTGTAGGTCCCGCAGATCGAGGTTACAGCACTCGCCGACACGCATCCCCGTTTTGAGCAGAGTGACGATGACGGCCCGCTCGAGGGGATGAGCGATCGTTCCGACGAACGACTGCATTTCGCCCACCGAGATATCGCGTCTCGTCGGGTTCGTATCGATCGATTCGGACATCTCCTCCATGACGAGTGCCATCGGATTGTCGGCGAAGGCACCAACGCGGGCCATGTAGTCGTAGAATCGGTTGAGGTAGGAGGCATACGACGCGATCGTGCTGTCTTCGAACTCGTCGCGCAGCGAGTGAATCCAGGCCATACACTCCCGACGCTGGGCGTTCCCGACCGCTTCGACGTCGAACCGATCGGCGAGAAACGTCTCGAACCGGCGAAGCACCCGCTCGTAGGCCTCGAGCGTCCGTTCGCTCTTGCCGTGATAGCGCTGGTCGTCGAGGAAGTACGCGATCGGTTCCGTCACATCTGCCGGCGCGTCGCCGGTGGGTTCAGTCGCCATCGCCACCACCGTCGACGGTCGTGTACCCCCCGTGGCGTCCGCTGTATCGAATCCGATTGTTCGATTGCAGTTCCTCGAGCGTCTCGTCCAGTCGCGACTCGATGTCGTCGGAGACCGCCTCGAGCAGTTCGTCCCACGAATACGTGTCAGCGGAGAGGAGTTTGAGGACCTGCGTTTCGAGGGCGTTACCCCCAGGGTCTGGGTCCGGAGAATCGGGTTCCGCAGAGCCGGCCTCGAACCCGTTTCGTCCCGCCTGAACCATCGTTCGGACGAACTCGCTTTGACTCATATCGAGGTCGTCGGCGTGAGATTGCCACTCCGATTTCTGGTAGGCTGGGACATAGGTCTTGACAGATTTTCGAGAAGTGTCCCCTGAATCGCTCATACGCCGTCCATCAAACGCGATGATCTTCAATCTACCCATTATTTGAGCTAAGTATATTTATCTCAGCTAGCAGGGCCAATCAATCGCGGAATGCAATCCTACTATCGAAGATAAGTAACTACAGTGGTGATACGAGAGCAGATATTGAATTTTGCTGTGTGGGGCTATACTTTGAGATACAGAGATGATGAGCAGCTGAGTGGCCAAGACGCTTTCATCGCTCGTGGCGTCAAATCGTCGAGTGCCGACCGGCGAATGGAGTCGATTTTACGTACGTATCACGACTCGTTCGGCGACTATCGATCGGAAATGCAGTCCCGAATCGAACCTGCTCCAGCGACAACGCACTGGTCTCGTAGACGCCGCTCGCATTCGGCCGGATTTCGGTCTTTCTCTCTCCGGCGATAGCCTGCCGCTGCGCACAGAACGATCGACTCGACAGCGCGCTTCGGTTCCGAACGATCTACATCCGGTCGTCCAGCCGTGCCTCTCCGAGAGTTATAGTAGCCACTGAAAGTCAATGCACACCCGATCGCACGACGGCTGTGCGATCGGTGTGTAAATAGTTTCAGTTGTTACTATAGAACGTCGCGATCGCGAATTCACTCGAGTCGATACCCCCTTCGCACGTCTCCAGGAAAGAGGGGACCCTCTCAGTTTGCGGTGGACACCAGTACCATCGTATGGGGGTCGAGCGAGTCATCCGATCGCGTCCAGAGGCGGAGTCAGCACGGATTGGTCGCTTCGAGCGCGCTCTCTCAGCGAGATCCCCTCGATCACGGCCACCGAGTTGCGAGTTCAGCGTTGAACGATGACTGTTCTCCAGTCGACGCTGTGTCGAACCTCGGTATCGGCGTCGTCGACGAGCGATTTCACCGGTTCAGACCGGACACCGTAGCCATCGATACGCAAGCCGTTCCGGGCATCGACTATACTACCGACTGAAACGGTCACACACCGTTCCCATTCACATACCGATCACACAGCCGTCGTGCGAACGGGAAGCGACGTTCAGTGGCTGCTATGGTTCTGCCACTCTCTGTTGTCTGGCAGTGAGACTGCGGTACTCCTGCGAGTCGATTCCGATCCGCCTGTCGTGTCTCTCTCGGAGCCCTCTCAGTCAGACAGGGGGAAAGCCGTATGCGACTCGAGTCGGCTCATGACGGCGTGAACGGCGTTTAATCGGCTGGTAGCCTTGGATACGAACGTGGGTGCGATAGCACCTCACGGGACGCTGTGGGTCCCGAATTCGATACGTGTACTCGTTCGGCAAGCGATCTATTGTCCAGCAGAATTGTCGTACTGTTGTTCTTTCCGGAGTTGTGCACTGTCCGCTCTCGAACTCATAAATCTCATATCGCTATACCGATTGGGTGGGCGCTGGCAACCCACAGTTTCGGGACACGCACCCAATTCATTGTGACGTCGGACGGGACGCACCGATTCCCGGCAGTGCTCTCCAGCATCCGGTAGTGAGAGCAATTTAGCCGGTCGGTTGCGCTAGGAATACCTCGGCGGTAGTTATTCCCCGTTGGTCTCCATCCGAATCGATATGGCAGACATGACCGTCGAGGAGGCGATGGAAACGTACGGACCGTCCGAACTCACTCGTGACGATCTGCTGGTACTCGAGGACCCCCAC
>Ga0306888_100777_pt1 | contig 11075 bp, 8 predicted proteins | sample AntDeeMetagen186_FD_190452 | JGI IMG/M metagenome (GOLD analysis project Ga0306888, IMG submission 190452) | Saline lake microbial communities from Deep lake, Antarctica - Metagenome #186 (v2) (version 2) | ecosystem: Environmental > Aquatic > Non-marine Saline and Alkaline > Saline | place...
TATGCCAATGCATTACTACGCCGAAAACTGGAAGCAGTCTCCGTATCCGGGGCTCGAACGAACTATAGGAATTAGCATTCATTTTTAGAGTTCTATCGTGAGAAACTGTGGAAGAAGAAATCGATTGATGGTGTCAGTTATATGTTTAATCACTAATACATATAATCCTGCATTTCACGGCGGATACGACGGAAGTAACCATTGTGGTGGACAGAAACGGAAGCCCTGTTATCAACGTCCAATCGCACCGATAAGATGGATACAAGCTCTTTATGCAGCAGTTAGTGAATCATCAAATCAGATTGCTGTCGGATCATCTCATGCAAGATGGAACGCGCGTATCTTGCAGAGAATGTCATCGCGTCTGGAACGGGAATTCGATATTCTTGCGTAAACGCCTTGAATCGTGTCTACGCTCGCTTTTCGACCCTTGTTAGGAGTGTGATCCGTAGGTCGCATCGTCCCCAGCATCAGTCTCCAGCCGGCTGTTATCAAAAAAGACGTTCTATTGAGATAAGCACGGGTCATAAATATGACTTATTGGTATATATATGGTTTATAAGCTCACAGAGCATAAGTAATCTGATAACTATGCGAACCAGATTACAGTTAGAACAGTCAGGCCCTCGGGGGAAGTTGACCAACATGAGTAGCTGGTTCGAATCGTGGCCACCTCACATCGTGTCTTCGGGGCGTCTGTACGCCACCGTCTGGGCCCTATCGCTTGCTGTCGCGCTCTCAGGAATAATCGGCGTTGGGTTGGCCCCGAGCACCCGACCTGCGGGGTATGCGCTCCTCGCTGTTGGCGGTGGCACCCTCGCTCTCTTCTCGCTGTTGACGGAGATTAGGACGACGTCCAGAGGTGAGACGGGGGGAACACTCCACCTCGCTGTCGTCGCCACCGGGGGGGTGACGTTCGTTGTCGGTGTCGCATTCGCCGCCGACATCTTGTGGGCCACTCCAGTCCCGCTCGCGGTTCGGTTGGTGGTACTCGCCACCGCGTTTCAGGCACTCCTGCTCACTGTCGACGTCCGCGCAGTCAGGCGCAGCGTCCGTGCTCGCGCCACGATGTTGGGCTTGAGCCATGGGTCGATATTCGCGGGGTCCCTGTTCACGCTTTCATGGGGACCGACTGTGCCGCGTGCGGGGCTGGTGCTGTACGCGAGTGGGTTTGCGTCGCTGCTACTCAACGCGTTTTGGGCGCGGACGCTCTTGTCGCAGACAGTTCCTCCCCAACCCGAGACGGATCGCCGGCGTTGGGAGGCCCTACTGCTCGGTGCGGTCGTCGTCGGCATCCTCGGCGCAATCACGATGGCTCTGAGTACACAGACAGGGACGCTGACGCTCCAATCGCCCGAGAGGCGTCTTCTTGCGACTATGACCGGCATAGCGGCAATCGTCTCGCTCGCGGTGCTCGGTGCGCCTCGGTGGGCCCCACCCGTGCTTCGGTTCCTTGACGGCCCCGTCATGACTGTGTCACAGCATGTGCTGACTCTGTTCGTCATCGTGAACGGGTTACTGTTGGGCATCTTCGTCGTGGCGCCGTGGCTGCTCTCGATAGTCTTCGGGGCGTTCATGGTCCTCCTTCTGGTCAGTGTGGCGCTGAACTACGGGATGCTCGTTCATGCATGGCGTCGAGACCGTGATGACGCACGGGCCGACCCCATATCCCTCGAAGATGCCGAGGTCACCGTGGTTGTCACGGCGATGGATGAAGTCGATGCGCTCTCGGCGTCGCTTCGGGAGAATGTAACGGCGCTCGCGCCACTCCAGTTTCTCTTGGTGCCAGCGGCCCGCTCAACGGACGGCACGCAGGAGCTGATGTACGCGGTTCAGGATGACCACCCAGCCCGCGTTCGGGTCGCTGAGGCGACCGGAGGCTCGAAGGCTGCCGACCTGAATGCGACGTGGGAGCACGTTGAGACGCCTTACGTCCTGATTCTCGACGCCGACGAGACGGTCGACCCGGCATTCGTCACCCGCGCCCTGGGCATCCTGACGGCGCAGCCGGACATCGGGATCGTTCAGGGGCGGAAGGTGCCCACTGACACCGATGCCTCACGGCTGTCGCGGTTCATCAGCCCAGAACGCCAGCACAGCACGTGGATCGACCACCGCTTCAATGCCGATGTCCTCGCGGCGGCCCACTTTGCGGGATCAGCGGCGGTGCTTCGGCGACAGGTTCTCCCGGATGTCGGTGGCTTCTCGACCGACACGCTCACCGAGGATATCGACCTGACGGTCCGACTGTACCTCGAGACGGATTGGGACGTTGCGTACGTTCCGGAGATGGTGGCACGCGAGCTACTCCCGGGGACGCGGACGTCGCTGTTCGGGCAGCGCGAGCGGTGGACCCGCGGCTGGGCGCAGGTGGCCGGTCGCCACCTCAGCGATGTCCTCCGTTCGTGGCGGCAGCTCGGACCACAGCGGAGCCTCGGACTGTCGTGGGTGCTGTTCCTTGCGTTGAGTGCGCCGGTATACGCAATCTTCCCGGCGCTTGCACTCCCGACCCTCGCCCTCGATGTCTCGCTCGGCCTATCGTTGTCCGTGTTTGTCGCACTTACCGTCTTCCTCATTCCCGAACGCGCCGTGTCGTTCGCGTACGCGGTCTTCCGCGATCCGGCAATCTCGGAACCGATGACCCCACGCCGCATTGTCGAGACGGTCGCCATTGCCTACCTATGGATCGCCTTCGGCTGGATTCTCCAGTTCCACTCGCTGTACCTCCAGCTTGCCGGCGCCCCACAGACGTGGATAGTGACACGGAAAGCGCAGTCGGTCGTGGCGTCACCCCCGGCGGACGCTTGAGCCAGTATTCAATCCGCTCTCCCCCGTCCCGTTCGTCTCCTCGGGATCGGATCGACCGTCTACGGGCTGTACGGGTCGGCCGACAAGTGACTGGATGGTGACTGGGGTCCGTTCGGAACCGATGACAATCCTAAGACAACTGAATGGCGATCCTCGACTTGCTACATCCATCCTCTAAGTAGAGCATTGAGTCACGTAACCACCTTCTTCACAATTCGATCAACACCCGCGCCGCCGCCGTCGACCACACACGTCTTTTCATGAGCTTTCGACCGCCGATCCACGAATAGACACACCTGTTTTCACGAGCTATCTGCGGCTCGTCGACACCCCTGATTCAAAGTGTAAATAGCCCACAATCAGCCAAGAGAGTCGCCCTACACCGACCACCACACACCTCTTTTCACGAGCTTTTTCGAAGTCAGTCGTCGAGGTTCAACGCTTCGTCGACGGCGTCGGCCATGATGTTTAGATCATAGAGATTGTAGCTGCCGCCACTCAGGCCGTCGTTGCGTTCGTCGGCTTCGACAAATCCTTTCTGTCGGAGTTGACTGATTCGGTCGTGAATGGTCCGGTCGGTCACAGGATCGTCGCCACGTTTCTCACAGAATTCCATGTACAGCCCGTGAACTGCCTCGGGGTCAAGCCCCGAGGCTTCCCGTGGATTAGTCGGACACTCCCACGCGACCATCGGCTTGGTGGCCTCGAACGGTCGAGTGGATCACGGTCGGCTGATTCACACAGCCCGATGCCTGCCGTCGCAGTTTCCGAACAACCGGAAGCGTGTTGAGAGCAGGCACATTTCGATTCAACGACTTCAAGCCTTTCTTCGCAATATTCACTGCCGCGTTCCGGTCAGCGTGGTCTTGCCGACCACATGCTTTGCACTTGAACCGCTTCTTCCGACGATTCGACCGAGTCGTATGCTCACACCCACTAAAAGAACACGTCTGGATGGTGTAAGCTGGGTCGATATCATCGCTCGGAATCCCCTCGAACGCCGCTTTGTACGCGACGAACGAACGGAGTTTGTGAAACGGTAGAGAGTGCAATCGACGATTCATCCGAGTGCCGTAATCAATCGAATCTCGCATGTGCTTGAGGTCTTCAAACACAACGAGCGGCGACTCGAATTGCTGAACCCACTCCACGATTCGCCGGGAGACTTGGTGGAGTTGGTCGTGAACGTATCGCTCTTCTTTGTCCTCGAACACTTGGTCGAACGCTGTCTGCCCAGCGTTCTGCATTCGCTTTCGCATCGTGAAGTACCGATGACGCTCTTGCTTGATTTCAGGGTAGTCGATGACCAGTGAATCAACGATGTCGTCTTGGTGGAGCGCGGCAAGAGCTACGCAGTCCTCGTTGATGTCCACACCCACGATGGTGTGAGCGTCAGTTTTGTCTTGGACGGTTGCCTCGAGGTGAGTGACGTTGACATGCAATTCGTGGTTGCCGTTACGAGCCACCGCTTCAGCGATTCCCACCCGCCATTCGTCACTTTCGAGAGCCTGTTCGAGGAGTTCGAGGTTGTCTGGTGCGCCACGTAGCGTGCCTTTCACCGGGTTGTACGGCTTGGCACTAATTCGATAGTGAATCCCGTCATCTTCGAGCGTGAGGTTGTAGCCTTCAGTGAAGTTCATCCGCAACGGATACGGACCAGTTTTCTCGTGACTGGGGGTGTTGTAGTTGTCGCGGTCGTAGGACTGCTGAAGTGCTTCAAGTGACTTTGCGACGATGCGTTGCGTGGTGTTCTTCACGATGTCGGCCTCATCTTCGAGACGGGGCGAGATGTCGTCCCAGTCCATTCCGTTTGTGGCTAATCGGATGGTCTGGCTGTACACCCATCGAGCTTCGTGGTAGGCTTTTGAGAGAAGTCGCTCGTTGGCAGAGTGGAGTTGGAAGACGAGTGTCTTCGTAAGCGACTTTTCCATACTCTAATCGTGGGACTCAGGTGTTCTAAAGATATGGATTAGCGTTGGTAGGTTAGGTGTTGTCGGCTTCACCCTCGGGGTCAAGCCCCGAGGCACTCGCCTTGTATCCTCTGTAGATGACCCCGAAATGTACGAGACCATCCTGCTTCCCACCGACGGCAGCGCCGGTGCCGACGACGCGACCACCCGCGGGCTTGATTTAGCCCGCGTGGCCGACGCGACGGTCCATATCCTGTCGGTCGTCGACACGAGTGTGCAACCCGCAGGACTCGACGACGCCGACGCCGAAACGCTCCGCCAGCAGCAAGAAGCCCGATGTCGGGCAGCCACAGATAGGATCGTTGAGCAAGCCAACGACAGCGGGCTCGAGTGCGTCGATCATATCCGTCAGGGGGTCCCCTACGAAACGATTCTGGCGTACGCGGCCGAACAAGACATCGACCTGGTCGTGATGGGCTCCCACGGTCGGACGGGGGCCGAGCGTGCTCGCTTCGGCAGCACGACCGAGCGCGTCATCACGCTCGGAGACGTTCCTGTCATGTCGGTTCCCCTCGGCGATACCGCCGACGTTCGAGCGGGGTACGGACTGTACGACGAGATCGTCGTGGCCACCGACGGCAGCGACGACGCCGAGGCAGCCGCCGAAAACGGGATCGAGATCGCCGAACGGTACGGGGCAGACATCCATGCGATCTACGTCGTCGACACGGCGATCTACGATCTCGAAGATGCGCCGCGGAGCATCGTCGGCCTGCTCAAAGAGGGCGGTCGACAGGCGACCGCGGCTGTCGCCGCCGAAGCCCGCGAGCGGAACCTCCCGGCCGAGACCAACGTCTTGCGGGGCCGACCCGACGAGGAGATCATCCGGTTCGCCGATGGGGTCGACGCGGACCTGATTGTCCTCGGCAGTCGCGGGCGAGGCGCGGCCCCGGACCGATTGCTCGGGAGCGTCGCCGCACGCGCGATCGAACACGCTGAGATACCGGTTCTGACGCGCTGATGGGCGTCACGACGCCCTGTCAGATCTGCGAAGCCGCAATAACGAACTGCCAGTGGATCAGTGTGAGACACCCGTCTATCCCAACCACTAAATCGACGAGTACGGCCTCCAGTTCCGCTCCGTCGACATCGGCTTGAGGATGACGACTCACGAGTTCGAGTTCGAAGAGATCGACAAGGCCGTTGAGCTGATGGAAACCAAAGAGGAGAATATCATAAAGCCGCTCATCGATTTCGACTGAGCTCCCGGCGCGGGAGTCTCGGGTTGCGGGGCTGAGAAGAGATCAACTCGGCCAACGGGTGGTCCGCCCCTGCTACTGAGCGAAGCGCGAGGCCAGCATGGCGACCGCCATGTACGCCGGGAGGCAGACCGCAAGCACGAGGCCGATTATTCCCCAGTCGGTTACAGTGAGGGGAACCGTTCCGAAAAACCGGTTGAGTGGCGTATACACTACTGCGAGTTGGAGTCCAGCCGAGACCACAACGGCGACCGTCAGCCATGGGTTCGACAGCGTCGGCGTCCCCCGCAGCCAGCGGATGACGTAGAGCCCGACGAATTCGAGGAAGACGAAGCTCGTGAACACCATCGTCATCGCATACGGCGTGGTCTCCGGCGCACCGCCGAGTGTGACAGCCATCAAGACGAGCAGCGCACTCGTCGTCACCGTTCCGATTCCACCGATCAAGCCGAGCATCTCTCGACCGATGATACCCTGGTCGGACTCGCGAGGTGGCTGTGACATCACCTCACCGCTCTGGGGGTCGACGCCGAGAGCGAGTGCTGGCAGCCCGTCGGTCAGCAGATTGATCCATAGCAACTGAACGGCTGGCAAAATGAGATAGCCGTACAGCGAGGCGATGAAGACGATTGCCACCTCTGCGACGTTGGCAGTCAAGAGGTAGGCGACGAACTTCCAGATGTTATCGAAGGTCGCCCGCCCGCGCTCGACGGCCCGCTCCATCGTCGCGTAGTTGTCGTCCAGCAGCACGATATCGGCGGCCTGTTTTGCGACATCCGTCCCACGGACGCCCATTGCGACACCGACATCCGCGTTTTTGAGTGCTGGCGCGTCGTTGACGCCGTCGCCGGTCATCGCGACATCGTGGTCCCACGACTGGAGAGCCTCCAGGATACGCACCTTGTGGTCCGGCGATGTTCGTGCGAAGACGTCGACCGACTCGACTCGCTCCCGAAGCGTTTCGTCGTCCATTTGCTCGATCTCTCGCCCTGCAAGCACCTCTGTGCCGATCCCGACTGAATCGGCGATTGCCCGCGCGGTCCGGACGTTATCACCGGTCACCATTTTGACGGCGATTCCTGCACGCGTCGTCGCCGCAATAGCCGGTTCGACCGCCTCCCGCGGCGGGTCGATCATCCCGGTCAATCCGACGAACACGAGTCTACCGTCGAGATCGTCGACAGTGTTCGACTCGCGGTAGGCCATCGCCAGAACCCGGAGAGCGTCGTCAGCGAAGGCTCGAACCATCGCCTCGATTCGCCCGCGGGCCTCAGCCGTGAGTGGCTCCGGTCCGTCGGCGGTGAGCATCCGGTCGCAGTTCTCGATGACGACCTCCGGTGCCCCCTTGATATAACCGGTGTCGTCGTGGACCGTCCCCATCCACTTTCGGTCGGACGAAAACGGTACCGAATCAGTTCGTGGTTGTTCGGCCCGGATGTCCTCGATATCGACGCCGCGACGATCGGCCAACTCAAGCAGTGCCTGCTCGGTTGGGTCGCCGTCTTCGAGCGTCGAATCGTTACAGAGCACCCCGATCCGCACGAGGAGTTTCTCCCGTTCGGCCGGCGGTTCTGGTTTGGATTCCACCGCACCACCACCGTTGTGAGCCGTGTCGACATCGATGACGGCGTCGTTCACCCAGAGCCTGCTGACGGTCATCTGTCCCCGTGTCAGGGTGCCGGTTTTGTCCGTACAGATCACGTCGACGGAGCCGAGTGCTTCGACCGCCGGGAGCCGTCGGACCAGTGCGTTTTCGGCCGACATCCCTCGAACGCCGACTGCGAGCGTCAGTGTGACCACCGCCGGTAACCCCTCCGGAACCGCGGCGACCGCGAGCGAGACGGCCGTCAGTGCGGCCTGGACCGCTTCTGTCCCCCGAACCACCAGCACTGGTGCGACCACGACCGACAGCAGGACGACTCCAACACCGAGTGTCCGCCCCAGCTCGTCGAGTTCTTCCTGGAGTGGCGTCCGGGTCTCTTCAGTTGAGGCGAGTGCGTGGGCGATCTCGCCGACTGCCGTCTTCATCCCGGTTTCGGTGACGACCGCCGTTGCCGTCCCACGGGTGATCGTCGTCCCCTTATAAACCATGCTTGTCCGTTCGGCGAGCGACGTCTCGGCATCGACTGGCTCGATCGATTTCGAGACGGGCGTGCTCTCGCCGGTCAGGGCTGCCTCGTCGGTTTCGAGACCGCTCGTCTCAAGCAGGCGACCATCAGCCGGGACGACGTTGCCACTCCGTAGAACGACCACATCACCGGGGACGAGTTCAGTCGCCTCAACCGTGTGCTGCTCCCCCTCCCGACGGACAATGGCTGTCGGTGCGGCCATCTCCCGAAGCGATTCGAGACTTCGTTCGGCCCGGTACTCCTGTACAAACCCGAAAATGCCGTTGGCCACGACGATGACCGAAATGAGGACTGCGTCGACGGTGTGGCCAGCCCAGATCGAGAGCCCGGCGGCGGCCAGCAGGACCCAGATCAGGACGCTATTGAACTGGTCTAGAAAGATGCCGACTGCTGGGCGTCCACGGGCCCGAGCGATCGTGTTTTCGCCGTAGTCGGTGCGTCGCTGCTGGGCCTCCTCGCTTGGGAGCCCCTCGGGGTGGGAGTCGACCCGATCCAGAACCTGATCGGCCAGTAGAGCATGTGGCGACTCGGCCATCAGTTCGGTCTTCTGCTCGGAGCGCCAAATGCGTGTCCCGGATCAGGTCCGGTATGCTCCCGTCCCTGTATTCGCGTCCCGGTCTGCGGCGTATCGCGAGTCGGGTTCTCTCATGGCTGTCGCTTCGTTCGGAACGACCGGCAATTCGGAGTCAACAGGTCAATCGCTGTGACTGGCGTCTTTTCTTGACAAAAAGTTGGTGAGCAGGAGCACCGAAACCTAACTCGTATGCTTGACCCGATCATCGACTCGCTTTTGCTTCGTTTCTTTCTCGCGTTGGGCATTGGTGCACTGATCGGGCTCGAGCGAGAGCACGCTGAATCGGGTGGTATATTCGCCGGTAGTCGTACGTTTCCACTGTTCGCAGTGATCGGTGCGATCACTCAGGCGTTTTTTCCAACACTGTTATCAGTTGCACTCATCGCTCTCACCGTTCCGCTCACTGTCGCCTATGCCGCGAAAGCCGTAACGAAAGGTGATATCGGACTCACAACAGTCACTGCGTCTGTACTCACTGTCTTCCTCGGCGCGTTGACGGTGCACTCTCAACAGGGAGCTACTGTCGCGGTCCTTATTGGCGGTGTCGTCACCGTCCTCTTGTCCTCGAAGACGGTCATTCATCGGCTCGTCGATCAGGTCGACGAGAGTGAACGCCGTGCCTCGCTCAAATTCATTCTCGTCGTGTTTGTGGTTCTGCCCCTCTTGCCGGATCGCGAACTCGAAGTCCTCTATGGACTCAATCCGCGGTTCATCTGGCTCATGGTGGTGTTTGTCACTGGGCTCAGTTTCGGTGCCTACATTTTAACCCGGAGTATCGGGGCCAAGCGAGGGATCGCTCTGACCGGGATTTTGGGTGGCTTCGTCTCCTCGACGGCGACAACGGTCTCGATGGCTGAACGAACGAGCGAAGCTCCCGGTATCTATCAGATTAGTTCGTTCTCGATCGTCGTGGCATCCATCGTCATGTTCCCACGGGCTCTCGTCGAGGTCGCGGTTGTCAACCCATCACTGCTCTCGGCTGTTGTCGTCCCACTCGGCGCGATGACGGTCGCAGGCAGTTTCATTGCAGGCGTGGCCTACTGGGATTCGACGACGGTGACCGATATCGAGACCGATCTGAAAAACCCGTTTCGACTCCAACCGGCGCTGTTTTTCGGGGCCGTCTTCGCCGTTGTCCTTCTGGGATCCGAGCTGGCTAACACGTGGTTCGGTGAATCCGGTATTTATGCGACGGCGTTTTTTTTTCCGGTCTCGCGGATGTCGACGCGATCACACTCACATTGAGCCGGCTCGCAGCCGAGGGGACGATCTCTCCGGAGGTCGCGACAACCGGTATCGTGATCGGTGCGATCGCAAACACGCTTACCAAAGCCGGGCTCGCGTGGCTAATTGGTACCCAGCAACTCGGTCGACGGGTAACCGTGGCCCTCGGTATCGTTTCGGTCATCGGTATCACTGTTGTTCTGCTGTGAACTATCCCGCCCTGCTCGGCCTTGTGGCCTCGCTGAGGACGGGGTTTCCTGTTTCTAGGATGCGCTTTGCAGGAATCGAATTGGTTCCCACAGAGAGCGCAGTCTCCGCAGGCATTGAATCGGAGTGAACCACTCCTACTTGGTCGAGGCCGCGTGAGAGGATGTTGTACGCCACATTGAGGTCCCTGTCCTCTTCGAACCCGCATGACGGATACGAGTGCTCGCGCACCCACAGCGGCTTCTCGGTCGCAACGCCGCGGTTGGAACATTCCTTCGTCGTTCCTCGCGGATCGACGGCGACGTAGTGCGTTCGCTCTCGCTCGCATTTGCACTCCAACATTCGGAGGAAGGTTCTCCACGCGGCTCCGGCGCGGTTCCGACTATTGGATGGGAGTTCCATCAGCCTCTTGGCGTCGAGGTCTTCGACCGCTACAAGGTCGTACTTCCAAGCATAGTACGCAGAGTGTTTGTGTAGGAAGTCCCGACGCTTCCGCTTTAGGTCGGCGTGACGCCCGGCCACGACGCGCTGTTGCTTGCGGTAGTTCGCCGAGCCGTGTTGCTTCCGCGAAAGGTCGCGTTGTGTGCGTCCCAACCGCTCGCGTTCCTCGGATAGGTCGGGACCTTCAACGGCGGTTCCGTCGGAATCGTGAGCGTATTTCAGAATACCTACGTCTATTCCGACGCACTTCTCGGGATTCTTGGGCTTCGGTGGCGCGTCGTTCTCGGTTTCGACGCCGACGATGGCTATCAACGGCAGTATCTTGACTCCGACGAGTGGAGCGTCACAGAAAGTACGCTCACCGCCCGCGACGGCGACTACTTTTTATATATCGGGTTTCGCCGACACAAGAACGATACCGAGCGAAACACCGCCGAGGACGGAACGGTTCTCGGGGTTGACCTCGGTATCGAAAACCTCGCCGTCACCAGCACCGCCTACTTTTTCAGCGGGCGAGAGTTGA